>Ga0123356_10005811_pt1 | contig 12520 bp, 10 predicted proteins | sample TergutEmb28metaG_2_FD_92546 | JGI IMG/M metagenome (GOLD analysis project Ga0123356, IMG submission 92546) | Embiratermes neotenicus P3 segment gut microbial communities from Petit-Saut dam, French Guiana - Emb289 P3 | ecosystem: Host-associated > Arthropoda: Insects > Digestive system > Gut ... | reverse complement strand
TGGTGAGGGGCCCAGGCAGCCGCTGGGTATCCCCTATCCCTGCGTTGTCGAAGATGACGACCCGGTAGTGCCTGGCCAGCGCATCCACAAACCTGGGGTTCCAGTACTCCATGGTGAGCGGATTCTGCCAGACGGCCGATCCGGCGCGACGCTGCAGGAGCACGTCCTGCTCGGCGGGTTGGCGCCAGCTCGAGCAGATCGTGGCGGATCGGAACGCCAGGCGCTGCTCGAATGCTGTCCAGCTCATGACAGGCTCGTGATGATGTCGGCGACGGTCTTCGGCTGCGACAGGAACGGGTGGTGACCCGCCCGAACCTCGATGACCTTGTCCGCGCGCCGGGCGAATTCGCGCTGCGCCGCCGCCGGGGTGCCCCGATCCTCGGTGCACACCACATACGTCGTGGGCAGATCGTGCCACGCCACCGCCCGTACTGGCTGCTGGGTCACGGCCAGCGTCTGCCGGACCAGCAGAGCGGCTGCGTCGCGGGCAATGTCCGGCGGGCAGTCCTGGGCGAACGTCTCGGCGAACAGTTCGGGCCTGGCACCGAACGTGCCGCCGTCGAGGTCGAAGTCCAGGAACGGTGGCGGCGTGTCGGCGCCGAACGTCGACAGCGACTCGCCTGGCTCCGGCAAGTAGCTCGAAACGAACACCAGGTGACGTACCGTCTTGACGTCCGCTGCCGCCTCGCTGGCGACGATGCCGCCGTAGCTATGCGCTACGACCACGATCGGTTCGTCCCCCGCGGTCAGGACACCACGCACCGCGGCGACGTCGTCGGGCAGCCCGGGACCCTGCGGTCCGGCAGGCCGGTCACCCTCTCCGCAACTCGGCAGCGCGGGGGAAACGCTGCTGATGCCGCGCCCCTGCAGGGCCGCGGCGGCTAGGTGCCACCACCACGTTCCATCACGAACGCACGCCCCGTGCACAAACACAACACGCATCTCTTCCTCCTCGATAAGGATGACCCGGCACCGGGGAGCTCAGGCGGGCCGGACTGGCGTTGGCCTGAAGATCCCCGCCTGTGCGCGTGCCATGCCGTACAACGGAAGCTTGACGATCACGTTTAGGGACGCCCGTACGTAGCTGGCACAATGTGCCTTGTGCCAGCGGACGCACTATACGTAGAGGTCAACGGCCATGCGCCCAGCGACGAGGCCATTGCCTGGCTTGATCATGATGGCTGGGGCCACTTCACAGCGATGCAGGTGCGTGATGGCGCTACCAGGGGCCTCGACCTGCATACCGGCCGTCTAGCCAGCGCGCACGCCGAGATTTACGGGCGTCGCCTAGATGGAGACGCCGTCAGGGCACACATCCGGCACGCGCTCAACGGCCGATCAGATGCGAGCGTCCGGGTCTACGGCTACTGGGGCGGCGTGATTGTGACGGTTCGTGGTCCACACGAGATGGCCGACCGCCCGCACACCATGACAGCTCAGCACTTCCAGCGACCGCTCGCCCGGCTCAAGCATGTCGGGAGCTGGGGACAGGGCAGATTTCATGACCTCGCGACTGCCGCTGGCTTCGACGAGGGCCTGCTGGTCGACGAGACCGGAAGGATCTCCGAGGGCACGATCACGAATGTTGGGTTCTGGCGCGACGGCTCCGTAGTCTGGCCAGCCGCGCCTAAGCTCGACGGCATCACGATGTTGGTGCTGCAAAGACAGCTGAGACTGAGCGGCGTCCCGCAGATCGAGGCAGTCGTGCGGGTCCAGGATCTCGCTTCTTATCAGGGGATGATCCTGTGCAACTCACGCGGCTGGGCGCCTGTCAGCCGGGTAGACGACATCCCGATACCGCCCGCTGCGGCATTCACAGACGCGATCTCGACCGCATTCGACAAGTGCCCGCTCGACGAGATTTAGGACGGGCCCCGCACGACGGCCACCCCAACGCCGCTATCACCTCAACGCCGCCCTGGTGGGGAGGCGAGGCATGGAGCACGCCGTCCTGCGTGGCAGGGCTGAGCACCCGCTCGTGATCGGTGACTCGGTGCTGGTCGGTCCGCACACTCATCTCAACGGAACCCACGTCGAGGATGAGGTCTTCATCGCGACGGGTGCCTCGCTGTCTCCCGGCTCGCGGGCCGGTGCCGGTTCCGAGCTGCGGATCAACAGCGTTCTGCATGTCAACTCCCGCCTTGTGCCAGGAACCGTTGTCCCCATCGGCTGGATCGCGGCCGGCGACCCAGCCGAGTTGTTCTCACCGGAGCGCCACGACGATCTGTGGGCAGTCCAGGAGACTCTCGACTTTCCCGGTACGGTCTACGGCGTGGACCGCGACACTCCGATGCGCGAGATCATGCGACGTCAATCGAAGCTGTACGCGCCTAGGGACAGATAACCACGTCGACGTCCTCGAACTGTGTCGCCGCCGTGCTGCCCGCCCCCTGGGAGTCAGCGCGGCTGGCCGAACTCCGTCCCGGCGCATAATGGAGCGATCAGGCGCTCTCTGCCCGGAGGTAGCGATGCGGGATGCAGGCAAACCGCAAGCCTCGGCGCCAGCCGCTTCCGAGCGGTACGACCCCAGATGGCGGGTAGCCGGAAAGACCGGGCGTCGCGGCGGATATCTGCTGCCGGTCCCGCCGGGCCCCCACGAACTGACCCCGGAAGAGCGCGGGGCCGCCGCCCGCGCCGAGGCCAGGACCGCGGCCCGCATGGCCCGGTTCCACCTGGTCGTCGTGTCACGCATCGGCCTCATCGCGGTCTGGCTGCTGCTCGCCGCAGTAGTCGGCCTGGTGCTGGCGGAACTGATCAGCCACCATCTGCTGTACTAGGCGCCGCCGCGTCGGCGGGCTGGCCGCTCACACCGTACGCGAGGCCGGCGTGGCGGGATCGCTGCTCCCATAGAAGGGTCAGCATATGTAGTTCGGTGCTGGCGTCCACAGACTGTGCGTAACTTGTCACCACCCCTGGTCATAGGTAAGACGGTGTCCACAGCTGCGTGGGGAAAGCTCGCTTCGTGACCAGCCAACGTCCGATGACCGTTCCGTTACACGGCGGCTGAAGCAGCAGTGCCTAAATGCAGTAATTACTGCGTCACTGCATTACTGCGACTGGGAAAACGGGGCTGCGTCGGTTCGCCGCGTTTGTCTCGTGGTTGGCCAGTTCTTCGTCCTGCACCGCGCTGTTTCCGTACGGATCACCACCACCCCGAGATGGCGTCCCGCTGTGTTAACCCACAGTTCTCGCCTGTACACCGCATGCCAACGTTGCCTGCACCGCTACCGAATCCCGTCAGACGCTGCGATACTGCCCAGATGACGGGGTTGAGAGTCGCCCTGGCTAACCTCAAGCCGGGCACGGGCAAGACCACGTCGGCGGTCTGGCTGGCCCATGTTTTCGCGCAAGCCGGCAACAGCGTGCTCCTGGTCGACGCCGACCCCTCCGGTAGTGCCCTGGAATGGTCCGACCTCGCGTACATGGACCCGCGTCTAACGCCATCGGAGGCGGCGTTCCCGTTCCGCATCGTGGCTCTGCCGTCCCGCGAACTGCACCGCCGGGTTCCTGAAATCGCCCTGGCCGATGACGTGGTGATCATCGACACCCCGCAAATGGAGGACCACCCCGGCATTGCCCGGTCGGCGCTGCGGTATGCCGACGAAATTCTGATCCCCTGCGCGCCGAGCCCCATAGAGATCAACCGCACCACCCCAGTGCGCGACGAGATCGACGAGATTGGTGCGCTGCGTGACAGGCCTGCCCGCTCAGCGGTGCTACTGAACCGCTGCATTGCACGGGCGCACTCGACAAGTGACGCCCGACAGGCGCTTGAGCGGCTTGGTTACGAGGTGCTGGGGACCGCAATACCCCGGCTAGAGGTCTACGCACAGAGCTTCGGCATGCCCATTGGGCATCCTGGCCGCGATGCGTGGCACGCCGTGGCCCGCGAACTCGTCAATCGGTGCCTTCCCCTCCACGCTGCGCGCATATGAGCACACAACGAGAGCAGCGCCAAGCGCAGATGGCGGCAGCGGCTGCGAGGCGTGCAGAACCTGATGCACGACCGCCGGGCCGGACTGCGATCCGATCGAAGCCGGTCAGGATCACGCTGGACCTGAGCCCCGAACTCTATCGGCAGCTAACCCAATGGGCCGCTTCGGCGGCTATAACGCTCGATGTGCCGCGGGTGCCTCTGGCTGACGCTGTACGCGCGATGATCAGGGCCACGGCCGAGACTCCCGACAAAGCTCTCGAGCTATTGCGCCACGACCGAGAGCAGTAGTGCATCGTGGCCGAAGATAACCGGCGGCAGGGCTCCGTCCAGAGGGACCAGTAAGCTCGCCGCCCGCTGTTGGCGCAGCAGACTCAGGGCAGAACAACTAGGGCGTGGCGACTGCGTCTGGCTCTCCCGGCCGCACAATTCCGGTCTCGTAAGCCAGAATCACGGCCTGGACTCGATCCCGCAGCCCGAGCTTGGCCAGCAGATTCCCGACGTGCGACTTGACCGTCGCTTCGCTGACAACCAGGTCGGCCGCTATCTCCGCGTTGGTAAGCCCGCGGGCGAGCCGCATCAGGATGTCCCGCTCTCGACCGGTCAGCGACGCCAGCCGCGACGGCGCCGGCAGCATCTGCGCAGGCCGACGAGCGAACGCGTCGATCAGCCGCATCGTGACTGACGGAGCGAGCAGCGCGTTGCCGGCTGCCGCGATCTTGATGGCGGCGATGAGATCGTGCCTAGGGGCGTCCTTCAGCAAGAACCCGCTCGCACCTGCACGCAACGCCTCGTAGACGTAGTCGTCGAGATCGAACGTGGTCAGCATGACCACGCGCGGCGATCCCTCCCGGTCGCCGCCGGTGATCAGCCTGGTGGCTTCGAGGCCGTCCATTTCCGGCATCCGGACGTCCATGAGGATCACATCGGGGTCGTGCTCAGTCGCGGCCCGCACTGCCTCCGCGCCGTTCGCCGCCTCCGCGACCACGGTGATCCCGTCGGCCGCATCGAGGATCACGCAGAAACCAGTCCTGACCAGTTCCTGGTCATCGGCCACGATGACCCGGATGGGTTCGGCGGTCATGACGCGGGCAGCCGGGCCGTGACGGCGAAGCCGCCAGCATCGCCTGGCCCGACTGACAGGCTGCCGCCGCAGGAAGCGACGCGTTCCGCGATGCCGGCCAGGCCGAATCCACCGGAAGCAGCCGACCGCCCACCGCCACCGTTGGACGATCCCGCGCCGCTAGTCCGGGCTCGGCCAGGCGTCGGGCCAACCGAGACTGCTACGGCCCCGTTCCCGGTATCGGTCACTGAGACGGTGACGTAGCCGGGCTCATAGCTGACGGTCACCGCCGCCTCGCCTGCACCCGAGTGCTTCACCGTATTGGTGAGCGCCTCCTGCACGATCCGGTAGGCGGCCAGGTCCACGACCGGCGGCAGTTTGCTGGGACTGCCCTGCACGCTCAGGTTCACCGTGATTCCCGCCTGCCGAACCTGCCCGACCACGTCCTCAAGTTCGCTGATCGAAGGGGACGGTGACGTGGTCACCCGGCCGTCGACGTCTGCCGGGCCGCGCAGCACGCCAAGGAGGCGGCGAAGCTCGGTCAGCGCCTCGCGCGCCGTCTGGCCGATGACCTCGACGGATTTGCTCGCCTCGGCAGGCCGGTCGGGCAACAGGGAAGCCGCCGCCTCCGACTGCACTGCCATCAGGCTGACGTGATGCGCCACGACGTCGTGCAGTTCCCTGGCGATCCTGGCCCGCTCGCCGGCTGCCGCCAGGGCGACATCCCTGGCGCGTTCGGCCTCCGCGTGCTCAGCCCGGTTTTCGACCTCGCCCAGATAGGCGCGCCTGGTGCGGCTGAGCACGCCGAGCGTGCCGGCCACCGCGAAATACAGCATCACGACGAAGAAGTCGTAGGGCTCGTTGTGACCGGGCAGCATCTGCGACCTGACAATGCCGACCACCGTCACCGCGGAGATGACCACACGAACCCTGGTCGAACAGCGATCCATGATCGTGTAGTAGGCGATGGCAGATCCGAGCGGAATCGGCGCGTAATTCAGATTGAGCTGGTCGTAGATGGTGCGCGGAATGCCGACGGCGAAGTACACCGCGACTGGCCAGCGACGCCGCCAGGCTAGCGGCAGAGCCTGCAACAGCACGAGCAGGAAGGCGACGTAGGGCAGCTGAAGCTGCTTGGTCTCCGGGACAAGCGACCCGACGTTGTAGATGGCCAGCGCTGCCGCGAGCGCAAGATCCTGCATGCGGGGCGGCAATCCGGCGGTCCAGGTGGCGAGCCTTTTCACGAGCCGATCGTAAAGGTCGTAGCGATGCGCAGGCCATCCGTCGTCCGGCTGAATTGCCGACCCCTACTTCAGAAGGAAACGGGGTGATCCGAATCGCGGCGGACTACCCGCTCGGGAGGGGTCGGCAAACGGGCACTGCGGCCGATGTGGATGAGGTACCCCGCCGGCGAGCATAACCACCATGAAGATCATCACCAGAGTACCGAACACCCCGGCCGAGACGGACCGGGAAGCAGCTGCTCCAGTCACCCGCATCGCCCCCTTTGACTGGCGCGTGATCGCAGTCGGCGCTGTCGTCTTCGCCGTTCTGCTCGCCTTCTCGACGCGGTACGGGTTTCACCGCGATGAGCTGTACTTCCTGGAATGCGCTCGGCACCTGCAGGCGAGCTATGTCGATCAGCCGGTGCTCACTCCGCTCATCGCGTGGGTGTCACTGAAGCTGTTCGGAGTCTCTCTGCTCGGGCTCCGGATGTGGGCGGCGCTGGCAGCGTGGGCGACTGTCGTGGTCGCCGGGCTCATCGCCCGCGAGTTCGGCGGCGGCCGACGGGCCCAACTGGTGGCCGCGGTGGCGGCCGCGACCATGCCGGTCGTGCTCGGCGCTGACCACCTGTTCGGGCCGACGGCCTTTGACGTGCTCGCCTGGGCCGGCCTCGCGCTGGTTGTCGTCAGGATCGGGCGCACCGGTGACCTGCGCTGGTGGCTGGCTGGCGGCCTGATTCTCGGTCTCGGCCTGGCCAACAAGCACAGCATCGGATTCTTTGCACTCGCCCTGTTCATCGGCGTCCTGCTCAGCGGTGGCCGTCGGCTGGTGCTGAACCGGTGGTTCCTCGCCGGTGCGGCAATCGCAGCCGCCTTCACCATCCCCGACATCTGGTGGCAGGCGCAGCACCAGTGGGCCACCATCGCGATGACGCGCGCCCTCGCGCACGAGAACGGCGGTCTCGGCAACCTTGCCACCTGGGTGGTCGGACAACTGCTGATGACGGCCCTGGCCATGATCGTGATCTGGCTGGCCGGGCTGCGGTTCGCATGGCGGTCAGGGCGGCCCCTGTGGCGAGCGCTGGCGTGGGCGTTCGGGATCCTGTTCGTGTTCTTCGCGCTGACGAGCGGCGCGAAGATCTACTACCTGGGCGGCGCGTACGTCTACCTGATCGGGGCCGGAGCCGTCGCCATCGATGGCTGGCTAGCCGCGCGCCAGGGCCGGCTCGGCACGCTGATGGTAGCCACCGCGGTCACCACCGCGCTCGTCTTGCCGGTCGTGCTGCCAGTACTGCCAGCACAGGACCTCGGGGGAACCGAGAAGATCAACAATGTGCTCGCGGAATCCGTGGGCTGGCCGCAGCTTGTCAGCTCGGTTCGCACCGCGTGGTACTCGCTGCCGGCTAAGCAGCGCGCCAACGCGGTCATCTTCGCCTCGAACTATGGCGAGGCCAGCGCCATCAACATCCTGGGCCACGGAACGGGCCTGCCACAGGCCGTCAGCGGGCACAACACCTACTGGTGGTGGGGACCCGGTAACCCGCAGGCGACCACGGTCGTCGCGGTCATGCCGGGCCCGGCAGACGGTGGCGGAGATGCCGCCTACCTGGCACAGTTCTTCGGCAGCGTGCGAGCCGTTGCCACGCTCACTAACCCGTACGGCCTGCATAACCAGGAATGGCACGGCCACGTGTACGTCTGCACCGGCCCGCGTCACCCATGGGGCCAGATGTGGCCGCGACTACGGCAATACAGCTGACGCCGCAGGCCGGATCGCCCGGCACGCTGTACTGACAGCGAAGCAGCCGAAAAGCCGCGATGGCCGAGGTAGCGCGGAGCCTCGGCCATCGCCGCGTGCGGCGTCGCACGCCTAGAAATGACCGGACAATCCTGAGGGGGCCGAGCGGCCGGCCGATCGCGACCCTAGCGCCGGAGGACCCGAGCTTTGACACCACCTACACCACCGCCCAGCTGGTTCGGGCCAAGGGCCAGCACCGATGACCCCGCGGTCGCAGCGCTGCTCGACCAGGTCGCGCCTGCCAGGACGTGGCAAGACATCGGCGGCGAGTTCAACCTGAACATCCGGCTCGACGGGGCTGCACCACTCGTCCTGCGTGTCCATCGACCATGGGTGACGCGCGGCCGTGTGGCGGGGTTGCGCCGGCTGCGCGAGCGACTGCAGCGGGCAGGGATTCGGGTCGCCCAGCCGGTGCCGATCCTCGGCCGGGACTTGGCCAGGGTCGGTGGCCGCTGGGCAGAACTCGAAGAATTTGTCCCGCACGTGCAGCCAGACCCAAGCCAGGAGTCGTACCTGCGGCTGTTCGAGGAGCTCGGCCGCCTGCACGCAGGGCTGCGCGCGACCTGGGAGCCGGACCTGCCCCAGCCGCTCGACGACCACCGAACCCACCGCCAGTTGCGCTACTGGCTCGGCTTCACGCGTCGCCGTCTGGGCCCTGGGGCCGAGCCTGTGGTGCACCGCGCCAAGCTCCTCCTCGACGAGCTAGCCATAGCGCAACGCGGCATCGAGCTCCCGTTCGCTCCGATCCACGGCGACTACAAGCTCGGCAACGCGGTCCAACTGTCGGATGGCTCCTGGTTGAATCTCGATCTGGATTTCGTTCGCGTCCGGGAGCGGCTCTACGACGTGGCCGGCAGCCTGTATTGGGCATCTGAGAGTGGCGCCAACGTCGACCTCCGCGAACTCTGCGACGCCTATGACGGTTCCGCTCCCGAACCCGTGACGCCCGACGAGCGTCGGCTGCTCCCGGCGCAGATCACCCTGATTCCCCTGCACTGGGTCGCAACGGCCGGGCTTATGGATGAGCGAATCGGAGTACACGGAACGGTGGGCGTGTCCGAGGCGGAGAGAGCGATGGACGCCGCCGAGGCCTGGTGGGCACGCCGCGAGGAATTGACGTGGTAGTCCGGCCAGCGGTCGACGAGGACTGGCCTAAGGCTGAGCCGCTGCTCCGGGCCTTAGCCGCGGGGCGAGTCGGCCCGGATCAGCTGGCGTCCCAGCTGAGCGGGAGCGCGGTGAGGCTGCGCATCATGGTGCCTTGCTGCCAGGACAGGTCGGACTCGGGCACGGCGACGCGCAGCGCGGGCAGGCAGGACAGCACTGTCTCCAGCGTCACCTGTAGTTCCATCCTGGCCAACTGTGACCCAGGGCAGAAATGCGGCCCGTGGCCGAAGCCGAGGTGCGGATTGGGCTGGCGGGTGATGTCGAATTCGTCGGGGCGGTCGAACATGCTGGGGTCGCGGTCTGCCGCGGCGTTGTCAGTCAGCACCGGCTCGCCGGCCCGGACCAGCACGTCGCCGAGCCGGACGTCGGCGGTTGCGATCCGCGGGTTGACCGCATTGCCGAGCACGATGAACCGCAGCAGTTCCTCGACGGCACCTGGGACCAGCTCGGGGCGGGCCCTCAGCAAGTCAAGCTGCGCAGGGTGGGCCAGCATTGTGTAGACCACGTTAGTGATCTGGTGCGCGGTGGTCTCGCGGCCGCCGACCAGCAGTCCGACGCCCTGGAACACGAGCTCGGTCTCGGTCAGCCGGTCGTCGTTGTCGCGGGCATGGGCCAGGGCGCTCAGCAGGTCGTTACCGGGCCGCTCCCGCCGCTCCGCGAAGAGTTCGCCGAAATAGCTGAACAGGTCCAAGTAGATCTGCTGCTGCTCTTCTGGGCTGGCCGTCGACGTAGAGGACATACCGGTTGTCCAGCTCTGGAACTTGTGCCAGTCGGCTTCTGGGATGCCTAGCAGCTCGCAGATCACCATCGCAGGGAACGCGAACGAATAGCTCTGTACCAGATCGCCGGGCGGGCCTGTGTCTTTCATCGCATTGATCAGGATGGCGGCGAACTCCCTCGCCCGCGGGCGCAGCATTTCGACGCGGCGGGAGGTGAACGCCTTGCCGAGGAGCTGGCGGATCCGGGTGTGCTTGGGCGGATCCATGCTCAAGATGCTTTCGGCGACCTGCAAATCGACCGCTTCCTCGCGCGGGTTGTCCCCTACCAGGGTCGCTTCGCGGCTGAACCGCTGGTCGGCCAGCACGAGCTTTACCAGTTCGTAGCTGGTCACCAGCCAGGCCGGGCGGCCATATGGCAGCTGCACCCGGCACACCGGCTCATCCCGCAGCAGCTGCATTTCCAGCGTGTCCAGGTCAAGCCGATTGCGGCTGAACGGATAACTGCGCACCCTCCCGCTCGTCACTTCCGCGCTGACTTCGGTGCTATCCGCCACTGGCCTTCCCCCTCCACGTTCCGGCTATTGGTGCTTGGCGTTCGCCAGCCGCACGGAATTAGCCTCGCTGGTGTCCTTAACAGCTCGCTAAAATTCGATCATCGCGACGCGCGTCCGAGGAACGATCGAAAGTGGCTGCAGTGACGGAGTTCTGCGTGCTCGGGCCGCTGCTGGTGCGCCAGGGCGGCGTGACGCTGCCGGTGACTGCAGGAAAGCAGCGGACGCTGCTGGCAGCCCTCCTGCTGAGCGCGGACCGAGCGGTGTCATCCGACGAGCTGGCAGAGGCGCTGTGGGGATCCGCGCCACCCCCGTCGGCGAGAGTCGCAGTGCAGAACTACGTGATGAAACTGCGCAAGACACTCGGCGATGCAGCACGGATCCGCACTCACCCGCACGGTTACCAGATCGTCGTTGACGACGCTGACCTGGATGTCTCCCGGTTCGAGGCCCACCTGGCCGCCGCGCGGGCGGGTGCCAGGGACGGCTCATGGGAAGCTGCCGCCGAGCAGGCGCGGGCTGGGCTGGCGCTGTGGCGGGGCGAACCGCTGGCCGACGTGGGGTCCGATTTACTGGCGGCCCGTGACGTCCCCCGGCTCACCGAACTGCGGCTGCAAGCGGTCGAAGTCCGTCTATACGCCGACGTCCACCTGGGTCGGCACGCAGAGGTGATCACCGATCTGCAGCAGCTGGTTGCGGCTCATCCCCTGCGGGAGCGGCTGCATGAATTGCTGATGCTGGCTCTGTACCGAGAGGGGCGGCAGGCAGAATCGCTGGCCGCCTACACCCGCGCGCGTCAGATCCTCGTCGACGAACTCGGGACCGAGCCGGGCCCTGGTCTGCGGCAGCTGCAGTGGCAGATCCTGACCGGCGACCCGGCGCTGGATCCCCCGGCGCATCGGCTGGACACGGCGGATCGCCGGCCGCAGGTCCCGCGGCAGCTGCCTCGGACGGTCTCCGGTTTCACTGGCCGTGCCGCCGAGCTGGCAGCACTCACCCGGATCCTGGATGAGGCCAGTGCGGAGAGCCCGGGAACGGTGGTGATCTCGGCGATCGGCGGGACCGCGGGGGTGGGCAAGACAGCGCTAGCGCTGCACTGGGCACATCACGTCGCGGCCCGGTTCCGCGACGGGCAGCTGTATGTGAATCTGCGCGGCTTTGACCCTTCTGGTGTTCCGATGCCGACCGTGGAGGCGCTGCGCGGATTCCTGGATGCACTCAGCGTGCCGTCCGATCGCATCCCGGCGCAGCCGGAGGCACGCGAAGGTTTGTACCGAAGCCTGCTGGCAGACCGGCGGATGCTGATCGTGCTGGATAACGCCCGCGACGAACAGCAGGTCCGGCCGCTGCTGCCCGCCAGCCCGGCCTGCCTGGTCATCGTCACCAGCCGCAACCATCTTGGCGGGCTAGCAGCCGCCGACCGCGCCCGTCTGCTCACCCTGGACGTCCTCAGCCATGACGAAGCGGCGCATATGCTGGCCACCCGGATCGGCGCCGACCGCGCGGCCGCTGAGCCCGCCGCCGTGCGCGAGATCGCTGCCCTGTGCGGTCGGCTGCCTCTGGCGCTGGCGGTCGCCGCAGCCCGCGCTGAGGCCCGGCCGGACTTCCCGCTGACCGCCTTGGCCGCCCAGCTGCGCGACCGGGCCGGCCGCCTCGAGGCTCTGGATGCCGGAGACCCGACGGCGAGCGTCCGAGCGGTATTCTCCTGGTCGTACCGGCAGCTCGGCGCAGAGGCGGCGCGGCTGTTCCGGCTGCTGGGCCTGCACCCCGGCCCCGACATTAGCTCCGCGGCCGCCGCCAGCCTGGCCGCGGTCCCTCAACCCGAAGCGCGCCAGCTGCTGGCCGAGCTCACCCGCGCGCACCTCGTTGCCGAGAATCTCCCGAGCCGGTACGCGCTGCACGACCTGCTGCGCGCATACGCCGCGGATCAGGCCCGCCAGACCGACAGCGAGCCCGAGCGTGCCGCCGCCGTCGGCCGGGTGGTTGACCACTACATACACACTGCCCGTGACGCCGCCTTCATTGTGTTCCCGTCTCACGGCAAGATCCCGCTACCTTCGCCGAGGCG
>Ga0123356_10005810_pt1 | contig 12522 bp, 3 predicted proteins | sample TergutEmb28metaG_2_FD_92546 | JGI IMG/M metagenome (GOLD analysis project Ga0123356, IMG submission 92546) | Embiratermes neotenicus P3 segment gut microbial communities from Petit-Saut dam, French Guiana - Emb289 P3 | ecosystem: Host-associated > Arthropoda: Insects > Digestive system > Gut ... | reverse complement strand
TGTTTATTTTTAACAAATTACAAGGGACTTCCCGATTACAAAGCCAATGTAGTGTTCGACCGCACTTTTAATTCTACTTTCGCGTTTAACAAAGAAGAAGAATTACTCTGTTCAATTATGGATAAAGCTTTTGATCTAATCGATATTAACGGAATAACAGGGCAATGGATGCGCAGAACTTTTGATTACCGCTTAAAGCTGGTTCAAGCGCGTCTGCCTGTTATGATTGGCACTCCTTTATTCGCGATATGTCTTTTTTTCTTTTTTCTGTTTTACCAGAGAAAACAAAATGAAAGTAAATTATTGGAAAGTCAGGTAGAAGAAAGAACCGCGAAACTAATCGAATCTGAACAGGAGCTTAAGGAAGCTCTTGAAGCGGCGAAAGCCGCGAACAGTTCAAAGTCGGTTTTTCTCGCGAATATGAGCCACGAAATACGCACTCCAATGAATAGCATCATGGGGTTTTCAGAGCTTGCGTTGGATTCGGATATTCCGCCAAAAACAGGCGAGTATCTTAAAAAAATTAGAACGAACATTGAATGGCTGTTACAGATAATTAATAACATATTGGATATTTCCAAAATTGAATCAGGCAAATTGGAACTGGAAAAAATCCCGTTTGATATTCATGAGATTTTTACAAGCTGCAGAACTTTGGTTATGCCCAAAGCTGTAGAAAAAGGGTTAATGCTGCATTTTTACGCGGAACCCAGCGTAGGTTTAAAACCATTAGGCGATCCTACAAGGCTGCGCCAGATTTTTATTAACTTGCTTTCTAACGCGATTAAATTTACCCACGCTGGTATGGTAAAGGTTCTTTGCAAGATTACCGGTAAAACTGATAATACAATTTCGGTGCGTTTTGAGATTAAAGACAGCGGCATTGGGATGTCAGAAGATCAGATTGAAAAAGTTTTTGATCCCTTTACTCAGGCGGAATCCGGAACAACGCGTAAATACGGCGGCTCGGGGTTAGGTTTAGCCATTACAAAAAATATTGTAGAAATGATGGGCGGCAAACTTATTGTAGAAAGTTCGGTCGGATTAGGCAGCAAGTTTAGTTTTGATTTGGTTTTTGATACAATACCCGCGGCCATAGAAGAACAATATGGAACGATATCATCATTTGACGAAATCGAAAAACCAATATTTAACGGAGAGATACTTGTTTGTGAAGATAATGAAATGAATCAATTTGTTATTTCCGAACATTTGGCGAGAGTAGGTATTAAAATTGTTTTGGCGGAAAACGGGAAAATTGGCTTGGATATTATTAAAGAACGCCTCGCTAAAAAAGAAAAACTTTTTGATTTAATATTTATGGATATGCACATGCCCGTTATGGACGGGTTTGAAGCTTCGGCGCAAATTGTTAAACTTAACACAGGCATCCCGATGGTAGCGATGACTGCCAACATAATGGCGGAAGATGTGGAAGTTTATAAGGCAAGCGGTATGCCTGATTATCTTGGTAAACCATTTACATCGCAGGAACTGTGGCGGTGTCTTTTAAAATATATTAAACCTTTAAATTAAAAGGGGACTTTTTTGAATAAAAAATATTTTTTATTTAATTTTATTATTCTTTTGGTTTTATTATTTACAGCCTGTGATAATAAAAAGCAAGGATTTTCTGAAACAGGTTTTTATTCATCATTTATATATGTTCCCGGCATAACATTGGAAGAAAAAAACGCGATTTTGGATTTACAAAAAAAATACGATTCATTTGTTTACGGGATGATAATGACAAATGAAACTTTTTATAATAGTAACGGCGAAATTGGAGGATTTTCCGCTTTTTTCTGTGATTGGCTTTCACAATTATTTGGAATCCCTTTTAAGCCGGCGATTTTCAGTTGGAACGAATTATTGGACGGATTAGCTTCTGGCGAAATTGATTTTTCCGGTGAACTGACAGCCAATGAAGTTCGGCGGCAAATATACCACATGACAGACGCGATTGCCGAAAGGTCAGTAAAATACATGAGGCTTTCAAATTGCCTTCCGGTTCAAATGATCGCGTCTATACGTCCGCTTCGTTACGCGTTTTTGGAAAGTTCAACTACTGTTATTGATGTTTCTATGTATTTAAAAGAAGAATACGAAATCATTCTTGTTAATAATACCGCGATGGTTTACAGTATGTTAAAAAGCGGCGAGATAGACGCGTTTTTTGGAGAAGGTGTTGAAGCCGCGTTTGACATTTACCCTGATGTAATAGCGCAGGATGTATTTCCAGCCATTTTCGGGCAAGTTTCCCTAACAACGCAAAAATCTGAACTTATTCCAATTATTTCTGTTATGCAAAAAGCGCTGGAAGGCGGTGTTAACCGGCATTTAACAGAATTGTATAATGCCGGAGAAGAAGATTATTTAAGGCATAAAATGTTAATGCGTCTTTCTGATGAAGAACGTGTTTTTATTAATAATAATCCCGTTATTAAATTCGCCGCAGAATATGATAATTATCCAATTTGTTTTTACAATGAACATAATAATCAATGGCAGGGAATCGCCATCGATGTTTTAAAAGAAATTGAATTACTTACGGGTTTATCTTTTGAAATTGTAAACGGACATAAAACGCGGTGGCACGTACTTCTTCAAATGCTGGAAACAGGGCAGGCTTCAATGATTTCGGAATTAATCCGCACTGATGAAAGAGAAGGTCGTTTTTTATGGCCTAAAAATGATGTTTTTATAGATTACCCCATGCTTCTTTCCAGCGAAGATCATCCAAATTATAAAATTAACGAAGTATTATTTTTAAAAGTAGGCATGGTAGAAGACAGCGGACACAGCGAAATGTTTCATAAATGGTTTCCCCGCCACATGAATTCTGTATTGTATACAAGGATGGAAGACGCTTTTGACGATCTAAAAAATGGAAAGATAGATTTAATTATGGCGTCGCGAAGCAGGCTTTTAATGTATACCCATTTATATGAATATGTCGGATACAAGGCAAATATAGTTTTTGATTATCCGTTTGAATCTACATTCGGATTTAATGTAAACGAAACCGTGTTATGTTCTATTGTAGACAAGGCTCTTAACCTTGTTAATAAAAATGATATTACCAATTACTGGATGGGAAGAACCTACGATTACCAGCGAAAACTCGCGGAAGCCCGTCTGCCGCTTTTTTTTGGTTTATTGTTAATGTCTTTATTTATTGTATTTCTTCTCTGTATTTTATTTTACCGTAAACGTAATGAAGGTAAAATCCTGGAAAGTCTTATAGATAAACGAACTTCCGAACTTCATAGTTCACGCGAGGAATTAAAAAAAGCAATGGAAAGCGCTCAAGCCGCGAACAACGCGAAATCGGTTTTTCTCGCGAATATGAGCCACGAGATACGCACTCCCATGAACAGTATTATGGGTTTTTCTGAACTTGCCCTTGATGATGAGATACCAGCTAAAACAAAAGATTTTCTTGTTAATATTCAAAAAAATACTGAATGGCTTTTGCAGATTATTAATAACATACTCGATTTATCTAAAATTGAATCCGGCAAAATGGAACTGGAAAAAATACCTTTTAATCCTCAGCAATTATTGTCAAGCTGCCGTACATTTGTTTTACCGCAAGCCGCAGAAAAAGGAATCAAGCTTTATTTTTACGCGGAACCAAGCGCCGGCATTTTACCGTTAGGCGATCCTACAAGAATTCGTCAGGTGCTTGTAAACCTTCTTACTAACGCTATTAAATTTACAAAAACAGGAATGGTAAAACTTCATGTTTCAATTTTGGAAAAAAACGATAAAAAATTAATAATGTATTTTGAAGTTAAAGATTCCGGTATCGGAATGACATCAGAACAGATTTCCAGGATATTTGATCCGTTCGCGCAGGCGGAATCAGGAACTACACGCCAGTACGGAGGGACAGGGTTAGGGTTAACCATAACAAGGCAAATTATAGAAATGATGGGAAGCAAACTTAATGTTGACAGTGTACCGGGGGTTGGAAGCAAATTTAGTTTTGAATTGACATTTGATACGGTAGACGACAGTGAAAAAGAAATCACGGATATTGATAATTCATATCAGGAAGTTCAAAAACCGGCTTTTAAAGGTGAAGTTCTTGTATGTGAAGACAATAATATGAATCAATTTGTATTATGCGAACATCTTAAAAGAGTGGGTTTAAAATATATTGTCGCGGAAAATGGTAAAATAGGATTGGAACTTGTAAAAGAGCGGAAAATAAAAAGCGATAAACAATTTGATCTTATTTTTATGGACATGCACATGCCTGTAATGGACGGTTATGAAGCGACAGAAAGAATCAAAAAGCTTGGTTTAAATATTCCGATAGTGGCAATGACAGCGAATATTATGTCAGATGATTTGGAAAATTATAGAGTAAGCGGAATGGATGATTATGTAGGTAAACCTTTTACATCGCAGCAGTTATGGCATTGTTTGTTAAAATTTTTTAAAAATGAATCAATTAAAGAGGAGTGATAGTTTTGTTTAAAAATAAAAAAATCATTTTCATGATACTTATTGTTTTATTTACCGTTATAATTTTATCCGGATTATTCTTTAATTTCGGCAACAGATCCTTTAAAGCCGAATATGAAACGTCATTTTATCATTCATTCAGTGAAATTCCCGGGATAACAGAAGAAGAAATTAAAGCTATAGAAGCGCTCCAAAAAGAATATGATTCATTTACCTATGGAATGGTAATGAATACCGAAGCGTTTGAAGGCGAAAACGGCGAAATAAAGGGATTTACTTCTCTTTTCTGCCAATGGCTGACCGATTTATTCGGTATTAAATTTATACCTGAATTATATGATTGGAACGATTTACTTACAGGTATGGAAAAAAGGGAAATTTCTTTTTCCGGCGAATTAACAATGACGGAAGAACGCCTGAAGATATACCATATGACCGGCAATATCGCCTCACGACCGATAAAATATTTTCGTTTAACAGACAGCCGTAATTTTGATGATATACAAAAAGAGCGGCCGCTTAAATACGGTTTTATTACAGGAGCGGCTACAATTAGAACTGTATACCCGGAACTAAAACAGGGAACGTTCGAACTGGTTTTTATTGATGATTTCGGCGATATTTATGACGCGCTTTATAACGGAGATATAGACGCGTTTTTTTACAGCGGTGTCGCGGAAGCGTTTTTTATTGAACATCCCGATATTATAAGTTACGCGTTTTATCCGTTAAGTTTTATTCCTGTTTCGTTAAGCACAAGAGACCCGGCGCTTATACCTGTTATTTCAGTTATGGATAAATTTCTTGAAAGCGGAGGAATACGTCATTTAATAAGATTATATAATCAGGGAGAGCAGGAGTATATTAAAACAAAGTTATATATGCAGTTTTCAGAAGAAGAAAGAAATTTTATACGTGATACTCCTTTTGTACCTGTCGCCTTCGAAAACAGTAATTATCCCATAAGTTTTTATAATACTCAGGAAAGGCAGTGGCAGGGTATCGCTATTGACGTACTTCAAAAAATTGAATCATTAACAGGATTAAAATTCGAAAACGTTAATGATGAAAAAGCTGGTTTTTATTCACTTGTTAATATGGTGCAGGAAGGTAAAGTTTCATTAATTACGGATTTGATACGCTCCGAAGAAAGAGAGGAACATTTTATTTGGCCGAACGACTCGATAATGAAAGCGAATCTGGCGTTAATATCAAAGTATGAATATCATGATATTATTTTAAACGAGATACTTTATACAAAAGTGGGTTTAATAAAAGGTTATTCACATACAGATTATTTTCATAAATGGTTTCCAAATCATCTTTTTTATAAAGAGTACGATAGTACAAGCGCGGTTTTTGACGCTTTAAAAAAAGGAGAAGTGGATGTTGTAATGGCAAGCAGTCATGATATTTTATATCTGACTCATTACATGGAAGAAACAGGTTATAAGATAAATTTATTGTTTGATTATTCTCTTGATTCAACATTCGGAATTAATAAAAACGAAACGATTTTATGCTCGATTATCGAAAAAGCGCTGCGTTTTGTAAATACGAATATTATTTCCGATCAATGGACCAGCAGAACTTATGATTATCAAAGTAAGCTTATAAGAGCGCAGCTTCCCTGGCTTATCGCTTCTACGGTTTTATTTTTAGGCATAATTGTTTTGGTTACCGTTTCATTTGGAAGAAGCAGGCATGCCGGAAAGTTATTGGGAGATCTTGTCGAAAAACAAACATACGAACTTGCTCTTCAAGCCACAACCCTTACAACCCTTTTCGACTCCATTCCGGATCTTATTTTTACCAAAAATTTGGATCTTAATTTCCTGCATTGTAACAAGGCGTTCCTTGAACATTTTAACAAAGATATCGACGATCTTGTCGGCAAAGGCGATAAAGACGGACTTGGCTTTTCCGCGGAAGAGGCGGACGCGTACAATGACGCGGATCGTGTTGTTATCCGTGACGGCACAACAATCACTGTAGAAGAACATATACCTTGTTTTGACGGTACTAAACCGCTTTACGAAACAATTAAAATGCCGCTTAAGTTAGCTGATAAAACAATCGGTATTATGGGAATAGCGCGAGATATTACAAAACGTAAAGAAATGGAAGAAGCCGCGTTCGCCGCCTCCCTTTCAAAATCGTCATTTCTAGCGAGTATGAGTCATGAAATACGCACTCCCATGAATAGTATTATAGGATTTTCCGAACTCGCTATGGACGATCAAATATCCCAGAAAACAAAAGTATACCTTGGAAAGATTCTTGAAAACGCCGAATGGCTGTTACAGATAATTAACGATATTCTTGATATTTCTAAAATAGAATCGGGTAAAATGGAACTTGAAAAAATTCCATTTGATTTAATTGAATTGTTTTCCAATTGCCGCACTTTAATTTTACCGAAAGCCAATGAAAAAGGAATAATGCTGAACTTTTACGCTGAACCCAATATCGGGGCTAAGCCATTAGGCGATCCTACAAGGCTTCGTCAGGTTCTTGTTAACCTTTTATCCAACGCTGTAAAATTTACAAATACCGGTGTTGTAAAACTTTTGGTGGAATTAAAAGAAAAAACCGAAAAAAACGTAACCATGCATTTTGATGTAATTGATACAGGCATTGGCATGACCGCCGAACAAGTAGCGAAAGTGTTTGATCCATTTACACAGGCGGAAACAGGCACAACCCGAAAATACGGAGGAACCGGGCTAGGTCTTCCAATTACAAAAAATATTTTGGAATTAATGGGCACCAGGCTTACTGTTGACAGCAAACCCGGTATCGGCAGTAAATTTAGTTTTGATATAACATTTGATGTTATTAATTATTCTGACGAGATTTTTTATGAAAAGAAAGTGTTATATAACGAAGTTGAAAAACCAACATTCGAAGGAGAAGTTTTACTGTGCGAAGACAATGGTATGAACCAGCAGGTAATTTGTGAACATCTTTCGCGTGTCGGGCTTAAAACTGTTGTGGCGGAAAACGGTAAAATAGGCGTAGACCTTGTAAAAGAAAGAATTCAAAAGGGAGAAAAGCTGTTCGATCTTATTTTTATGGACATGCATATGCCCGTTATGGACGGTCTTGAAGCCGCGAGACATATATTGCTGCTGCATAACAACATTCCAATTGTCGCCATGACAGCAAACGTTATGTCAAACGATATGGAAATTTACAGACGCAGCGGCATGAATGATTGTGTAGGCAAGCCTTTTACTTCGCAGGAATTATGGCATTGTCTTTTAAAATATTTAAAACCAATAAATACGGGAGAAAAACAGGTGAATACGACAAATAAACCATCAATAGAAAAAGATTTGGAATTTCAAAAATCGCTTCGATTGTCATTTATGAAAAGCTGCAAAAATACATATACCGAAATTACAGAAGCGCTTAAAACCGGCGATATAAAAATAGCGCACAGGCTCGCGCATACCTTAAAAAGCAACGCCGGTCAAATCGGAAAAAAATCATTGCAAAAAGCGGCAGCCGATGTTGAGCATTCCCTCGAAAATAATGAAAATAAATTAACCGAAGATATACTAAAAACTCTTGAAACCGAACATACATTGGTTATGATGCAAATTCTGCAGGAATTTCCTGATTTACAGGATAATAAATCTCAGGCGCCAGATGAAAATAAAACACAAACTCTTGATTTGGAATCCGCGAAACAGCTTCTTTTAAAACTGGAACCAATGCTTGATATGGGGAACCCGGATTGCGCAAAATTAATTGACGAATTAAAAGGAATAAAAGGCGCTGATGAACTTATTAAACAAATAGAGGATTTTGATTTTGAACTCGCGATGGTTACGCTTTCTGAATTAAAAAAAGATATGGGGTTATAACTGGTGTTATTTTATATAAAGAGGTTATTCGGCAATATAAAATTCAATAAAGAGCTGTTATCGCGAATTTTACTTGTTATAGCCGCGTTTTTTATAATGATAACAATTGGAAGTTTTATTGGCGCGAGTATTGTAGGTAAAAATACCGCTTTTTACGGCGATGAAGTTGTTTTTGTTTCGGCGGAAGCGATTAATTCATTTTTAAACGAATTTAACATAATTTTGGATATTATTTCCTTTTCTATAGAAAATCTGCAAAGACAGGGAGGTGGCGCGGATGTCATGCGGCTTGAAGTTGAAAAATGGACACAATTTCTTCTTTTAAACGAAAGCAGGTTTGGATCTTTTTTAAGTGTTTTTGGCGTTGTTCACGATACATTTATTGACGGCATTAACTGGGAGCGGGACAGCGATTATGATCCAACATTACGTCCCTGGTATATTGGAGCTTATAAAAATAACGGCAAAGTTTTTTTTAGCGATCCTCATTACAGCGAGAGAACCGGAGATTTTGTTTTAAGCGCTTCAAAACTTGTATTTGACGATAATAATAATCCGTTTGGCGTAATATCTACAAATATACAAATAAACAGTATCGCGGATTATGTTAATAGAATGAATTTTCTGGGAAGCGGATACGGAGTTTTATTGGATTCTCAAAGGCGTTTTGTCGTGCATCCTAACGATAATTTTATTGGTATGGAGCTTGTTGATGTTAACAGGGAAACAAAAGAGTTTGCTGAATTATCCGCTCGTATGGCGGCGGGAGAAGATATTACGGCTTTTTATTTTATTTCGTATACAAATACCCAAAGCGTAGGTTTTTTTAGGCATCTTTCCAATGGCTGGTACCTTTCAATTATTTTACCTCGCGATGTTTATTACAGCGATATGGAAGAAATTCAAATTACAATGATTCTTGCCGGCATAGTACTTGCGGTTCTGCTTTGTGTAGTATTAACTCTTAAACATGTTAAAATACATCGTTTAAATAAAAATGATATATCAAAAATGGAAGCGGGAAAGCTGACACTAACACCTGTAAATTATGATTTTTCAATAGAGGTACCGGCAATGAAAGGCAGTGAAGGAGATGAATTTTATGATGAAAGCAATATTAATAAACTAATGATTACAATAAAGGAAGAAGAAGAAATAGACTATATTCAAAACGATCGGGAACTGTTAATTTCACTAAAAAAACTTTTTTTAAAAAATAATTCCGCTAAATATGAAGAAATTACAAGCGCGCTAAAAGATGATGATGTAAAATCAGCGCACAGGTATTTACATTCATTAAAGGGGAATTCCGGATATATCGGTTTGAATACATTGCGGCAGCTTGCCGCGGATATCGAGGAAAAAATCCTTAAAGGAAAGGATTTTGTAACAGAAGAACAGTTAAATACGCTTAAAAAGGAATTGGATAAAGCTGTTAAACAGATAAATGATGAAATAAATCAAGCTGAAAAGGAAATTGACAACAATTTATTTTTCGGCGAAAATGATAAAAAAATTGTAAAAGAGCTTTTGGAAAAGCTTGAAGTCCTGCTTAAAGTAGGCAGCCCTGATTGTTGTAATCTATTGGACCAGATACGCAGGGTTCCACAAAGCGAAAAACTTGTATTGCAAATTGAAAATTATGATTTTGAGCCTGCGGTTGATGTTCTTAATGAATTAAAGAAAGAATGGTGTTGATTACAGTTGAATGATAGGTAAATAAGAGATAAACTATAATGATGAATAAAACTGAGAACCGAAAGTATAGCAAAATAGCCTGGCGTTTTAGAATTTTAAACGCTATTTTCCTGACTATTATTTTGATTATAGTTTCTGTTGTCAGTTTTTTTATGCTGTTAGGAATATCCGATAATTCATCAAAAGCAAACGCTCGTTTTTACTCGGTAGAGGTAGCTGATATACTGGGTTCGCGGTTGGGTAGAGAAATCAGTTTTATGCAGTACGCGTCACAGTCCAAAGAAGTGTTGGATTGGTTTTCCGATGAAAATAATCCGGAAAAAAAAGCTGCCGCTTACCAAAGAATGATAAATTATACTGATTTTCTTAGCATAAATAGCCTATACTTTGTTATTCACGGATCATTAAATGAATATTCAATCGACAAAGACGCTTTATTTTCAGATTTTATACCGTTTAATATAATTGATGAATCCAATATATACGATCAATGGTATTTTAACTGCGTTAATTCTGAAAATGATTTTTCCCTGAACATGGATGTCGATAAAATCACAAATACCCGGCGTTTATGGATTAATTATAAGGTCATAGAGAACGGAGAAATAAAGGGAGTCTTTTGTTCGGCTCTTCAATTTGACGATATTTTTTATGAATTATTCAGCCATTATGATTCAACGAATGTAACAGGATATATTATCGATCATGAAGGATTCATAAAAATGGACAGTTCTGAATCCGATCCTTTCTTTTTATATGTTGATTCCGAATACGGCGAAATAGAAGATAGAATTAATATAACTGATAAATATCCAAACGAAGAAATTATTTCTTCTATAATTACATACTTAAATAAATCAAATATTCCCTACAGCAGTTTACGGGTAGAACCTGACATTATAAAATTACAAAGCGGTAATTTCAGATATATGTCAATAGCTCCAATTCCAAATACAAACTGGTCAACTGTAACATTATACTCAGCTAGATCACTTTTTAATATAGGGCAATTTCTGCCGCCTTTCCTTGTTATTTTTTCGGCGTTTATATTATACGCTCTCGCGACTTCGGCTTTGGTTAGAAGGTTTTTACTTAAACCTTTAAACAAGTTAACAGGCAGTGTTTCAAAAGCGGATTTAAAAGAAAATCTTATTTTCGGAATTGAACGTGATGATGAAATCGGCGAATTGGCGCGGGCAACGCGGGATACATGGAAAGACCTTAGCCAAAAAAATGAAAGATTAAGTATTACAATGAATGAAGCCGAACAGCGCGATAAACTTTTACAGACAGCGAATATTGTCGCGACCATTTTACTTGATTCTGATATTTCCAAATTCGAAAGAAATCTTTACCGATGTATGGGTATGATGGCGGCTACGGTAGACGCTGACCGTGTTTACATCTGGAAAAACAGTTTTCACAGAGGTGAGTTATGCGCGACGCAGATATACGAATGGTCGGAACGCACAGAGCCGATGCAGGGAAACGAATATACAATAAATATTTCCTATTTGGAAAAAATGCCTGAATGGGGAAGATCTCTCGCGGCAGGTTTATGTATTAACAGCCTAACCCGTGATATGTCTGATCAATGGGAAATGTTGTCGGCTAACGGAGTACTGTCGATATTTTTGGCGCCTGTTTTTTTACAGGATGAATTTTGGGGATTTGTCGGGTTTGATAATTGCCACAAGGAAATAAAATTTTCCGAAAATGAAGAAGCTATTCTGCGTTCTGGATGTCTTTTAATCGCCAACGCGTTTTTACGTCATAATAATATTTCGGAAATTGTCCGCCTTCAGGAAAATCTGGAAGAATCGCTTGTGCAGGCGCATTCGGCAAGCCGGGCGAAAAGCTCATTTCTCGCACACATGAGCCACGAAATTAGAACGCCGATGAACAGCATTATAGGTTTTTCTGAATTGGCGAAAGATGATGATATATCCGAAAAAACAGATGAATATCTCAGTAAAATTATAGAAAACGCCAAGTGGCTTTTGCAAATCATTAACGATGTACTTGATATTTCTAAAATTGAATCCGGTAAAATGGAATTGGAAAAAATTCCGTTTGATATATATGAAATGTTCGATAATTGCAAAACATTAATTATTCCCAAAACAAATGAAAAAGGAATAGAACTTTATTATTACGCCGAACCGTCTAAAGGAATAAAACCGCTAGGTGATCCTACAAGACTGCGTCAGGTGCTTATTAATCTTTTGTCAAACGCTGTAAAATTTACAAGCAAAGGCACAATAAATGTAATGTCGTCAATAAAAAGCAGAAGTGATGAAAATATCACGATGTATTTTGAGGTAAAAGACAGCGGTATTGGCATGACAGAAGAACAGATCGAAAAAATATTTGATCCGTTTACCCAGGCGGAATCGGGAACAATGCGCCAATACGGAGGAACAGGGCTTGGACTTTCCATTACTAAAAATATTGTAGAACTTATGGGCGGCACCCT
>Ga0123356_10005809_pt1 | contig 12523 bp, 15 predicted proteins | sample TergutEmb28metaG_2_FD_92546 | JGI IMG/M metagenome (GOLD analysis project Ga0123356, IMG submission 92546) | Embiratermes neotenicus P3 segment gut microbial communities from Petit-Saut dam, French Guiana - Emb289 P3 | ecosystem: Host-associated > Arthropoda: Insects > Digestive system > Gut ... | reverse complement strand
GGTACGCAAGGCCCGGGACCAGCGCCAAGGCCGTGAGCAGCGCCCCGAAGAGCGCATAGCCCATCGTGTAGGCCATGGGGGTGAAGAGCTTGGCCTCGGCGCGCTCGAAGGAGAACAGTGGCAGATAGGTTGTGATGATGATCAGGCTGGCGAAGAAGATCGGGCTGGTGACCTGGACCGCCGCGGCCTTCACCTCGCTCTCGCTCAGCTCCTCCTCGGGTGTGGCCTCACGGCGGCGCAGGATGGCCTCGGTGACCACGATCGCCCCATCGACCAGGATGCCGAAGTCGATGGCGCCCAGGGACAGCAGGTTCGCCGAGACCTTCGTGAGGTTGAGGAAGGTGAACACCGATACCAGCGCCAGCGGGATGGAGACGGCGACCACGAAGGCGCTGCGCGGGCTGCCCAGGAAGATGATCAGGACGAGGAAGACCAGGCCGATGCCCTCGGCGATGGTCCGGCCGACCTTCTCGACGGTTGCATGCACCAGGTTGTCGCGATCGATGTACGGCACGATCCGCACGTCTTGCTGCGCCAGCTGCCGGTTGAGCTCGGCGACCTTGGCGTGTATGCCGGCGATCGTGCGGGACGGATTCTGGTACTTGAGCATCAAGACGATGCCCTCGATCGTGTCCGGGTTGTTGTCCTTGCCGAGGATCCCCTCGCGCTCCTGGTGGCTCAACGTGGTGTGCCCCAGGTCGCGCACCAGCACCGGCGTCCCGTTCACCTGGCTCACCACGATCGAGCCCAGATCCGCCAGGCTGTGCAGCAGGCCCACGCCGCGGATCACGTAGCTCTGATCACCGCGTGAGACCCGGCTGCCTCCTGCGTTGGTGTTGTTATTGTTGATGGCGTTGATCACATCGGTGATGCCTAGCCCGTAGCGCTGCAGCTGCCTGGGATCGAGATCCAGCTGGTACTCGGTGGTGAAGCCGCCGAAGTTGGCGATGTCCACCACGCCGGGCGCGGACTTGATGGCCGGGATCACCTTCCAGCGCTGGATCTCCGAGAGCTCCTGCAGGTTCTTGGTGTCTGATTGCAGCGTGTAGCGGTAGATCTCACCTCCGGGGCCTGATACCGGGTCGAGGGAGGGGGAGGCCCCCGGGGGCAGCACGGCCTGGCTGATCCGCTCGAGCAGCCGCTGGCGCGCCCAGTAGTCCTCGTACCCGTCGCGGAACAGCACGGTGATCAGCGACAGCCCGAAGGTGCTCGATGAGCGCATCAGCAGCAATCCCGGTGTGCCGTTGATCTGGCGCTCGAGCGGCACGGTAATCAGCTGCTCGACCTCCTCGGCGGCGAGGCCTGGCATCTGGGTCGTCACCTGCGCTGCGACATCACCGAGCTCGGGATAGGCCTCGACCGACAGGGTCTCCCAGGCGTAGACACCGAAGGCGCCGAGCAACAGGGCCAGTACGATGACCGCCGCTCGCCGGTGCAGGCAGAAGCCGACGAATTGGTCAATCATTGAGGAGGATCCCCCCCTTCACCACCACCTGCTCCCCGGCCTTGAGGCCGGACTCGATCGTCACGCTCGTCCCTTCCTCCAGGCGCGGCTCGACCGTGCGCCGCTCGAAGGTCCAGGGCGCCGTGGCGACGAACACGGTGGTCCTGTCGTTGTTCATCAGCAGCGCCGAGGTGGGCACCACCACGCGCGACTGCGCAGGTCCGCTCAGGGTGACGGTCGCGAACATGTTGGGCTTGAGCAGGTAGCGCGGGTTCGGAAAGGCTATACGCAGCTTGTCGCGGCGCGAGTCCGACTCGAGCACATCGCTGACGAACAGGACCTTGCCATGCAGCAGCTCGCCGGGATATGCGAGCAGGGCGACCTCTGCGTCCTGATCCTTCGTGACACGGGCGACGTCCTTCTCCGGGACCAGCGCGGTGACCCAGACGGTGCTCAGATCTGCGATGGTCATGATCGGCTGCGTCGGGTCGTTGATCATGTTCCCGCGGGCGATCGCAAGCTGCGTGACGCTGCCGCCGACTGGCGCCAGGACTGTCAGGATGCTCGAGCGCTGCTCATCGGCAGCATCGGTGGCACCCAGCATCTTCAGCCGCGCTTGCGTGCGGGTATATTCGGCCGCGGCCTGCGTGTAGTCGCTGCGGGCCTGATCGAGGTCGCGGCTCGAGGCGGCCCCGAGCTTGAACTGCCCCTCCTGGCGTGTGAGGTTCTTCTGCGCGAGCTGCACGACGTCCCGGGCCTTGTCGTTGTCTTCATGGGCCTGCGCCAGGTCAGGAGAGTCGATGACCGCCACCGCCTGCCCCTGGCGCACCCGATCGCCCAGCGCGACCCTGATCGCAAGGACCCGGCCCCCGAGAGGCGCCAGGACCGCCGCGGTCCTGGCCGGGTCCGATTCCACGATTCCCGGCAGTGTCAGCTTGGCGCTGAGGGCCTGGGCGGCCGCGGGCTGGGTCGTCAGCCTGTGTCGCAAAGGTGAGCCCTCGGGGACGATGATCTTGTCCCCTTGGCGCACGAGGGCGACCGGCTCCGAGCCCGCGCGGGCGGCTCCTGGCAGCAATCCGAACCCGTGGGTGAGCAGCGCCCCGAGCAACACCAGGCCGAGCGCGATCCCGCCCCAGAGAAAGATATGGCTTAAGGCCGTCGTCGTGTGCTCACGAGTTTGCATGACCACCCCGCTATCGATCCTTTAGTGTGCGACTCTCGTTTTCTATGCTCGGGTGGGCTGGCACGCGCTCGTCAGTCGTTCAGGTACGCGGCTTCTTGTCCGTCTTGCCGGCGTCCCTTGCTGATGCCGCTGTGCAGAAGTGGCTGCGTGAAAGCCCACCCGGTGCGCGAAGGCGGATACAGCTCAAGCGAGCCTAGCGCCGGCAGAAGGCGTCGTCTTTCCTGCAGCGAGTGAGCGACCTGGAGGACGACCCCAAAGGACCTAAGTCACCTTCACGGCTGCACGTCGAGCCGGGCAGCCTACAGGAGCGTCACGGGGTCCAATCAGCCGTGAGCGTGCCGTGCACTATACCCACCTGGAGGATAGGCTCAAGGTGCGCCGGGAGGCAAGGGATGCTGCCAGGGCGTATATTGGCTGCAGGTCGAGCCCATGGATTCACGTGACCTGGGGGATAGGATCAGAGAATGTCCCATTCGAAGACCGAGAAGCAGAAGCTGCTGGCGCGGATCCGGCGTGTCCGGGGTCAGCTTGAGGCGGTGGAGCGCGCCGTGGACACGGAGGCCGAGTGCGCGGCTGTTTTGCAGCAGATTACCGCGTGTCGGGGCGCCCTCGACGGGCTCGTTGCGGAGGTGGTTGAGCACCATATCCGCAAGCATGTGGTGGACCCTTCTATCCCTAGCAGTGACCCGCGCTTTCAGGCCGCCGAGCAGCTGGTCGAGATCGTCCATTCCTACCTGACGTGAGTCGCGGCATGCCGCGGTAGCAGATGCGCTTCAAGGTGAGGGCAAGTAGGCCCCCGCCGGCGGCCGTCGAGCTACTGGCCAGGAGAGCTGCGGTCGTCGTGAGGCATATCGGGCACATGGAGCCTCCGGCTTTCTGTCCGTACTGAGGGTACGACGAAGGAGCAGGGTGTGGATCGACACAGCCGCCGCCCCAGGCGGTCGGCTGAGCGGTTGCGGCAGTAGCACGAGGTCTGGCACCAGCGAAAGGCGACTCTGGGCTATCCATTTAACCGGCGTGAGTACTGACTTACCGACTATACATCCTCAAGAAATACGTCCACGCGCCCAAGGTCCAGATGCCTGCTCTTGGAGCCGCGTTCTTGCGCGGGGCCCTCATTCACCTGCCCGTTCACCGGCGCCAGTCGAAGGGCTTGCCTGGGAATCGCTGTGGCAACGGGAGCGCTTGCGCGTCGCCGAGTAGCTTCAGTCCCCAGTACGCCCAGACACGCGGCGCGAACAGCCCCGGAGGCGCGTGCAGGTAGGCCTCCTTGAACGCCTCCCATGGGTAGTGCTTCCGCGCCACCAAGATGTCCTCTAGCGCGCCGCGGGCCATGACCTCGCAAAGAAAGAGGTTCTGGTTGGCGAGCACCAACGCCGGTGGCGTATACCAATTCACGCGTCGTGCAACATCCTCAAGCGACCTTTCTTCCCGCGCGGCCATTGACCTACCCTTAGCGATGGCGAGCTGCGGAACGGGCACTGATCTTTGCGGTGGCGTCGATCTCTGGCAGGCTCTCCAAGGAGACAGACTGCACCGCAGCGAGCAAATCCTTCTTCACGCCACTCGTTAGTGGTTCAGGAAGGTCATCGAAGTAGGACAGCGCCGTCAGCGTCATGGTCGGGTCGTATTGCTGGCCGTAAATCGCCTGCGCACAGGCAATGCCATGGGCCAATGGGACCTTAGCTGTTGCAATCAGGGCATGGATATCAAGATAGTCCCGGCTGGCGTTACGTTGACAGACCGTAGCGCATTTCGTGCCGAAGAGGTCATCGAGAGATGCCACGGATATCTGGTTACCCTCACAGGTGTGGTAGGACGACGGAGTGCGCCGACCGGTGGTCGAGGAGATGCTGGATGACCTTGAGTTGGGCTACGCTATCACCGTCCACAAGGCGCAGGGCTCTCAATGGCCTCGGGTGATCGTCCCGGTGGACCAGCATCGCCTGTTAGATCGGACGCTGCTCTACACGGCGGTGACGAGGGCGCAGAGGCAGGTCATTCTCGTTGGCGATGCATCCGCTGCACGGGCCGCCGTGACGCGACCCCCGCGTGCTCACACACGCCAGGTTCGCCTCGACAAGACGCTGCAAGAGATCCTCATCGCCGAACAGCCCCTACTCGCCTTCTGAACGACCCACGCCGGCTACGCCACAGTAGACGGCGTATCCTGTGCGCCCTCGTTCCTCGTCGGGACATCGGCAGCTATCGACCCTTCAGCGACACACGATCCGCTCCATTCCGGTCGCTAGGAAGGAGTGAAGCGGACATTCGGCCTTCTGATTCCACCTATGTCCGCAGCAGCACCGCTCTCGCCGTCCGACAGGTAGAGACTCTTAGGCGTCACCTCAGGAGTTGGAAATCACCAATGGTTATAAGGTATTCTGAGTCCGTAGCGCGGGTGTCCATCGCAGACATACTTTCGAGGAATCCCGTGTCGGGGTTGAAGATGCAGTCGATTGAGCTACTCGGCTCTGAATATTGCCTAATGTGCTCTCGCACGAGGCTGAATAGATCATCGGCCGTAAGTGGCAGGGTATGCCATATGCGTCGTGAAACATGATGCGTCCAGGTCGGCCAGCGTCGATCCTGAGGCAGCCATGTTACGGATTGCGGCATCCCACCACGGACCTTGACCATTATGTCCCCTGGCACAACAAAGCCGTACTGCGACACCGTGAATTCGTAGTTCGCGATGCCCGCGCGAGCCCACAACGCTTGAGCGTCGTCCAGTTTGTTTAGCGTGCAATCAGACATGCTATCTACGCGCGGCTGAGGACCGAAGTCAGTAACGTAGACTGGATCTGGCGCTCCGTCTGCTGCAATTGCGGCGCAGGCAGCGAGCCTAAACAAGGCGGAGCTTTTAAACCACATGAAAGGAATTCCTCGCCTCTCCGCGTATGTGGACCCGGGTCCGCGGAATTGCGACCCCTCGTTGTATTCCCGGCGGGTGACGGTCGCGGTCTTGACACCGTGAGCGTCAACGGTCTTCGCGACCATTTCCGGCAAGTCGAACTCAGCTACCACAGCACCTCTCTTGTGAGAATGGTTCACCACTTGACCATCGCGATAGGTTCATCTCTTGAAACCTGTCCGATGTCCCGAAGCGTCTCTCCAGGCGGCCAACGACCCGTTGCCGACGTTGGGGAACAACCGCTTCAGGTGCCTTGACTATGTACCACTCTTCAACTCCTTGAGCTCCTTGATTTCGTCTGGAGTATTGTAGCCGAACACATACAAAATTCCCGGCTTCAACTTGATGCCAAACCAAGAAAAGCGCTCCTCGAATGAGATTCTGTTATCACGTTCGAAGAACTCGTTGGGGGTGAATTCCGAACATACGCGGTGGTCCCACTTTGGGAGGGTGGATGGCACGGGGACCTTATGGTGGGCACAGAATCCCGCCTCGTAGGCACCGTCGTAGCCCTGGTACTTGCCACGCCAGTGGGCACAATAACAACATTCGATTGATCCTTTTCCGTTCGGCATAACTATCTGATCCTGCGAACCCAGGTCTAGCAGCCATCGGAGCGACGCACGTGCGCCAGCACATCCAGTCACTCGAATGGCTGCTTCCGAGAATGCTGGCCAGAGGGCCTCAAGGACCGCTCCGTGCCATTTGCCGCCGCGCCCGACCGCGCGGTTTCGAACCGTGCTGTGATGGCGGAGAGGAGCGCTCAGTTCGGCAAAGCCACGAGGAAGTGGCGTCCGGACCTGTAACCCTTCTGGGGTGAAACCTGCCAGCTCGCCAGCGCCTCGCTGGCGCGTGGCCACAACGAATTGTCGAGTCTGACTTCAGCCGCGGTCGGCTTCCCTTCGAGGGAGGCAAAGAACACCTCGCACCAGTGAAGGCCAGCAGGAACCTCAGACACGAACAGCTCACGTAGGCGATCGGCAAATGTCGAGTAACCCACTGACGACGGATCATCACCGTGCACGAGCAGAGGCGAGGTGCAGACTCTCCACGATCCTGAACAGCCGCGCCAATCGAGCCATTCCGTTCTATCGGCGGGGCATTGGTGGTTTCCAAGAGCACTCAGTAGAGCATGAAATGGACCCAAGATGAACCTGCAGAAGGCATCGCGCTCGGCTTCGGATCGGCTCGCGCCTAGGCCACCGAACGAGTGCCGCACGACGTGTTCAGCGTGTTCAGCTAACAGCGGCGCGCTGGTGTCAATATCGAGCTGAATGAGGGTCAAGTCCGGACGTGGCGGGCAGGGCCGTACGCTCAAGATGAAGGCGAGACCGGAGTCAGGGAGCAGAACCCGATTCGCACTTATCGCGGTCTTGACACCGTGCGCCTCAACGGTCTTAGCGAACATTTCTAGCAAGTCAAGCTCAGCCACCACAGCATTTCTCTTGTGAGGATGGTTCACAACCTGGTCATCGCGATAGGTTCATCTCTTAAACCTTTCGGATGTCCCGAAGCGCCGCTCCAGGCGGCCAACGACCCAGGCAGCCGGTTCGACCTGCCCGATAGCTGTCGCTCGACCTTTGGAAAGCCGACGGCCGGCTCCAGCGAAAGTTAGGAAAATTCACTCATGCTTCGTCCGATGGGGGGGCTCTCCAGGGCTTCTCGGGTTAGCTCTTCCTCGGAGATAGGCTCAGTGTTCAGCACTGAGTTCGCTTGATCCGCGAGTTCCGTTGGGACCCAAACGTAAAACACTGATACCTCGTCATACGTCGGTTCCTGGCCGCGCAGATCCCGAATCGCAGCAGGAACGCCCGTTGCTACAAGTTGCATCAATGCTGATTGTGCATCCTTGAGGAGGCCGAATTCAGCAACTCTGGTCCAATCGTCGTCCGTCATGGGAATTTCCTGACTCGACTTAGTTGACTCAGAGATAACTTGGCTCTACAAAATAACCTGCCCCACCGGCGCTCCGCATTCTATGCCAGTGTCCCATACAATCGCCAGGTCACGACTTACTGATGGGCCGGGGTCCCGGAGTGCGAGGAAGGTCGACGAATGTCCGCTTTCGGGTAGCCTGAGCCGCCTGGGCAACGTCCGCTCCGTGCCGATGCCGGCTAGTCAGGGTCGCGTCGCCCACCTGCTCTACCGGTCAGCGACTTCGCGGTCCATGCCCTGGCCATGACTCAGCCCCCGTATAGAGGACCCCGGCCACAGGGTGGCCGATCTGTAAATAAGGCTCCCTTCCACGGCCTACTTATTGACAAAGCGTCCCCGTGGCCGAGAGAGGGTGAGGCAAGAATACGGCTATTCACTCACATCCAAGCGCTGTTTACAGTTTTTTAGTCACCATAACCGCTTCAACCGCCGTAACTCCCGCTCTCGCGGGATGCTATTTTTTCGAGTTCTCCAGCTCGCTGTCATGCACGAGCCGGTGCGCTACGACGACCTGATTGTTGAGCGGCGGCCCCTAAAAGTGGCGCCCAAGGCACCCGTGCGACGGGGGCGCACCCCGACCTTGGACCGTCCGTCGGTGGATCGTCCCTGGAGGCGCGCCTAAAGGCGACCCGCCGAGAGGTGGTGCTGGTAACGGGAGTCCTCCATTTTGTAAATCATGGCTCACGCCGGTTAAATGGATATCCCAGAGGCGACTTTTCCACGCTGACGTCGGGTTTTTTCGAGCAGAGAGTCCGTGAAGGATCTCGCCTTGGGTCGCGCTCACTGGGTGGCCAGTCCGGCCCAGACCATGGTGGCGACCGGCCCGTGGGTCGCGGCCGCGCGGCGTGCAGCGACAATCTCCGCGGCACCCCCGCGCAGCACCGGTCCCTGCAACGAGACCAGACGGCCCGTCGCCAGGTCGTCCTTGATCAGGAAGTCTGGCATGTGGCCCCAGCCTACACCCTGGAGGATGACTTCGCGTTTGGTCAGCTGGTCGCCCACGCTGACGCTCGGTGCACCGGGGACGAGGAAGTAGTCGCGGCCCTTCCAGAGGGTGGCGGTGTCCCGGACGATGCACTGAGGTGCGCGCTGCAAATGCTCGGGCCGGAGCTCTTGGGGGTCTGCCGGGAACAGCCCCGGCGCCGAGACGGGGATCAGGCGCACTGTCCGCAGCGGGATGGCCTCGAAACGCATCTCGCCCGGCTCGAGGTGGTGGAAGATCAAGTCCGCCTCCCCGTCCAGCAGCCGCTCCCATGGTCCAGCCAGTGTCTCGAACGCAAGCCTCAGACGCGTTGCGGGGAAGGCAGCCATCTCGCGCTGAAGCAGGTTGATCGTTTCAGGCACAGGCGTCAGGTCGCCGATCACGACCTTGAACTCCGGCTCCTCCCCGGCGGCCAGGCGACCGGCGTGCACTTCCAGCTCGCGCGCACCAGCAAGCACCCCGCGCGCCTTGCCCAGAATCAGCCGCCCTGCATCGGTCAATGCCAAGCGATAGCCGCCGCGTACGAAGAGGGGAAGGCCGAGCTGCGCCTCGAGACTACGTACGGCAGCCTGCACCGCAGGGTGCGTGCGTCCCAGCCGTTCGGCGGCGCCGGCCAGCGATCCGGTGTCGGCCAAGGCTTCGAGCGCGCGCAGCTGTGCGAGCGTGATGCGATCCATGAAAAATTATCTTACGGAGACTGTACAAACTTTGAAAGTTTCTTTGTAGCCGCCCGCCAGTATCGTCGCCGCAGACAGCAACGGAGGAACAGCAATGCGTGCGATGGTGATCACGAGACCGGGCGGTCCCGAGGTGTTGGCGATGGAAACTCGGCCGGACCCTCGGCCTTCTGAAGGCGATGTCCTGGTCAGGGTCAGCGCATTCGGTCTCAACCAGGCAGAAGTTCACTTCCGCTGTGGCGAATGGCCAGGCGCGCAGATCAGCGGGATCGAATGTGTCGGCGAAGTGCTCGAAGATCCGTCCCGCCGGCTGGCGACCGGAACGCGCGTCGCAGCGCTGGTCGGTGGCTTGGCCCGCACGCGCAACGGAACCTATGCCGAGCTCGTCGCGGCGCCCGCAGCAAATGTGATCGCACTCGACACATCGCTGCCGTGGGAAATTCTGGCGGCCGTTCCTGAGTCTTACGCCACGGCTTGGTGCTGCGTGAACGAAGTGCTTCACATGCGACCGGGCGAGACCCTGGTAATCCGCGGGGCCACATCTGCCCTGGGTCAGGCGGCCTTGAACATCGCGGCCTGCGCCGGCGTTCGGGTAGTCGCTACCACTCGGCGGCCGGAGCGAGCCAGGGCGCTTGCAGAGCTCGGCGCAGCGAAGGTGCTGTCAGGCCTGGGGGGAGCGGAGGAGGTTTGCGCGCTGGGCGAGCGGCCGGAAGCGGTGCTCGATCTGCTCGGGACCGCAACCTTGATCGACTCGTGCCGCATGGTCGGTCCGGGCGGACGAGTGTGCCTGGCGGGATTCCTGGCCGGAGGCGCGCCACTGGCAGCCTTCGATCCGGTGTTTCAGCTGCCCTCCGGTGTGCACCTTGCGACCTTTGCCAGCGCCCTCGTTCTGGGCTCCCCGGACTGGCCGCTTGCGCGTATTCCATGGACCCACGTGCTGCGGAGCGTGGAGGAGAACCGGTACCGGGCGAGGCCGGCACGAGTCTTCCCGTTTGCAGATCTGCCCGCGGCCCATGCGCTGCTGGAAAGCGGCGAGGCCGGCGGCAAGATTGTCGTGCATGTGTAGGTGATTCACGCGGTGCTGCAGGCTACAACGTGACGGAATCGCGAGCGGGAAGCGGGAAATCCACGAAGCCTCGTCGATGTTATTTCGGCAGCCGGGCTGCGCATGAAACAGATGCGCGAAGGTACTCCAGCGCGCCCGGCAACGCCCCGCGGGTCCTGCGGGAGCCGCAGCCCCGTCCCTGGCAGACCGCAGGATGGGGATGTGGCTTTGGCTGCTGGCTCGGTTGTCTGGGGCCCCCCGTACTGGTTGTTGCGGGCCAGCTTGATCGAGCACCAGCAGCGGCGATCACCGTTCCCGTACAGCCCGCACTAGAATCCACCTATGCACGAAGCACTGCTCGCCCTAAACCAGATCGTTGCCGATGGCGTAATCGAGACCTATGCGGTTGGCGGGGCCATGGGCGCCATGTTCTACATTGATGCCTTCGAGACCCAGGACTTGGACGTGTTCGTGCTACTGCGGCGGACTGGCGTCCTGCTCTCGCTAACCCCGATCTACGATGCGCTCAAGGCCCAGGGTGGCGTGGTCGAGGACGCGCACGTGCGGTTCGGCAAGTGGCCGGTCCAGGTCTTGACTGGCCTGGATGATCTTGAGGGCGAGGCTATTCGCGCGGCAATCGCCGTGCAGTTTGAGGGCGTGCAGACGCGGGTATTTTCTGCCGAGCACCTGTGCGCGCTCGCGCTGCAGACGGGCCGACTCAAGGATTTTGCCCGCGTCAAGGCATTCCTTGATCAGGGCCAAGTCAATCGCGAGTCGTTGCTAGCACTAGCCGGGCGGTATGGGTTGGTTGAGAGACTGAGGCGGGTCGAGAATGAAGGCTGATCCAGAGAAGATTGCCCAGCGAATACGTGACAAGGCCAAAATGCGCGAGGTCCTGCGCAAACAGAGTTGGCCGGAGAAGGCGCGGGTCGTGGAGGAGCTCCGCGACGTGTCCCAGCGGGCCAAGGCATCGATGCGGCGGTACAAGTAGGCAGATCCCTGCGCAGCCTCGCGCGGGTGTAGTCCTTGGAGTTGCCCCGCTCAATCAAGGTTACATTCCAGGCTGGGTGTGTGTACACGTGGTCGCGGATCACACGCGGACAAGCGTCGAGCCCTATCACGGTCCCTATGCGAATTACGAACGCTCCTACGCTGTCGGCGGGCAGCTGGGGCTAGGGCTGCGTGGTTGGTACCAAACGTGCTCAATTCGCGCACATTATGGGTGTGGGCGTATATCCAGTACCGGCCACCAGCGCTTGCTGGTGCAAGGCCTGTTCGCTGTCGGCTCGGGGCCATGATTATCATCGACACCGTCCGGGACCACATCAACCACGTTCCCGGACCGCTCCCGGTGCGCATTGGGATCGGTACTGGGTGGCCGACGCCAATGGCGGACTCGAGCGGACTCGTCACACGACTTGACCCGCAGGTGCCCAGGAAGGTGGCATCCGTCTAGCGGTCGGACGCGTGGGAGCCTTATTCCGGCGGAATGGTGCTGGTAGCGCCGGCGCGTGCCTCGGGCGCAGCGCTCGCGCCGGGGCCGTGCCCGAGGGGCCGAACGTCGTAATGCAGGATGCAGAAGACGATCAGCACCACGAGGGGCATGACAATCCAGGGCCAGATCGCCTGCGGGTGCTCTCTGGGAGCCTGCAACGAGCTGGAATTGAGGGCAGTTTGTGACGTTTTGATGACCACGGATAGAGCCTACCCGTTCCCGTGCTCGGGGGGCAATGGGCCGCGACCGGGCGTGTCTCACAGAATGTGTTGAATCTCGGCTCGTGCCCGGCCGCCCTCGATCCACAGCCGAGCGACGGTGACCGGCAGGCTGAAGCGTCGCGGTCCGGCGCTGCCGGGATTCACGTAGAGGACGCCATCACGGTGCACGACCGCGGGCCGGTGCGAGTGCCCGGTGATGATGACCTGCACTTGCGCGGCTGCCGGATCGAGCTCGAGCTCCTTCAGGTCATGCAGCACGTGGATGCCCACTCCCTCGATGCGCAGGGTGAGATGGGCCGGGAGGCGGCTGGCCCAGTCCCCCTGGTCGTTGTTGCCCCGGACGGCGGCCACCGGGGCGATTCTCGCGAGCTCGTTTACGATTTGCGCGTTACCGATGTCCCCGCCGTGAATGATCTGCTGCACGCCCGAGAGCGCGGGTAGCACTTGCGGCCGCAGCAGTCCGTGAGTATCGGAGATCAGCCCGATGAGCAAGGAATCACCTCCTTAGTTCTCGCGTGGGTCCCGCTTCGGGTGCACTCACCGGGCGGGGCCCACGGCTTGGCCTCCAGAGCGACACGGGCCTTGAACGAGGGGGAATGGGTTCTTCGGGGTCTTCTCACAGGTCTG
>Ga0123356_10005808_pt1 | contig 12524 bp, 9 predicted proteins | sample TergutEmb28metaG_2_FD_92546 | JGI IMG/M metagenome (GOLD analysis project Ga0123356, IMG submission 92546) | Embiratermes neotenicus P3 segment gut microbial communities from Petit-Saut dam, French Guiana - Emb289 P3 | ecosystem: Host-associated > Arthropoda: Insects > Digestive system > Gut ... | reverse complement strand
GGCGCTCTGGCGTCCCTATGCGTGCTGCAAGCGCGAGGGGCAGGTTTTCCTATTCAGCATTGATTTCCCCGACCCATGAAAAAGCCCGTACTGCTTATATCGCTCCTCCTGCTCTGCGGCCCCGCGCAGGCAACCAACGTCCTGCTCAACAGCACCACCGTGGGCATCTCCGGCAACGTCATCGGGGAAGACCTGATCTACAGCATCGGCGGGGGGCGGGCCGTGTCCATGAGCCCGACCGGCAACTACACGAGCGTCATGAGCGTGGGGATGGGCTGGAACAGCAATTTGATCTGCGGGGACATGAGCCTCACGACGACGATCCGCAACCAACTTAACGGGGCGACCAACGGTTTCCAGACATTGATGTCCAGTGTGATCCAGAACGCGACGAGCGCCGTCGCGTCGCTGCCCGCGCTGATGATCCAGCGTGCGTACCCTGCGCTCTATAACCTCTTAGCCAACGGCATCCTCCAGGGAAGGCTCGATTTCGACCGCTCAAAATACACCTGCCGCGCCATCGGCGAGCGGATGATGAACGTGGCGGGCGGCCAGTACAGTTGGGATTCGCTCTCCGAGGGCTTTACGCTCAAGTCCACGGTTTCTTCGGGCAATCAGGATGCCGTCTCGGCCATTGAAACCGCAGAGGCCAACAAGGGGAATACGGGCGTCACCTGGATCGGGGGAACAAGCGCGGGCGGTGCCAGCCAGCCGCCCGTAAAAGTCGTCAATGATGTGACCCGTGCGGGTTTTAACCTACTGACGGGAAGAAATGCCACCGACACGTCGGCGCTTTCCACCGGCGCGTGTGCCAACCGAATTGTCTGCCAGACATGGGCATCCCCGGCGGATGCCGCGCAGTGGGCAACGCGCGTATTGGGCGAGCGGGTGCAGAGGACGTGCGACGGCTGCACCAAGACGGAGACGGCCCCCGGCGAGGGGCTGATGCCGATCATCCAGGAAGAATACGAGACCAAACTCCAGCGCCTCGCGGATTTGGTGAGCGGGGCAAGTGCTTTGAACACCACCAACCTTGACCGGGCGGGCAGCAACTACCTGCCCGTGACCCGCTCGGTGGTCGAGGCGCTGCGCGACGAGCCAGACCAGGACGCGCTCGGCAAACGCCTTGCCTCCGAGGTCGCCCTCTCCAGCACGCTGGAGAAAGCCCTCCTGCTGGAAAGGACGCTGCGCGCCGGGAAGAAGGAGCCGAACGTGTCGGCCAACGAGATGGCGATGCAGGCGGTGGAACAAGAAATCAAGGTGCTGGAACAGGAGATTGCCAGCCTCAAAACGGAACTCGAACTGCGCCATGCGCTGACGGGCAACGCCGCGCTGGCCATCGTCCAGCGCAAGGCTGCGCGCGCCGCCGCTTCGCGCGGGGTGTTCGAGGGCGACACGACAAGGGACAGGGTGCGTGAAATTGAAAGGCCATAAGTGGTTCCAATCAAGCTGGGTGCGTGGGCCAGCGTCGGCGGCGCTCTGGTGCCTGGGCATGCTTGCCGCGCTCTTCATTATTACTGTGGCCGGGGTGGCGCTTGCCGGGGGGGATGCCGCGCGCCTGGAGGCGTGGATGGATTCCCATTCAAGCCTTTTCCTGACCTGGCGGCTCGCCCTGTACTGGTGCATCGGTGCCGGGTGGCTCTGGATGCGCCGCAGGGTGCGTGCCCGCGAGCCGGGGCGCGACACCGAATGGCGGCTGGCGCGGGCGGAACTGGCCTGCGTCCTCGTCGTCCTCCTGCTTGAATCCACCCAGGCCATGAAAGGGGCGCTGGCATGATCCTCACGACAAGCGACTACCTCGAATACTACCTGACGCTCGTCGGCTGGATCGTCAACAACGGCATATGGGACATGCTGCTGGCAAGCGGCATCTTTGCCATCCCGTTCGCCTTCATCGTGATCCAGGAATGGCTGCGGGCGCGTGCCGAGGGCGCGGACGAAGGCAACAAGGGGGTGCTCTCCTCGTACCGCATCGAAAACCGCGCCTGGGCGGCTATGCTCGTGATCCTGTTCGGCTGCATCCCGATGAAGACGGTGAGCTTCTCCACGATCAGGTTCGACACGGCACGCTCGGCGCAGTGCGGCACGAGCGTGTCGGCGCCAGACGACACGCGCTGGGCCAACGCCTTCACCACCCTCAACGGCCAGAGCGCGAAGGTGCCGGTGTGGTGGTTCTTCGTGCATTCCCTGTCGAGGGCGGTCACGGGCGCGGCGGTGGCTGCGATCCCCTGCGGGGTCGACCTGCGGCAGATGCGGATGGACATCGACGCAACGAGAATCAACGACCCGCTCCTAGCACAGGAGGTGTCCGACTTCACGCGCGACTGCTACGCCCAGTCAAGGGCGCGGCTCTTCATGAACCGCCCGGCGCTCACGCAGCAGCAGTTGAACGATGTAAGCTGGATTGGCTCAAGGTATTTTATTGACACACCGGGCTTCTACGACAACTACCACGCCAGCAGGGCACTCGATGCCTGGCCGTACAGCCCGGCCCGCGACGCGGGGCTGGCGGAGGTCACGGGCGGGGGCGGCTACCCGACCTGCACCGAATGGTGGCTGGATTCGGGCCGGGGCCTGCGCGACCGGCTGCTGGGCAAGATCGAGCCTAGCCTGCTCACGCAGTTTGCGTCATGGGCAGGCTTCCTGTCGCAGGCTGAAGTTGAGGACTCGCTCATCCGCACGATTGCGTCGCCCAAGCAGGTGATGAACCGTGGCGCAGTCTATGCCGACTACGGCGGGCATGTTGACAAAGGCATTTCGGATCACGTCACGCGGGGCGTTTCGGACGTGGGGCTGGCCTTTGGCGCGCTGAAACAGATTCCGGCGATTGATGCGGTACGGCGGGCTGTGCCAATGATCCTGTCGCTGATAAAAATGACGCTCGTGGTCTGCATCCCGCTCGTGCTGCTGATAGGCACGTATGACCTGAAGGCGTTCATGACCGTTACCTGCGTCCAGTTCGGGCTCTTCTTCGTCGAGTTCTGGTTCCAGCTTGCCCGGTGGGTCGACAGCACAGTACTTGACGCGCTCTATGGGTGGGACAGCCCGCACGCCAACTTCAACCCGCTCATGGGCATCGACAACTTTTTTGGGGATGCCGTGCTTACCCTTGTGATGGGGGCAATGTTTATCGGTATGCCGGTGATATGGGTGTCCGCGCTAGGGTGGGTCGGCTTTCAGGCGGCGGTTATTGTGAGCGGGCTTTCAAAAGCGTCCGCTGGCGCACAAGCAGCGGGCGGCGGGGGAGTAGGCGCGATTATGAAAATGCTCGGGACTGCGATCAAGAAAAACTAGTACAGGTCTTCGCCCCGAGGAGTTACATGGTCAATGCGGATGCCAAGCGAATTGTCGTACAGTCCGTCGCCTTCGGGGCCAATCCGCCATTCATAGGAAGTCTCTTCTTCCTCTTCTCCGCTTTCGGCGTCTTCAAGCACCCCGCTGCGCGCAAGCAAGGCCAGGGCTGCAACAGCCAGGACTGCCAGCAGCAGCCAGAAAGCCACGTAGAGCAGCACGGCGGCGATGGCAATCTTTGCGGCAACTACCGCCGCTTTGGCGGCTTTTGGCGGCAGCCCTGCGGAAACCAGCGCCGCGCCCGCCTTGTTCCAGCCACGCGCCCACGTCCTGCCAAGCCAGTGGGCAAGGCGGGCGAGGATTCCGGCGCGGGGTTTGAAGGTCGTGGCTGCCATGTCGGTTCCAATGCTACTCGGATATTTTGGGCTCTTCAAGTACCTTTTGCAGTTTTTTTGCCCCTGGCGGAGATGGAAACGGCAAAAAGGGGGAAAAGGATAGGGGGCAAGGGATGAAGGGAATGGATGCAAGGGGAAGGGCTTTACCCGAAATGGCCGAAACGGCTTCCAAATGGCTGACACGCCTGTTCCAGCGCCCCGGCGTTGCGCCGCCGCCGGTTCCCCCCCCGCCTCAGCCCGCAGCCCCCGAGGGGTTCTTTCTGCCCCAGCCTCCCGAGATGCTGCTGGCTGCGCCACGGCGGCAAAGGCTGCTGGAACACATCTGGCAGCGCACGTCGCTTTCGCGGGCGCAGTTCGACGCGCTCTACCTTGCGCCAATCCGCCGCTTTGCTGAATTGGTGCAGCTTCTCCCCGCTTCCGAGGCGCACCACCACGCATGGCCGGGGGGCATGCTGGATCACGGGCTGGAGGCCGTTGCCTTCGCGCTGAAGATGCGCCAGTCCCGGCTCCTGCCGGTCGGCTCCGCCCCAGAGACGCAGGCCGCACAAGGCGAAGCATGGACGGCAGCCATTGCCTACGCGGCGCTGCTCCACGACATCGGCAAGGCCGCCGTCGACCTGCACGTCGAGTACGAAGGCGGCGCGGCGTGGCACCCCTGGCACGGCCCCCTGGCGCACCCGTACCGCTTCCGGTACGTGCCTGGGCGCGACTACCGCCTGCACGGCGCGGCCACGGGCCTTGTCCTCATGCGCGTGCTCAATGCGGGCATCCTAGACTGGCTCAGCGGCTACCCCGAGATGTGGCAGGCATTGCTCTACGCGCTGGCGGGCCAGCCCCAGCACGCGGGCGTGCTGGGCGAGGTCGTCGCGCAGGCCGACCAGGCTTCCGTCGCGCAGGCCCTCGGAGGCGACCCGGCAAAGGCGCTCGCCGCGCCCAGGCACGCCCTCCAGAAGAAGCTGCTCGACGGCCTGCGCTACCTGATACGCGAGGAATTCAAGCTGAACCAGCCCCAAGCCTCCGACGGGTGGTTGACGCAGGACGCGCTATGGCTGGTCAACAAGACCGTCGCCGACAAGCTGCGGGCGCACCTCCTCTCGCAGGGGTTCGACGGCATCCCGACCGGCAACCCCGCGCTCTTCAACGTCCTCCAGGAGCACGGCATCATCCTGCCCGCGCCGGACGGCAAGGCGATCTGGCGCGCGGCAGTGGCAAGCGACTCCGGCTGGTCGCATAGCTTCACCTTCCTGCGCGTGCCGCCGTCCCTGATCTGGGAGTCCGATCAACGCCCGGAACCCTATGCGGGTAGCGTGCGGGCAGAAGGCGAAGCCGCGCTGAAGGAAACCGGGGAATCTCCCGCTCAGGAGAACCGCGTCGGGCACGGCACAGCCGAACAAGCTCCTCCTGCCATGCTGCCTCCCGCTCTTGATCCTGTAAGTCTTCTCGGCCTATTGGAACCCGCCCAAGGCACGCCGGTGCTGGATGATCCGTCTCCCGTTGAAACACCGACTCCGGTTCCAACAATCCCCAAGACTCCACCCACGGTGCCGCTCGACCTGCCTGTTAAAGCCGATGGGCCGGAGACGGAAACTGACGGCACTCCATCCGGGGAGCATTTCATCCGCTGGCTGCGCCAGTCGATCCGCACCCGGAAAATCATCATCAATGAAGCCAAAGCAAAGGTGCACACCGTCGCGGGTACCGTATTTCTTGTGACCCCTGGCATATTCCAGCGTTATGCCCAGGAATTCCTGCAATGCGCCGATCTTGCGAAAGAGGACGGCATCAGTGATTGGGTCTGGGCGCAAAAGCAGTTCGGGCGGCTTGGGTTGCATCGGAAACAGCCCGACGGGCTGAACATCTGGGTCTGCGAGGTCGCGGGGCCGCGCAAAACAAACCGGCTCAATGGCTATCTGCTCGAACGCCCGGATGTGCTGTTCGATCAGCCTATGCCTGACAACCCGTATCTGAATCTATGTGATTGAATGACAACTTGTTATCCGGTTATTTTATGCACTACACTGAATCACTGATGATTTCCAAGGAGAGAAATGGGTCAAGCGCGCCTGCGTGGCAAGAGTTCCGGGGAAAGGTTTACCAACCTACTCGACGAGTACCGCGTCAAAGTGCTCACGGTAGAGCGTTACAATGCATTCATTGCTTGGACGAGATCGCCTATTGCAGACAGGGTCGGGGAAGAACTCGAATTTTTTTCGACGAAGGATGAAGTCCTAATCGGCGTGGTAATCAGAGACCTGACTGACAATGATTTCGGATTCGTGACTCTTGGCCGAGATGAGAAAGGTCGGTTCCGGTGCATTGATCTCGGAGTGAGCATGAACCGTACCGAAGCGCGTCACCGTCTCTTGAAGAGCTTGAAGCAACACTCAGATACGGGTGAAACGGTTTTTCCACAAGGAGACGAGAGGGAAGATGCGGCAGGCGTGGACTTGTTTACTCCGGTTGTAACAGTCGATAAGCTGCACCCTTCCTTCAAGCATATTTCAGAAACTGATTACTTTATTCCCGCGCGTGCCATCCTGTCAGAGATGATGCGCCATTTCACCGATGTTGATGGTAATTTCATCGAGCAATTTCAGACTACTGGTTTCGATTCCCGCACTTGGGAACTCTATTTGTTTGCGGCCTTGTTGGAAATGGGACTTTTTGTTGAAAAACCTAACCCTGCACCGGATTTCAAGGCTAGATTGGGGTATAAAACGGTCTTCATCGAAGCTGTAACAGTCAATCCGACTGGGAACACCCCCCCACCAACCCCAGAGGATCAACCTGTCTTCCGAAGCATTGAGGAAACCAAAGAACTGATCGAGACAAAAATTCCGATCAAGTTCGGCAGTGCATTATGGTCGAAATTGAACCATAAGAGTCCGTATTGGGAAATCGATCAGGTCGTTGGTCACCCCTTGGTCTTTGCTATCGCAGACTTCCACGAAAAGCAGTCAATGATGTGGACGTCTACAGCGCTCATGAATTACTTGTACGGTGTTAGTCACGACTTTTTTTACGACGATAATGGGCAACTCGTCATTACGCAGATGAAGGTCGATATGCACGAGTTTGAAGGAAAAAAAATTCCTTCAGGCTTTTTTATGCAAGAGAAAGCTGAGAACATCAGCGCGGTTCTGTTTTCAGCTTCGGGCACTATATCCAAGTTCAATCGCATGGGACGGCTTGCAGGGTTCGGATTGCCGTCGCAGCGCATGTATCGTATGGGTTTCTGCCACCGACACGATGATAACGCTGATCTACCCGAGTACTTTGTTCATGAAGTGGAACCGGGCAAAGTAACCGAGACATGGGCGGAAGGATTGTCGATGTTCCACAATCCACTGGCAAAGCATCCACTGGATTGGACGATGTTTCTGGGCATTGCTCACCACTTCTTTGATGACAATCTTATTCGGAGCATCCTCCCGGAGTTCCATCCCTACACCTCATGGACTTGGAACTGTATTGATCGGAATGACTCGTCGCAGGATTGATCTGCCTTTGAAAATTCGTACCTCTGGTAATTTGAGAGAATGGGCTTCCAACGCAAGAAGGAAATATTATGAGGAAAGCGCGTTATAGCGAAGAGCTAATCCCCATATTCACCACCCTTCCGGAAGACAACTTTGGCGTACATGTCGAAAATGAGATGGACGAACGACGGTTGCTTTGGTTGGTCAACCAAATTGGTGAAGAAAAGTTACGCAAGTCGTCAGCCAGGCGGGGCAAATATCCTGACAGTCCGTTGTTCGTTTCGGTCTTGCTGAAGCGATTTGGCCTCAAAGTGCCACCGAGTGTTTACACGGAGGTCAGAGTTCCAGTTTATTCTGTGTATGTTCTGGCACTACATGACCACTCTGCTATCAAAGTTGGCATGACGGGCACTTGGCCGCACAATGCTTATCGTTTTGTGAAAACCGCCAATTACACCAAGAATTTTGATGAAGAGTTGGCTGCCATGTTCGACACGGAAATGAGCGTAGCATTCTCTGTCCCTGCAATATCAAGAAAAGCCGCTCTCAAAATCGAAGACGAAACCAAGAAGGCTTTCGCTCATTGCCGAGTGCCGTCCCCATACGAACGCGGAATAATCAGTTTTGGTTGCAGTGGCCATACTGAATGGTTTGATTATTCAGCCTACGCGGCAATCATCGAACATCTCGCCCCCTTCGAGCCGCGCACGTCATTGCGCTCCAGCTTGACACGGCAAGCCTTGATGGCTTCGCCGTGTTTTACTTGACAAGAGGTCTGCATAAAAGCCAACTTAACCTAATCGCAGTTTTGTGAGCCTTCACAGAATTCGGCCCATTCTTGCATCAGGCTGGCACGTTTTTCCAGGTAATCCGTCCGCAAATAGGCCGCTTCAACCTCATCGGGCAGTTTGTGCGCCAGCGCCTGCTCACAGACCTGCCGGGGGTAATTGGTTTGCTCGGCAGTCCAATCGCGGAAGGTCGAACGGAAGCCATGCGTCGTCGCAACCCTGTTTTGCTTCGGGTCAAGGAACCCCTTTCGTCCTTCGTCAATAGCGGACTGGTGCATGTTCCTGATTACGCCAGTGAGCGCCATATCTGACAATTTTCCGTTTTTTGGGGCAGGAAAAACGTAGGGCGTACCTTCGACGCGCGGTAACTTCTGCAATAAATTGCATGCGGCTTTCGAGAGGGGGATTCGGTGGGGCTTGAGTGCTTTCATTCGTTCTGCGGGGATCGTCCAGACTTTCGAGCGCATGTCAAATTCGTCCCAAGCTGCCCCAAGAACCTCATTTGTACGCGCTGCGGTCAAAATAGCAAATTCCAGTGCGCGAGGTGTGATTCCCGCACGTTTTCGCAGTTCGGATAGAAAAATCCCGGTTTCAGCATAAGGCAGGGCCGGATGCGATTTTTTCTTACGCTTTACCTTTCCAAGTATCGGCTCAAGCGTCCCTTTCCAGGCGGCGGGGTTATCCCCTTCCAGATACTCCATCGCTTTTGCGTAATCAAGAACTGCCTCAATGCGGCCCCGGACTCTGCTCGCCGTCTCGCTCTTGCTTTCCCAAATGGGTTCGAGCACCGCAACGATGTCCGCTTTTGTGATGGCGCTAACGGCTTTCTTGCCAATAACGGGATAAGCATAGGTTTGAAGTGTCGATTCCCATTGCGCGGCATGCTTTGCGTTTTTGAATTCACGTGTTTTGTTGGTAATAACGGCTTGCGCACATTCCTGGAATGTCTTGATTTTTGCCTGCTGGATGCGGGCAGCTTCAGATTCTCGCCGCTTTTGTTCGAGAGGGTCGACGCCATCCCGGAGCAACTGGCGCATCTGGCGGGCCTTATCACGCGCTTCGGCCAGCGACACCTCCGGGAAGCTCCCCAACCCCATGTCCCGGCGACGAAGGACACTGTGGCCTTGGTGGTTGATGCGTGTGCCGACAGACACGCGCAGAATCCAGGAGCGGGAGCAACCCCTGACCTGCAAATACAAACCGTCAACTCCGCCAACCGTGTGGTATCCCGGTTGCTTGATCTTGAAGACGGCTAAGGCTGATAATTCTTTTGCTTTTTTGGGCATGCTATTCACCTTTGATAACCCTTCCAGAGTTCGACGGAGAGTTTTCTTGAGGTGATTCTACCCATCATCTTACCCATCATCAAGATGGTCATCTCAGTTACATCCTATTACACTCATTTAACAGTGAAGATGCTTTATCTGATTGAAAATATTACGGTTTGCTCTATTCTGTTATACTTACGAACATTGAAGGCGGCTGACACTCTCTCCGCCAACGTATATACAAGCTGCCTTAGAAGCCTTGATTTTGCTGGATTCCTTGCATTTACTGCACCTACGGTGTGCAGTTTTGGGAAGTTTTCTGGGAAGTTTTTTCCTAGAATGCAAGGATGAACAATGAAATGGCATACCTCAGTCTGGAGCCTCACGGGAAGGGGTGGCGGCACACACTGCATATTCCTGTTGCTATTCGCTCACATTACGACCAGAAGAAAAGCTTGCGGCACACGGTGTGCGAACCCGACAAGCGGGCAGCGAATGTTTTGATGTGGCGCTGGGTTACTGAGAAGCGGGAAGAGTTCCAGCGCGTCAAAGAGACCGGGAGCAAGTACAGAGCAACGATTACCCCCGATGAAGTGGGGTTCATCGTTAGCCGTATGGTGTTTGAGTCCATCGCAGGGCTAGAGGCATTACGTGATTTCGGTTTCCTAACAGATGACCGTCACCACGAACAGTACTTACAGCGCCTTGCCGACAAAGAAGAAGAAAACAGGGCGGCACTATCACGGGGAATCATAGAGGAGGGCTTACAGCGCCTTGTAGAGACCAGACTAAAGGGGCATGGTTACAGTATCCCCGCAGATAGCCTAGCGTTTAAACAGGTATGCATCCAATACGCCACCGGTAGGGCGGCAGCTATAGAGGCTAAACGGGCGATGTTAGAGGGGAAGCCCATCAATACGCCCCCGAAGCCAGAACCACCACAGCCAAAGAATGAAGAGGCTAACCGCGTCCCGTTACTCTCTGAGGTGATAGCCTCATTCATAGAGGGACTGATCAACCCCGGCGAATCCATGCTGAGGAAGTACGACGTTACGCTTAGGCTGTTCCGGGAGGTGCTAGGAAATAAGCCAGTGGATACAATCCGCCAAGTAGATATAGAGGGTTTCTTCCGGCTCCTCTGTAAGCTGCCCCCGAGGTGGTCTGATGAGGAGCGGAAGAGGGGCGTAGGCGTCAAGGAACTGGCAGCTATGGAATGGAAGAAAGTGTTACACAAGAAGACTTTCGATAGTTCATACATGGCGGCATTCGTCCCATTCCTGCGGGTATCCCAACGCTTGTTTGGCGATCAAGGCTTCCCACGGCATCTGACTGCCAAGGACATACCGTATTCAGGCAACAGGACGGAAACTGAAGACAATCAACGTGCCATGAAACCCCATGAACTCAAGAGGCTGTTTGAGGGCGTTGAGGCTCAGGGCTTTGCACGTAACCGAGGTGGGGAACACTGTTACTGGCTGCCCCTTATCGGACTCTACACGGGCGCTAGAGTAAATGAAGTGTGCCAGTTGAATCCTCAGTGTGACTTCATTGAAGAGGATGGAATATTGTGTTTCCACTTTACGGATGAAACCGAAGGAGATTCACGCATAGAGAAGAGTAGCAAAACAAGAGGCTCTCGGCGTGTGGTTCCCATTCATTCCAAGCTATTAGAGCTGGGGATACTGGACTACATCAAGCGTATGAAGGATGGGGGGCATGCTCTCCTGTTTCCACAGTTTCCGCCTAGCAAGGGTAGAGCAAGCGGCAAGGCTGAGAAGTGGTTCCGGGCGCATATAAAGAAATTAGGACTCAGGGACGAAACACTAGGGGCAAAACTTACAGGGTTTCATACTTTCCGCTATACATTCGTGGCTAGGGCTGACGATGTAGAGGCGGGAATCTATGAATGGATTACAGGGCATGTTGAGCCGCACCGTACTGCTGTAGTCCGAAGGTATAGGGGAAAAGTGTCCGCAGCTAGGAAACAAGAGGTACTGGAAAAAGTAACCTTTGATCTTGCTTTCCCAGTGCCAAGGCACTAGCCCGCTGGCCTGTGCTGGCACGGCTCAAGAGCTTTCTGGAGCGTTCTTTGCACTCGGGCGAGGGTTGGGGGCATGGGTAGCCTTTGAGCACCCCGCCATGAGTCCCTAAAGAGGTCTGAGAGGGTGTCCCGAAAGGTGCGACAAAACAGGGGATGCGGGACAGTCTCACAGATATTGACATTTGCATACACTTTCCGAACATAACGTAAGCTGCATGGTACTGCCCTTGCTAATGCTGGGGCTTCCATCTTCTGACGAAGCCCCACTGATAGAGCCAAAAATAGGAGCACTGTATTTTTACAGGTTCCTTATTCATCCACTATCAGGCATCCTTTGGGCTGTCGATAGGGGTACTGCTTTGGTTTGATCTCATTACACAAGTAAAAAGATGTACCAATGAAGTTGGATTCTTTAGCTACTGAAGTCTAACCGACAGATGCACCTAGCGAACACTGTTACAGTGAATACTGTCGGGCATCTTCAGACTATCCTAAAGAGGCTCTTACTACATTTCTCCCTACTAAGATCAATCCTGATACATGAGTAGGGGGGTGCTAATGCCGGGGCTACTTCATAAGCCCGAAGATACCAGATAGACACATAAAGCCCCTGTCTCTACAGGCTGAACTTAGGTCTTTTTATCTGGTATCTTCGGACTACCTGAAGAGCTACTGACTAGATTATTTCTTTCTTATTACTTATTAATGAGTAATCTATCTGGGGGCATCTTTAGGAACTACTAAAGTACATCTTCAGAGATAACTTAGAGACATCTTAGAGACATCTGTAGTTGCTACTGAAGTACATCTTTAAGACTATCTAAAGAGGTACTCTAATAGTATTATCTTGTGTGGTGTTATCTATAAAGTAATCTTTATAGAGGTTATCTTAAGAGGCATCTTAAAGACGGCTATAGGGGAATCTACAGATTATCTTTAGAGGGTATCTGGTATATTCTTCCACCGGGCAGAATTCTTTCTGCGATAGCTAGGTTTTAGAGCGTCAACTCCCCTCAAACCCTTACGGTGTAAGGGATTCAGGGCAATCTGGGTGCATGGTGTTATCATTGGTTATTAAGTAGTATCCGAAATAGCATTCAAGGTAAACCCCCTTGGCTAACCCCCCGGAAACTACTGTGATGCCCTAGCAAGCCATTAGAGGCATCTAGGAGCTTTTTGGCGTGTTAGTGGATAAAAGCGCCTCACTGAGGTTGTAAAAAGCCCTCTGAGGGTGTTCTAGGGCTTCTCCTAGAGTCTCTGTG
>Ga0123356_10005807_pt1 | contig 12527 bp, 15 predicted proteins | sample TergutEmb28metaG_2_FD_92546 | JGI IMG/M metagenome (GOLD analysis project Ga0123356, IMG submission 92546) | Embiratermes neotenicus P3 segment gut microbial communities from Petit-Saut dam, French Guiana - Emb289 P3 | ecosystem: Host-associated > Arthropoda: Insects > Digestive system > Gut ... | reverse complement strand
CCTTGGTAGTGCGAGCGGAGGGCGATCACGACGTCCGGACGACGCGCGAATCAAACAGGAAAGTTTCCTGTTTGATTCGCCCGTGACGCTAGTCCGCTGCCGCGGGACCGTCAAGAGGCTGTGCATCCAGGGACGGCCGCGGGCCACCGCGGGCCACCGTGCCCGTCTAAGATCAAGCCGATGCGGCGCGAGTCCTCAACGGTGGTTGCCCTGGTAGGCCACGTGTCTGCCAGCGTCCTGGCGGCGCTCGCGGGATCCCCCAACGTCGCCGTGGTGTCAGCGCCGGCAGCCCGCCACACCGGCCAGCCCCGAGAGCCGGGCCGGTCCGCTGCACCCTCAGCGCCAGGCGGCACCCCACATGAGCCCGCGGGCTGGGAGCCAGGTGCCCTGGCCATGCGCGAGGCAGCCCGTCGGCGTGCCACGTACGTGGTGGTACCGGCCGATCCGCTCGCCGGGGTTGCAGCCGCCTGGGGGGCAATGTGGGACCTGACGGCCGGGCCGGACGCAGCGGCCGGGTTCGAGGAGTCCGCCGCCGACGCCCTCATTGCGTGGCGGGCGAAGCGGTTCGAACTGCCCGACTACTACCTCGTCATCGCACCGCCGGAAGACACCACCACAGGCCCGGACCTCTACCTGGGCCCGATGCGGGCCGCACGTCCGCACCGGGTTGCCGTCGCGGCCACGGCCAGCCTGGACGACGCGCCGGGCTCCGGTGCGCTGACCAGCGCCATCAGCCTGCTGGATACGCTGCGGTCGCTTCCGCACGGGCCGTGGTGGCAGCCGCTGGATGAGTTGCTCGACACCGCCCGCCGCTTCTACGCCGGCGGCCTTGCCGAGACTCAGCAGGCGGCGGTATAGCTGACAGCGAAAGGGCCTGCGCAGCGGGTGACTGCCCGTGCGCACGGGTACAGGTCTGCAAGGTCAGCTAACGGCGCAGCAGAAGTCGGCTGTGCAGGCAGACACGAGGGGGTGGGTGCCATGCAGGCATCTGTCGGTGACCGACTGCACGTGCACGGCAAGGTAGTGGGCCAGGCGGAGCACACGGGCGAGATCGTCGAGGTGCACGGCGCCGGGGGCTCACCCCCGTTCCTCGTCCGCTTCGATGACGGCCACACCAGCCTGGTGTTCCCGGGACCGGACTGCATCGTGGAGCACCTCCAGCAGGCCAGCCCGGCCCACCAGAGGTAGCGGCACCCGCTAAGCGCAGCCTCGACGCGGCCATATCAGGTTGGCCGCAGGGCAGCCCATCAGGTAGGCATGGGCTATGGCAACCGAGGTCGCGCGTTACTGGAAACACGCGGCTGTTCAGGGCGTCGACCTGCTGCGGGCTCGGTTCGTGACCCATCGGTACGGGCGGCACGCGCACGAGACCTACACCTTCGGCCTCATCGAGGCCGGCGTCGAGGAATTCGAATGCGGCGGGCGCCTGCTGCGGGCCGGCCCGGGCGGGGTCGTGCTGCTGAACCCGGACACAGTGCACACCGGGCATGCCGGGACGCCCTCCGGCTGGACCTACCGCGTCCTCTATCCCGAGGTCAGCGTCGTGACCAGCATCGCCGCGGAGCTCGGCTGGCAGCACGGCACGCCGTCGTTCCCGGAGACGATTCGGTACGACTCGGGCACGGCAGCGCTGCTGCGCCGGGCCCATCAGGCGGCCGAGCACGATGACCAGCTCGCCTCGTCGTCGCTGCTGACGGCGGCGCTGACGAGGCTGCTGCGGGTCCACGCGGCGCCGCACCTGGCGGACCTCCGCCGGTCCGCCAGCCTGGCACCGGCCAGTGTCCGCGCCGTCCGGGACCTGCTGCCGGAGCGGCTGGACGACGCACCAAGCCTGGCCGAGCTGTCGGCTCTGACAGGGCTCAGCCAGTTTGCGCTGCTCCGGGCCTTCCGCCGGGAGACCGGGATGCCGCCGCACGCGTACCTCAACCAGCTGCGGGTGCGCCAGGCCCGCGTGCTGCTGGACAGCGGGCTCGCGCCGGCCGACGTAGCCGCGCAAACCGGGTTCGCGGACCAGGCGCACCTCACGAGGCACTTCAAGCGCGTCGTCGGCGTCCCGCCGGCCGCCTACCAGCGCGAACGCCGTCTCCCCCGGCCAGCCCCCCTGCGGCCAGCCAGCTAAGCCGGCAAGAACGTACAAGACCCGGCTGTCAGTCTCGGCCTACGTTAGCTGGCATGTCGGTGCAGACGGCGGCGCCTGATCAGGCCAGGGCGGTCCGGCCGGTCCGGGACGGAATCGGGCTGGGGCTCGCCGTCGGGATATCGGGCCTGGCGTTCGGCGCCGCCGCCGTTGGCTCCGGGCTCACTGCCTGGCAGGCGTGCGCGCTCAGCCTGCTCGCCTTCACGGGCGCGTCGCAGTTCGCGCTGGCCGGGGTTGTTGCCTCCGGCGGCAGCCTGCTGGCGGGAACCGCAGGTGCAATCCTGCTCGGCAGCCGGAACACGCTCTACGGCCTCCGGCTCGCGGACGTGCTCCAGCCGCGCGGACGGAGGCGACTGCTCGCCGCGCTTGGCGTCATCGATGAGACAACTGCCGTCACGCTGGCTCAGCCCGACCGGGCAGCGGGCCGGAAGGCGTTCTCGGCGACGTTCTGCACGCTGTACCTCACCTGGAACCTCGCCACCCTCGCCGGCGGGATCGGCGCCGGGCACGTTGGGTCGCCGCAGGCCTTCGGTCTCGACGTGGTCGGGCCCGCGGCGTTCCTCGCGCTGATCTATCCGCGGCTGCGAGCCGGGCGCAGCGAGCGGGCGGTCGCACTGGCAGCTGTCGTGATCGCGGTCGCCACGACGCCGCTGCTGCCCGCCGGCGTACCAGTCATCCTGGCATCAATCGCGGCACTCGGCGCCGCGCTGGCGAGCCCAGCAGCTACCGGCGGTGCTGCCTCGGAGGGGCGGCCCCCCGAATCCCCCCGCGGTGCTGCCTCGGAGGGGCGGCCCCCCGAATCCCCCCGCGGCGGCCGAGCGTGACCGGGGCCTGGATCGCGGTGCTGGCAACATCGGCCGGCTGCTACGTGCTGAAGCTGGCTGGCCTCACGGTTCCGCCGCGCCTGCTCGCCAGGCCGCGCGTTCGCCGGTTCGCCGAACTCGTTCCCGTCGCGCTGCTCGCGGCGCTGGCGGCGGTGCAGTCGGCGACGAGCGGCCATGAGATCAGCCTGGATCCGGCCCGGCTGGCCGGGATGGGCGCGGCGCTCGCCGCGCTGGCACTGCGCGCTCCATTCCTTGTCGTGATCCTGGTCGCCGCCGCCACAGCAGCCGCGCTGCGAGCCGCCGGGGTGGCTTAAACGTGCAGGCGGGTAGGGTCGCATCCGTGCCGATCACCATCGAGGAACTCCGGGATGTCACTGACGACGTCGTCGACGCATTCGCCAGGCTGGTGCCCCAGTTGTCCAGCTCCGCGATGCCCCTCGACGCCGCCGCGATCAAGGACATCGTGTCGTCATCCGCCGTGACCGTGTTGCTCGCCAGGAGTGAGGACAAGATCATCGGGACTCTGAGTCTCGTTATGTTCCGCATCCCGACGGGCGTTCGTGCGTGGATAGAGGATGTCGTCGTTGATGCCGCGGCCGGACGTCAGGGCGCCGGTACAGCGCTGGTGCGAGCTGCAGTCGAGCTAGCTAGAGCAGCAGGGGCGCGCTCCGTCGACCTAACGACGCGGCCATCAAGGGTCGCGGCCGGCAACTTGTATGAGCGAGTCGGCTTCCAGCAGCGGGAGACCCGTGTCTATCGCTACACCTTCGAGTAGTACCTCGGCCGCGACCGGACTAGCGAGGCCAGCTCCGTAAGAGGCCATGTGCCCTCGCTGGCTGGAGTAAGTGCCCGATATACCGGGTGCGGTCGGACCGTTTACGTCTGGTCCGACCGCGGCCCTGGTATGTCGGGCGCGTCGCCGCTAAAGCTTGAGCAGCTGCTTGACCGCCTGAATGCCCTGGCTGAATGGGTCCTGCTGCGGAGCGGGCATCTGACCCTGCGGTGTGGCCTGGTCCACCATGTGTGGCAGCGCCTGCGCGACGTGATCGGCGGTTTCCTCGTGGCTCATGCCTGACTGCTGGGACATAGCGTGAATCTGACTAGGATCCACGGCGTCCTGGACCTGCGACCCGCTGACGGGCTGGTTCTGGCCGTTCCCGACCCAGGACTGGACCTGCTGCCCGAGTCCGCTGCTCGCGAGCTTAGAAGTCAGCCCCTGCAGCCCACCGCTGGAACTGACGAGATTCTGGAGCGAGGCAAGACCGCCCTCCTGACCCTGCTGGCCCCCAAGCTTGGCGGTGATCTCGCCGAGCATACTCATGCTGCCCTCCCCGATGAGGTAACGAGCTAGTCGCCCAGAGTTACCGACAGGGCAATTTTTCCCTGCCGAGGCCGGGGGTAACCCGCCCTGCTAGCTGCCCAGCTCGGCTACGGCGGCCAGCAGCCGCTCCACCTCCGAGGCGTCGTTGTAGTGCACGAGCCCGGCCCGTACCGCGCAGCCGGTGTCCCGGATGCCGAGTACCCCCGTCACCTCCCACGCATAGTTGTCCCCGTGCCAGACGTTGATCTTCCTGCTGGCGAGGTGCTCGGCGACCCGCCGCGGCGTCTGCCCGTCGACAGTGAAGTACGCAGTGGCCGTCCTGCTCACCGCGCGGCCGTATAGCCGGACCCGCGGCATGCTCTCCAGCCCGGCCAGCAGCACCGCGAACAGTTCCTGCTCGTACTGCTGCACGGCTGTCATCGACGCCAGCACCCGTTCCCGCAGGCCGCCGCCGCGCTCGGCGGCAAGCCCGGCCAGGTGCTCGACCGCAGCGGTCACCCCGGCCAGGCTCTCAAACGGCAGGGTGCCTAGCTCGAACCGATAGGGCACGTCGTCGCTCGAGGGCACGAGCTTGTCGGGCCGCAGCTCGCGAAGCAGCGACGGCTGCGCGACGACAGCCGCCAGGTGCGGGCCCGACCACTTATAGGCGCTCGTCGCATAGAAGTCTGCGCCCAGCGCGCTGACGTCGGTGGGCACGTGCGGCGTCGCGTGCACGCCGTCGACGTACGCGAGCGCGCCCGCCGCATGCGCCAGCGCCGTGATCGCCCGGACGTCCGGGCGGGTGCCGAGGACATTGCTGGCGGCCGTCACCGCTACCAGCCGGGTCCGGTCGCTGATGAGGCGGGCGTACTGGCCGGCCGGCAGCTCGCCCGTGGCCGCGTCGACCTCTGCCCACCGGACTACCGCGCCGGCCCGCTCGGCTGCCTGCACCCAGGGCCGCACGTTCGCGTCATGATCGAGCTGAGACACGACGATCTCGTCGCCGGCGCGCCAGGCCTCGGCCAGCGCGGCGGCGAATCTGTACGTCAGCGCCGTCATGCTCGGCCCGAGGACCACGCCGTCCGGCTCGCCGCCCGTGAGTGCGGCGATCGCCGACCGGCAGCTCGCCGTGATCTGACCGGCCCGGTGACTAGCCGGGAACACGCCGTCGACGTTGCCCAGGCCGGCTGACTGCGCCGAGCTGATCGCCTTGATGACCGCGGCCGGAACCTGGGTTCCTGCCGCGCCGTCGAGATAGGCGTAGCCATCGGCCAGCGCCGGGTAGCCGACCCGGATTGCCGCGACGTCCAACTTCACTGCTGCTCATCCCTTCCGCCGCAGGAGCGGACGCGCCGTCCAGCGCGTCCGCAGCCGCTCCCCACCCGACTCAGTGCCGGCGGACGGGAGGCTAGCACTGCGGCCGGCGGAGCGGAGGCCGGGATTGCGGCCGGAGGCCGCCAGGACAACCTGCCAGGGTTCGGCGTGACGGCTGTGCCGCGCGGCCAGCCGGCCTGACAACGCCGCAGGCGGCAGGTGCGGCATTCCGGCGACCCATCCGGCCAAGATCACCTCCGGATCGTCAGGGCGGTAGACGGCGCCGGTCGCGGCAGCCAGGTCCGAGGCGTGCAGGTGCCATTCCGCACAGGCGGCGCCCGCCATGCCGCCGACCGTGACCACGACGTCCCGGTACTGGTGATGCGGCAGGTCCCAGACGGAGGGCAGCCGCGTCGCGTAACGGCGCGCCGACGCGGCGAATGCCACGACGTGCTCGGCCGGCGGCGCATCGGCCAGGGCTGCCAGCTCCGCCGCGTTCTGCCGGGCGAGCTTGCGGCTCAGCGAATCGGGATGCGCTCCGGTGCTCATCAGCCGCGCGTACCGGCTGACGGGCGCCGCGTCGAGATACTCGTGGAGGTCGTCGGCAACACATCGCAGGTGGCCCGCAAGCTCAGCTGCACGCCATTCCGGGCACCGTGTCTGCGCAGCCCAGGTCGCCTGATCGATCGACTCGGTGATCCGGCAGACCGCCGCTACGCCTGCCTCGTAGGCAGCTAATAGCCGCTCCGGGTCAGGTCGCAGCGCTAGCACGTGACGGGAATAGGTGTGCTCCACCAGACCCTCCCCATGCCAGCTGCGACCCCACCACGCGCCGTCTGGCCAGAGTGCCAGAGTTGCCGGCGCTTCGCCACCGGGCGCACCGCCTGGCGGCAGGCTACGAGCAGACGGCGCGAGGGTAGCCACGCCGCAAACGACATGTGACCGCCTGGGGCGCGATCAGCGATGCCAGATCGGAAGCCGTGGCTGTCTCATCCGGCGGTGCTGCGCCGGCCGGCGCGCTCTCTCTGCCTGCCCGGACTCGCCGGCCTCGGGCCCTGAACCAGATGGCGACGGCGAGCAGGGCGGCGCCGACGACCATGGCACCGTCGCCTGGCCGGCTGGGTCGAGGGGAACCTGACAGGAGGCCCGCGGACCGTTCGCTCAGTAGTCACGCAGTTGCACAGCCGTCTGCTGTGGCTGGAGAGCAGCGCGGGGAAACCGAAGTGACAGCCGCCGCTACGTCCAGTTAGCCTGCAAGTAATGCCCCCCACGACCGCCAGTGCGCCACCGCATGCCCTCGATCAGTCCGGTCTGGCAGCGCCCGCCCGCGTGCAGACGCCAGCGCAATCGCTCTGGCGGCTGCGCGAATACCTGCGGCCGTACTACTTCAGGTTGTTCCTCCTCATCGCGGCGGCCGTCGCCGCGGTCAGCGCTGAGACCGTGATCCCGCTCCTGACTAAGTCGGTCATCGACAGCGTGGTGATCCGTGGTATCCGGTCGGAGCTGCTGCCGCTCGGGATCGCCGCAATGGCACTCGGCGTGCTGCAGGCCGGCCTCAACTTCTACCGCCGCTGGGCGGTGTCGGGGGCCGTCACTGGCGTGGAGAAGACCATCCGCGACGACCTGTATCACCATCTGCAGCGACTCGAGCCCGCGTTCCACGAATCCTGGCAGTCCGGTCAGCTGCTCTCGCGTGCCACGAATGACCTGTCCACGATCCGGCGGTTCGCAGGCTTCGGAGTGGTGTTCTTCATCACGAACACGTGGACGTTCCTGCTGATCATTGCCTTGCTGATCCGGATGAACTGGTGGCTCGGGCTGCTGACCGGGTGCCTGTTCCTGCCCGTGACCGCCTTGTGCGTCCGGTTCGAGAAGCGCTACCGGGTGCTGTCCCGTCAGTACCAGGATCAGCAAGGTGATCTTGCGACCTACGTCGAGGAGGCGGCCTCCGGCATCCGGGTGCTGAAATCGCTCGGGCGGCGCGACGAGGCCGCCGCTCGGCACCTCGCGCAGGCTCGAGTCGTCTACCGGACCCAGGTCGACAAGGCGCGGCTGCGCGGCACTTTCTGGGCCGGGCTCGACCTGGTACCCAACGCCGTCATCGGGCTCCTTCTGCTGCTCGGCATCTTTGCCGTCGGCCGACACGAGCTGAGTCTCGGCGGGCTGGTCGCCTACGTCACGCTGACCTTGCTCCTGGTCTGGCCCATCGAGGCGATGGGCTTCATCATCGCGACCGGCCAGGAGGCTGCCACCGCGGCGCAGCGTATCTACGAGATCTTCGACACCGCACCGGCGATCACCGATCCGGCAGCGCCCGGCCTTGGCGGCGCCGCTGACCGGCCCGGCCTGGCCTCCGGCCGGTGGCGGACAGGCCGCGCTGCAGCGTCGCTCGCCGCAGCGCCGCGCCCCTCAGCGCAGGCCGACGCGCCGACGGGTTCTGGCCGCCTGCGCTTCGAGGATGTCGGTTTCCGCTACCCCGGCGCAGCCGCGGCCATCCTCAGGGGCGTCAGCCTCGACCTGTCGCCTGGCGAGACGGTCGCGCTCGTCGGCGCAACCGGAACCGGCAAGACCACGATCCTGCACCTGGTGCCGCGGCTGGCCGACGTTACCTCGGGGCGTATCACGCTGGACGACATCGATGTCCGCGACCTCGCGCTGCCGGAGCTGCGGCGCCGCGTCGGGTGCGCATTCGAGGACCCCACATTGTTCTCGGCGAGCGTCCGCGAGAACGTCAGCCTCGGCGTCCAGGATGCTACCGAGGCCGACATCCTGGCCGCCCTGGACGCCGCGCAAGCAGAGTTCGTCGCAGACCTGCCGTGGGGGCTCGACACCAGGATCGGCGAACAGGGCATGGCCCTGTCGGGCGGCCAGCGGCAGCGAGTGGCGCTCGCCCGCGCGATACTGGCCCGGCCCGAGGTTCTCCTGCTCGACGACCCGCTCTCCGCACTGGACGTGCACACGGAGGCGAAGGTGACCGCCGCGCTGGCCGAGGTCCTCAGGGACTCAACCGCGCTGATCGTGGCCCACCGGCCGTCGACCGTGCTGCTGGCCGACCGGGTCGCCCTGCTGCACGACGGCGTGATCGTGGCAGTCGGCACGCATCACGAGCTGCTGGCTTCGCAGCCGAGGTACCGGAACCTCATGAGCGCCGACCGCGACGTCAGTCAGGCGGGTGCCCGTGACGGCAGTGCCGGAGACCGCGCCACCGGCGAGGAAGGGCAGGCCGCTTCCGGGGTGCCGGCGGGATCGAACAGATGAGCAGCTCGCCCGAGGAGGCCTGGCGGGGCATTGCCGCCGAAGACGAAGAAGAGATCAGCGCCAAGCTCAGCACCCTCCTGCGGCGGCGGTCGCGCGCGCTGCTAACCGACCTGCTCGGCCCGTACCGCAGGCTGGTGACCATCATTTTCGTGCTGATCGTGATCGCCCAGCTGGCGGCGCTGGCGGGTCCGTGGCTGATCGGCGTCGGCATCGACAAGATCCCGGCGCTCGAGCGCACTCACGACGCCGACCCGATGGCGCTGGTCATCGTCGCGTTCGCGGCGTCCGTGATCGTCCAGGCGGCGGCAACCCGTGCCTACATCGCCGACATCGGCCGCCTCGGCGGCCGCGTCGTGCTGGAACTGCGCCGGCGGCTCTTCGCACATTTCCAGCGGCTGCCGATCTCGTTCCATGAGCGCTACACCTCGGGACGCGTGATCTCCCGCCAGGTCAGCGACATTGACTCGATCGTCGACATGTTTGACGAGGGCCTCGCCTCACTCGTCTCCGCGGTGCTGTCGCTGCTGCTGATCGGCGGCAGCATGCTGCTGCTCGACTGGCGGCTGGCGCTGGTCGTCATGGCCGGTTTCCCGCCGCTGGCCTGGCTGTCGGCCTGGTTCAGGCGCGAGTCGGTGATCACCTACCGCCGGACCCGGACCACGATCGCGCAGGTGATCGTCCAGTTCGTCGAGACGTTCGGCGGGATCAGGGCCGTGCAGGCGTTCCGCCGGGAAAGCCGGAACCAGCAGATCTTCTCCGACCTCAACCAGGGCTACGCGGAGGCCACGCTGCGCTCGCAGCGGCTGCTCGCGATCTTCTTTCCCGGCGTGACGCTGGTCGGCAACCTCGCCATCGGGGCTGTGCTTCTCTACGGCGGCTACCGGGTCATCGATCACCAGATGCAGGTTGGCGTCCTGGTGAGCTTCCTGCTCTACCTGCAGCGCTTCTTCGACCCGCTGATCGACCTGTCGCAGTTCTACAGCACGTTCCAGTCGGCCGGTGCGGCGCTGGAGAAGATCTCCGGCGTGCTCGACGAGCCGCCAAGCGTCCCCGAGCCGGAGCACCCGAGTGTCCTGCCTGCTGTCAGCGGCCAGTCTCGCGGGGGACGGCGCGTCCGGTTCGACAGGGTCCGGTTCGGATACCGGGCCGCGACTGTGCTGCCAGATCTGAACCTCACGATTCCTGCCGGGCAGACCGTTGCATTGGTCGGGATGACGGGAGCGGGCAAGACGACCATCGCCCGGCTGCTGGCGCGGCTCTACGACCCGGTCGACGGCAGCGTGCTGCTGGACGGTGTCGACCTCCGGCAGCTCGACGACCGGACGCTCCGGCGTGAGGTCGTGCTGATCACTCAGGAGAATTTCCTGTTCACGGGGTCGATCGCGGACAACATCGAGCTCGGCAAGCCGGGGGCCAGCCGGTCCGAGATCGAGGCGGCAGCGACCGCGATCGGGGCGCACTCCTTCATCTCCCGCCTGCCAGGCGGCTATGACGCCCAGGTCGGCAAAGGCGGCGGGCTGCTGTCCGCAGGTCAGCGCCAGCTGATCTCGTTCGCACGCGCGTTCCTGGCAGCACCGGCCGTGCTGGTGCTGGACGAGGCCACTTCCCTGCTGGACATCCCGAGCGAGCGGCTGGTCCAGGAGGCACTGCAGACGATCCTGGCGGGCCGGACGGCGCTCATCATCGCCCACCGGCTGTCCACGGTCGCGATCGCGGACCGGGTTCTCGTGCTGGAGCGCGGCCGGATCACCGAGGACGGCCCGCCCGCGGAGCTGCTGACCCAGGCAGGCGAGTACGCTGCCCTGCACGCGAGCTGGCAGGAGAGCCTGGCCTGAACACAGGGCCCCGGCCACTACCCTGACAGGGACACGGTCAGGGCGCGGGGGTGCAGCTGGGCCGCCCACTCCTCCGTCGCTGGCCGGGAGTCCGGATGACCGCTGGGAACCTGCGTGCCGATAAGGCTGCGCCGGACCGCGCGGCCGCGACCGATCGGCACCACGTTCCCCTCTCTGCCGCTGATGCCCGCGGCCAGCTTCCGCTCAGCGCCCGCCCGGCGCGCAACGCCATCATCGGCGCCGCGGTCATCGGCTACGCGTGGCTTCTCGGCGGGGCAGCGCCGTTCAGTACCAGGGCCCTGGTCGAGGTGCTGCTGCCCGGCGCCATGCTCGGCGTGATCGCTTACGCGCGCCCGCCGGAGCGGATCCCGCCGCCGGCGACCGTCGACACGGCCGGCTTCTCCTACTGGATCATCGCCATCGGGCTGCTCTTCGAATGGGAGGCGTCGGCCGTCCGGGACGACAGGCCCTGGCATCCGTCGCTCACTGACCTGATCAACCCGCTGATAGCACCGCACCCGATCAAGACGGCCGCCATCGTGGGGTGGCTGCTGGCCGGCTGGGCCCTGGTGCGGCGGTGAGGCCGTGAGCGGCCGGACGACTACCGTCGTCGGATTCGTCGTCATCGTTGCGGCGCTGGTCATGCTGGAGATCCTGGCGCGCCGGAAAATCGGCCGCATCCCGACCCTCAGCGAGTGGCTTGGCTTCGTCATGCGCCGCCCGCTCGGGCGCGTGCTCCTCCTGGCCGGCTGGCTCTGGCTCGGCTGGCACTATTTCGCCCGCTGAGAAGCCCGGCCGAGATGCGCCCTGGCCGGGTCGCCCGGTGAGCTACCGGTCGCGCGGTTTCGCTAAGCTGACGCCCGTGACAAGGGGTCGGGCCGCTATCAGCGCCACTGCCGAAGCTGACTATCTCGCGGACGTGGCACACGCCGCGCGCTTCCCCGAACTACTCGACCGCGCCCGCGCGAGCGAGCACGAGTACCGCGAGGCACAGGCCGGCCGCGCCCCGGAGAGCGAGCAGTATCGCCTGGCCCGCGCGCTGGACGCGGCGCTCACGGACGTGACTAGGGCCGCGTACGCAGCGCAGCGCGCGGAGATCGGTCCCCGCGGCTACGAGGACCGGATTTTTCACCGCAAGGCAAAGGCAACCTCAGCTGTCCGCGCCTGGACCGCCGAGGCAGAGCGCCTGCTCACGATGCGGGAGACGCACCGGCTGACCGGCTTCCCGGCCCGGCCGGAGGCCGGAGCGCTCGAGGTGCCGATCGCGCGCACTCCCTCGGTTCAGCACGCCTGACCCCAAAGCCCGGTCACATTTCGCGTCGGCCAGGTTTGCCCGTTCCGGCGCGACTACATGAAACCTACAAAGCCCGACACGGAAAACCGTCACAACGGGCCATGTCGTCATGCGCTTGCCACCTGGCACAGTAGGCTGTGATCAAAACCACACCCATGAATCACAGGAGGCACGCGGATGTGCCCGCACACGCCACGGTGTCCGGATCCTGACGGACCGGACCGCGAGGCGGCCCGCACTGTCGTCAGTCACCCGGAGCAGGGCTGGAGTCTGCTGTGCAACGGCATCGTCATCTTCGAGGACACCGGGGAGCTCCTTCCCGGTGGCATGAGCATCCCCCCGCACCGGCCGACTGATCTTGCGCCGGTAGCGGTCAGCAGCGTCGCTAGCTCCCGAAGCTCGGCTGCCTGAGCCTGCGCAGGGATCGCCGGATCTCCCGGCGCCCGCTTCCCTGCCGCTCAGCACTCGCCGCTCGTTACCTGCCGCTCAGTACCCCCGCCAGCCACTCACCCACCGCCGCGCCGACCGCGGCCGGCTTCTTGCTGAGCGCGTGCGTCTCTCCCGG
>Ga0123356_10005805_pt1 | contig 12529 bp, 10 predicted proteins | sample TergutEmb28metaG_2_FD_92546 | JGI IMG/M metagenome (GOLD analysis project Ga0123356, IMG submission 92546) | Embiratermes neotenicus P3 segment gut microbial communities from Petit-Saut dam, French Guiana - Emb289 P3 | ecosystem: Host-associated > Arthropoda: Insects > Digestive system > Gut ... | reverse complement strand
CGGGTCTACCACAGCATGCTACGCACCACCTGCGTCGCGACCCTCCTGGAGGGCGGCCATGCAAACAACGCACTGCCGCAGCGCGCCGCGGCGAATGTGAACTGCCGTATCTTCCCCGGGGAGACGGTGGAGGCCACGCGCGCTGCGCTCGAGGTGGCTATCGGTGATCCGCGTGTGAAAGTGACCTTGGTGCCGCCGCAGCGGCCCCTGGCCGTGCCGCCGCCGCTTGATTCCAGGATCGTTGGCCCTGCGACCCAGCTCGTTGCCAAGTACTTTCCCGGTGTGCCGCTGGTGCCGACGATGTCTACCGGGGCAACGGATGGCATCTATCTAGAGGCGATCGGCATCCCGGTGTACGGCGTGCCTGGGGGATGGGGAGACCCGGACGGCAACGGGGTGCATGGGCTCAACGAGCGACGCAGTGTGCGCTCGGTCTTTGTCGGGCGCGACTTTCTGACCGATCTGGTGAAGGTCTATGCGAGCTCCGAGTGGGCCTCTGACTGAAGTGCTGCAAGCGGTGAGGGCGAGCCTTCTGCAAAGGCTCCCCCGGCTGGCCATCCGATGGCGCCTCCGTTCGGCGTGGCGCCCGCCAGTTCCACGCTGGTCAGCTGCCGTGAGCGCGTCGGCGTATGCCCGTTTGACCGGCTAGTGCTGTGGCGCTGTGCTCGCGGACGTGGAGCTCTGTGCTCCGCCCCCGATGCGCAGCCGCGTGCCGCCGGTCACCGGGTCCTTGTACTCGCGGTTTGAATCGCAGACGTACTCCATCATCTTGTAGTGCGGCAGGCGCTTGTATGCGTAAGCAAAGCTCCAGGGCTTCTCGAGGTACACGGGGTCCTCGACCGTGATCTGATCCTCCATGAAATCCGGCGTCAGCAGGCGGATCTGCTCGTGGATGCGCATCTGATCGCTGTGCGGCACGCCGCGAAAGCGCACCTTCTCCTTGATTCCGATGGTGTCCACGAGCAGCGCGTCGCCCTGCCAGTGGCCGACCGAGTGCCCCCAGTAGCCCGGCTCGGCGTCCTCGATGGCGATCTGCTTCTCATCGAGGTAGATCCGCCGCACTTGGTTGTAGGCCTCCTGCACGATCGTGATCTGCCCCGGAGTCTGCAGCACCTCCATCGGGAACATGGCCAGCATCATCGTCGGCATGCCATCAGGCAGGCACTGGACGTAGCCGGTGTAGAGCGGCTGGCCCCGCGCGTCGGCCTCCCGTGCCTTCTGCTGCTCGGCCTGCCAGGCAGCCAGATACTGCTGCTTGAGCGGCGGCGGCCCCACGGGAGGCGGCGGCGGCGTGTTTGCGTCAGGCTTCTCGCCTATCTGCGGATAGCGGTTCCAGGTTCCGGTGAGGCCGTGATCGGCCGGCGCCGCTTTGCCTGCAGCACGCGCCGGGACGGGATGGGCAGTGCCGACGAGGATTGCGAGGGCGGCGAGAGCGTGCAACAGGACCCGGGCGCATCGCGCTGGGTAGCACATGGCAGTGCTCCTATTCGATGTTGGGCTTGCCGGCCGGGCCGCCGTTGGAGAGCTTGCGCCCGTCGGCGAGCGTGATCTGCTTGAGCAGCCCGCCCGGTTCCCCGGTTTTCAGCGGCGCGATGATGACCGTGATCTCATCTCCCGCCTTGATCATGTTGAACTTCCAGCCGACCCGCGTGAGGATGCCAGGACTGGCACACTCCACCGTGTACGCCTTGGCCGTTCCATGCTCGTCGGTCGTGCCAAGCTCGATGTAGACGTGGGGATTGTTCCAGTCGAAGCTGTTCACCGTGCCTTTGAGCTTGACCTGGTGATCGCTGTCGTACATCGCGAACGAATGGTGGGCGAGTGCAACGCTGGTCCCGAGCAGACCGAGCGCTGCGCACACGGACAGGACACCGCGCTGCATCAAAGCTCTCGCGGCGCAGTCGAGCTTTATCATGACGTCCCCCTCTGGGCGCTTGCAGCCGTCCTGCATCGCCCGCGATCGTTCAAGTACGGGTGTACTAGGGCTCCAACGCACAACCCGCACTTACGATGCCACGGCCGGACGCCTGCAGCCAATCGGCGCAGGGACTGTCCTAACCGTGGACGCGCAGCGCTCTGGCTCGTCCGCACAGGAACGGGGGGGGACCTCCAACGAGCCACGACAAAAGTCTTGTATTTCAATGACTTGAGTGGGCCGGGGGCCCGCGCCACGAGACAGTCGCAACACCTGTGGGCCGCGTCGATCGAGACGTCGTCGGCAGGAGGCTGGATCAGGATCAGGTGCCCGATCTTGTCGATGGACGAAAGCTATTGACGTTTGTGGCCAAGGCCTCTATCAGGCTGGCATGTCGATGACCGAAGGCCGCAGGCGGACTGGTGCAAATAGCGCAGGGCAGAGCTGCATAGCATCGCAGGCTGTGGCACGTCCTCCGCCAACAACAAGCAGCGCCGCCCGCGGCCGCCTGTCCGGACCTGCCCGGGGAACGACCCTGCGGGAGCGCTCCGGCTGAAAGAGTTCGGAGGAAGCAATGCGCCGTCTGGTGATCATCGCTTGCTTTCTGGCCGGAGGTGTTTCGCTGTGGCTTTATCTTTCATGGTTTTTAACCCCCGTGATCCCGGCCTCCGGGACTGCCTTGCGCGACTGCCCGGAATGTCCCGAGATGGTGGTGATCCCGCCGGGGAGCTTCCAGATGGGCTCTCCCTCCTCAGAGCGTGGGAGGTGGAAGGACGAGGGGCCGGTTCATAAGGTGACGATCCGCTACCCCTTGGCGGTCGGGAAGTATCCGATCACCCGCGGGGAGTGGCGGAAGTACGTGAGCGAGACAGGCAAAAGTTCGCACGGCCGATACCGCAAGTGGGACAACCCAGGGTTCCCGCAGGATGACCGCCATCCCGTGGTCTGCGTGACCTGGCAGGACGCGCAGGACTATGCGGCATGGCTCAGCAAGAAGTCAGGACACCATTACCGCCTCCTGACAGAGGCGGAGTACGAATACACGAATCGGGCCGGCAGCCAGACGGCGTACTTTTGGGGAGACTGGGATGATGACCTGCCTCGCTACGCGAGCCGCAAATTCACGGGCACCACGGCCGTTGGGAGCTTCGAGCCCAATGCCTTCGGCCTGTATGACACCACGGGGAGCGTGTGGTCGTGGACTCAGGACTGCTACCACGACACCTACCAGGGCGCGCCGGCGGATGGGAGCGCATGGGGGAATTGCGACGGGCGTGTCGTCCGCGGGGGCGGATACTACAACCAGCGTGCCGCGCTTCGCTCCGCCAACCGCCACGGCAATGGCGTCCCGGGCGGCGACGGCTACACCGGCGTCGGCTTCCGCCTGGCCAGGACGCTCCCCTGACAGGCGGAGTCACAAAGTCCCGACTTCGTCGGGCCGGGCGTTGCATGCACGACCCACTATCTCGTGATCTATCCCCAGGACTGAGATATCGCTCATGACAAGCCGAGCAAACCCTGGATCGGCAGGCATGTACCGTGCGCTCACTCCCGGGACGGTCGCGGACTACATCGCCTCCGTGCCCGACATCAGCGAGCGGCTCGGCGGCCGCCGTGCCGAGTGGGAGACGCGAGAGGTGGGCGACGGCAACCTCAACCTCGTGTTCATCGCGGTGGGACCACAGGGCTCGGTGGTGGTCAAGCAGGCCCTGCCATACGTGCGGCTGGTAGGTGAGAGCTGGCCGCTATCGCTCGAGCGCGCCCGCTTCGAGCATCTTGCGCTTGTGGAGGAAGCCCGGTGGGCGCCGCAGTATGTCCCGGCCGTCTACTGGCACGACCCGGAGCTGGCGCTCACGGTGATGGAGCACCTCGCACCGCACATCATCCTGCGCAAGGGGCTGATCCAGGGACACGCGTACCCCAAGCTCGTCCGTCACCTTGGATGCTTTCTGGCGCTGACCCTTTATCACACCTCCGATCTGCATCTGACGGCTGCGAGCAAGAAGGCGAAGATGGCGCCGTTTCTCGAGAACACTGCCATGTGCAAGATCACGGAGGACCTGGTCTTCGATGAGCCGCACTTTGCTGCTCCCATGAACCGGCACACCCGTCCGCAGCTGGATGGGATCGTACGCGAGCTGCGCGCCGATGCGTCGCTCAAGCGTTCCGTGCAGGAGCTGAAGTGGCGCTTCTTGAATGCACCGGAGGCCTTGCTCCATGGCGACCTGCACACCGGGTCGGTGATGGTGACGGCCGAGGACACCCGCGCGATCGATCCGGAGTTCGCCTTCTATGGCCCGATGGGCTTTGATGTCGGCTGCCTGCTCGCCAACCTGCTCATGGCCTGCTGTGCGCGCCCTGGTCAAAGTCAGGCTGCGAGCGAGGTTGTGGCCCTGCAGCAGATCGAGGAGGTCTGGAGCGTCTTCGCCGACACATTTGCAGGCCTCTGGCGAGCGCGCAGCATCGATGCGCCCGGCGGGGATGTCTATGCCCCACGGCTGCAGGAAGACTCACCCGAGCTGCTCAAGCAGGCGATCGAGGCCAGACTGGCGGCCATCTGGCGCGACACCGTGGGATATGTCGGCTGCGAGATCATCCGCCGCATACTGGGTCTTGCGCACGTGGAGGACTTCGAGTCGATCGGTGCTGCAGACCTGCGAGCACAGTGCGAGCGGCGAGCACTGCAGATTGCGCGCGAGCTCCTCACCCGCGGCGACAGCTACGCCACCCCGCAGGAGCTCACGCAGCTGGCGAGAAGCATTTGCCAGAGCGGCAGCTGAATTCCTGCCCAACCTCAGGCGGCCGCCGGCTCTATCCATCCTCCGGCACGGGCACGGCGCCCGTGGTGTCCGTCTGGCGTTGCGCGTTCCACAGAATCGCGGCCCCGAGGAGGCCCGAGAGGATGGACGCGCCGAACACGGCTAGCTTGGCGACGGCGAAGTCCTCGGGCGCAGAGAAGCTCTGCCCGGCGATGAACAGCGACATGGTGAAGCCGATGCCGGCCAGTGCGCCCGCCCCGAGCAGCTGCGTCCAGGAATAATCCACGGGCTTGACAGCCCAGCCGAGCCGTACTGCCAGCCACGAGGCGAGTGTCAGCCCGAGTGGCTTGCCGAGCACGAGTCCGAGCACGACGGCGAGCATGAGCCGGCTTCTGCCTGAGAGCAGGCCGGGGTCGAGAACGACACCGGCGTTGGCCAGCGCAAACAGTGGCAGCACCACGTAGCTCGAGCGCGGCGCCACCTGCCGCAGCATGCGGTCAGCAGGGGATTCGAGACGATCATGGATGGCATCCAGGGCACGCATCGCGGGCTGCGAGGGTCCCCGCCGCAGCACCTCTCCGGCGTGGTCTGCCTCGGCTTCGATGATCGAGCTTGCCTGGATCATGAGGGAGTTCAGATCGGGCGGCGGGCGCGTTGGTATGAACAGCGCGAGCAACACGCCTGTCAATGTGGCGTGCAGGCCGCCGGCGTGGATGCATAGCCACAGGAGCACGCCCACGATCAGGTAGGGCGCGACCTGGTAGACTCGTGAGCGATTCAGCAGCACGAGCACCAGGACGAGCGCGGTCGCTGCGCCCAGGTAGTTGAGGTCCAGCCGCCCCGAATAGAACAGCGCGACGACGATGATCGTCCCGATGTCATCGACGATGGCGGCCGCGGTCAGGAAGATACGCAGCTCGACGGGCACGCGTCGTCCCATCATGATGATGAGCGCCACGGCGAACGCGGTGTCCGTGGGCATCGGCACACCCCAGCCCTTGGCCCAGGGTCCTCCGGCTATGATCAGCGAGTAAAGGATCGCCGGCACGAGCATGCCTCCCACGGCCGCTGCAACCGGGAGCGCCGCCGAGCGCAGCGTCGCCAGGTGTCCCACCGTGAGCTCGCGCTTGATCTCGAGCCCCACCACCAGGAAGAAGACGCTGAGGAGCCCGGCGTTGATCCACTCGAGCAGCGGCAGCTGAAAGCTCGGTCCGCCGACGGTGAAGCCCCAGGGCTGCTGCCAGAGCCGAGCGAAGGCCGCTCCCCACGGAGAGTTGGTCAGGGTCACTGCGGCGATGGAAGTGACGAGGAGCATGATGCCCGCAGAGGGGGCCCAGCTGGCAAAGTCGAGCGCGGCCGCGCGCACACGATGGCCGAGGGAGCCGAGGAGCGCATCGGCAAAGGAGCTCTCGTCCCAGGGGCCATCGTAGCGGCGCCCGTTGACGAAGAACGTAGGCGTCATCAACACGCCGCTACGCCGTGCGCTGCGCTCGTCGCGCTCCACACGTTCCTGGGCGCGCGCCAGTGCCTCCCTGGCTCGCTCCGCGGTGTCGCTGGCGACCCCGAGCTCGCTGGCCACCTCACGCAGGTCATCCTCCGTGAGGGTCGTGGAGCGAGTCATCAGCGCAACGTGCGCTTGCCAGAATTGCTCGTGTCCTGTTGCATGCTCGACGAGCTCCGCGGCGGCACGCGCCAGCGGGACGCCGGTCAGGGGCCTGTGCCGGAACACATAGCGCAGGCGCTCGCCGAGCTGGTCACGGACCTCGGCGATCCGCTCGTTCGCGGCGCGGCAGTGAGGGCAGGCGTAGCTACCGTACTCGAGAAGTGTGATCGGGGCGCCGGGTGAGCCCAGGATGTGATCGCTGGCCGGGTCCACCGGTCGGTCCAGCCGGCCCGCCATCTCTTCTTCTGCATGTGACACGCAAGGAGCTACCGTTCGATGCTCACGCCGCCAGCGCCGTGGACCACGATATAGAGGAGCCCGCCTGCGATGGCAAGGTTCTTGTAGAAGTGCAGCAGGTTGCCCGCATCGCCTGCTGCCAGATGCACACCGAACGCCGTACCCAGTGTAAACAGTGCGAGCAGCGCAGCCACCGCGCGGGTGCGTATCCCGACAAGCAGCGCAATCCCTCCCAGCACATGCACCGCAATGGATAGCCAGAGGGCCAGCGGCGGGGCGGGGACGTGCACGCTCGCGAAGTACTGCGTCGTGGCACCTGGATGTAGCAGCTGTGTGATGCCGCTCCAGATGAAGAGCAAGGACATCAGGCCCCGGCCGAGCGCCAGCAGCCAGCTCCGGATGCTCAGCGCCGTGGCGACGCTGAGCAGCTCATCGGTCGCCGTCTTCATGGCGGCGAAGCCGGGGAGCGATCTTGAGCTACCAGATACGTCTTCAGAGTTGTCTTCAGAGTGACTCCGTGGAGAAGGTGTCGCAGCTGCCAAACTGTCCGCCCTGCAAGCCCCGCTTGAACCACCGTACTCGCTGGGCGCTGGTGCCGTGAGTGAAGGTATCGGGCACGACCGTGCCGTTGGAGCGCCGCTGCAGCGTGTCATCACCGATCTGCGCCGCGGCGTTCAGCGCGGTCTCGATGTCGCCGGGCTCCAGCCGCCAGCCGCGCTCGTGCTGTGAGCGGTTGGCCCAAACCCCGGCCAGGCAGTCCGCCTGTAGCTCGATGCGCACGCTGGTGCTGCTCGCACCCTGCTGGGCGCCTATGCCTGCACGCCTGAGGATGCCCAGCTGATTCTGGACGTGATGGCCCACCTCATGGGCGATGACGTAGGCATGCGCAAATTGGCCAGGCGCTCCAAGCTGCTGCGTCATCAAGTCGAAGAAGCTCAGATCGAGGTAAATGGCCTGGTCATTGGGGCAATAGAAGGGCCCGGCGGCGGCCTCGCCATAGCCGCACGCGGTGGGATAGCTGTCGCGGAAGAGGCGCAGGCGAGGCTCCTCGTAGGTGCGACCTGCCTCCTGGAAGGCGCGACCCCACACGACCTCGGTGCTGCGCAAGATCTGCGAGGCAAACTGCGCCTTCGGATCATCGGCCGCCGGCGGCGGGCCCGGCTGGTCGGTTGTGCTCGAGACGCCGCTGTCAACGCCGCTCAGCAGACCCAGCAGCTGCAGCGGATTGATGCCAAAGATCCAGCCGAGGATCACGGCGAGTACAAGAGTGCCGATGCCGATCCCGCCTCGCCGCAAGCCGAAGCCGCCGCTCACGCCACGCAGGTCCTCAACATTCCGGCTCCGGTCCTGGTTTCCCATTCGCATGGTGTCACTCCTTGCGGTCCGAGCGCGCGGCGGGCGAGCACGCCCGCACGCCGTGCCGGCTGTCGGATGCACTGCACGCGCAAGCTAGCCCAGGTAGGCGGCAAAAGCGAGCGCCCGGCCCCCTACGTCAGAGCTGACGCTGACATCTTGAGCAGCCGTGAGCGTGACTGGCATGCGCCTGCTCACCTGCAGCAGGCCCCAAAGGCCTGTTGTGGTGTGGAGTTGACAACTTGACTTGCCAACGGCAGACCGGCCAAGGGTCTTCGCAGCATACCGGCTCGAACCCGCAAGCGGAGGTTGGTGCGTCGTAGCAGGAGAGCCCGCGTCCACTCGGTGGGCGCTGGACCGGAACTCATGGACCGGGACTGGCCCGGCGCAGGATACGTCCGTGGCTGGCGGCGTGAGGATGACGTCGGTGCGCGGCGGGCCGGTGCTGGCAAGGGGGAGCCCTTTGCCCGTGCAAGGTCGGGGCTTGCGGCTGAGCCTGGCCGGGCACGGGCGAGCGGCACAGGATGCGTAACAAGCGGAATGATTCGCATTCTGACCCGCGGCAAACCGCCAGCGACGCGGCGATCTTTCAGCCTTGATTGATGCAGGTCCTAAAAGTCTTGGGTCTGTGCGCTAGGCCCCGACGGCATGCCTCGTGTGCATCTAGAGCGAGCAGACCTTCAATCCCAGATGGGTCGCGTGCGAAGTCGGACATTGCGTGCGGTGCGTCGATCAGGTTTACTTGCCCGCGTTGAGCGCACCGGCGTCAGCCATGCTGGCAAGGGGGGGCATCATGGCAGATCAAAGCGATCCGCGGTCATCGGGTCATGTGGGCTGTCCGGGGACACCACGCACATCATCGCGCACGCGACCAAAGTAAGGTCAGGCTTTGGCCCGAAGGTAAGCCTGAGCCCATGATCTCCCGACGCGAGCTTCTGCAGCTGTCCGGTCTGGCCGCAATGTCGCGCGCGCTGCCCGCCTGGTCGCAGCAGCTGTCCGAGCCTGACTACAAGCTCGAGATCGCTCCGGTCACCCTGGATCTGTCGCAGCGGCAGCGGCTCAGAACTGTCGCCTACAACGGTCAGGTGCCGGGGCCGTTGCTGCGCCTGAAGGAAGGCCGCTCGGTCACCATCGAGGTGGTGAACCGCACTGCTCGGCCCGAGGTGGTGCACTGGCATGGCCTCTTCATTCCCAGCGCGGTCGATGGCGCAATCGAGGAAGGCACGCCGCCCATTGCTCCCGGTGAGAGCAGGCGCTACACCTTCACCCCGCGTCCCGCCGGATTTCGCTGGTATCACACCCATACGATGGCAATGGGGGACCTCACACGCGCGCAGTACGGCGGTCAGCACGGCTTCCTGCTCATCGAGCCGCGCAGCGACCCAGCGCCTTACGACCAGGAGCTTTTTCTCGCCCTGCACGACTGGGAAGGGCACCTGGTCGCGAGCGACGACGGTGCGATGAGCCCGAGCTATAACATCTCGACCATCAACGGCAAGGCCATGGGCGCAGGCGAGCCGCTGCGAGTCAAGCAGGGGCAGCGCGTCCTGCTGCACATTCTCAATTCAAGCCCGACCGAGGTGCACTGGATTGCGCTCGCCGGCCACAGCCTGCGCGTGATCGCGCTCGATGGCAATGCGGTGCCAAGCCCGCAGAATGTTTCGATGCTGCGCCTGGCGCCGGCAGAGCGGGTCTGCGCCCTGGTCGAGATGAACAATCCAGGTGTGTGGGTCCTGGGTGAGGTCCGCAAGCACGTGCGCTCCGCTGGGATGGCCGTGGCGCTCGAGTACGCAGGCCGGAGCGGTGAGCCGCAGTGGCAGCAGCCTGACGATCTCATCTGGAGCTATGAGCAGTTCGCGGCAAGCGCGCCGCCGAGCGATCCTTACGCCTCCCCGAGCATCGTGCCCCTGGTGATCGAGTCGATATTCCGCGGTCACGGGGGGATGGAGGGCTGGGCCATCAACGGTAAGTCCTATCCCGAGGCGAGCGTGGCGCCACTGGAGGCGGGCCGGCGATACCGGCTGCAATTCATCAACAAGACGGCGGACAGCCATCCCCTGCATCTGCACCGGCACAGCTTCGAGCTGTGCAGCCTGGGCACGCCGCTCAGCGGCAGTACCGCGCCCGCAAAGGCCATCCACGGCATCATGAAGGACGTCGTGCTGGTGGACGCCGGGACGCGAGCGGAGGTCGAGCTCACCGCCGACAACCCCGGCGACACCCTGTTGCATTGCCATCAGCAAAATCACATGGACATGGGCTTCATGATGCTTTTCCACTATGCCTGAGCGCGTGCGCGACTCCTCCTGGCTCGGCCTCCTCGTTGTGGCGGCGCTCATCTGGGCCTGTCTGCCAACCTGCGCCGTTGCGCAGGGCAACTACGAGATCCAGGTCTACGGGGCCGACACCGTCCCCCCCGAGACACTGATGGTCGAGCTGCATTCCAACTTCACCGCCCAGGGTCAGACGCAGACGATCGACGGGGTCTATCCGACGAACCACCAGGAGCACGAGACCTTGGAGCTCACCCAGGGCTTGAATGAGTGGTCCGAGATCGGATTCTACTTGTTCACCAGTGAGCAGGACGGTCACGGCGTGCAGTGGGTCGGCGATCACATCAGACCCCGGGTGCGCGTCCCGGATTCCTGGGGTTGGCCGGTCGGTGTCAGCCTGTCCACCGAGATCGGCTACCAGCGCTCGGTCTACTCGACGGACACCTGGACGTGGGAAATCCGTCCCATCATCGACAAGGCGATCGGCCGCTGGTACTTCGCCATCAATCCTGCGCTGGAGCGCACCCTGCATGGTCCGGATGTCAGCCAGGGATACAGCTTTGCGCCGGCCGTCAAGATCAGCTACGACTTCACGCCGGTGATCAGCGGTGGCATCGAGTACTATGCCGACTACGGCGCGCTCGATGACTTCGCGCCGCTGCGTCAGCAGCAGCAGCAGGTGTTCGCCGTGACCGACCTGAATTTCTCCCCGGCCTGGGAGTTCAACTTTGGCGTCGGCGTGGGGGGAACCTCCTCGACCGATCATCTGATTGTCAAGTGCATCCTGGGCCGCCGGTTCGACTGGGGCAGGCACACGCCGGTGGATTGAGGCACGGCGGGCGTGCGTTCTGCAGCCCACCACTCGCGAGCATCGCTCAAGCAGCTCAAGGCGCGCGCCATCGGGGTGGCGCCAGAGCCCTCGTGAGGCTGACGCATACTTGACATGTGACAGCGGATCAGGAAATCATCAACCCGCAGCGTCTGCCCGGATGTCGGCCGCTCCTCGCGCACTGATGAGTGACTGTGATGCCGCATCTCATGCTCCCGCCGCTCCCACCTTGGTCCGAGATGCACGCAGGCAAGGGATGCCCGCTGTGCGTGCCGCGGCCTGCGATCAGCGAGCTGTCGTATCTTGTCTGCAGCCTCTCGGTGTCCTCGCTGTACCTCGCACGGAATCAGGCGTATCGCGGCGCATGCGCGCTCGTCTACGACCCTGCCCATGTCACCCGGCCGAGCGAGCTCGACGCGGCAAGCTGGCAGCAGCTCTGCGGGGATCTCTGGATCGCCGAGTCCGCGATCACTCGTGCCCTGCAGCCGGATCACATCAACATCGAATGCCTGGGCAACAGTGTGCCGCATCTGCACGTGGGCATCACACCGCGTTATGTTTCCGATCCGCGGTGGGGTCGGCCCATCTGGACCAGCTCCAGGTATGAAATGCCTTACGTGGGCATCACTGATGCCGCCTGCGAGGAGCTGGCGCACAAGCTCCGGGCCTACATCCCGAACGCGTCCTAGCCGCGCCTGGCCGAGGCAGCGCGGCAAGGGGCGCGCCTGCTTCCCTCATCGCCCGCCTGGCGAGGATGAAGCTGAGGTCCCCGTCAGCGCGTGAGCCCGTCGAACAGGTAGGCGGCCACGTCCACCACATTCTGCTCGGTGAGCAGATCCGGATACAGCTTCGGCATCGGCGCCTTGGGGTTCTTGATGATGCCGACCGCTGCGGCCTGATTGAGCCGGGAGCGCAAGGTGCTGAGCTTGTGATCGGCGATCAAATTGCCGTCCGGCCCGTGGCAGGACGCGCACACCTGCGAGTACAGCTTGCGCCCGCCATTGATGCTAGGTGCGCCCGCAGGGCCCGAGGCCATTGCGGCGGCCGGCGGGGCCGGCTGGGCGCTGGCGACAGGCGTCGGGTTCAGCGTCATGATCACCACGCTCGGGATGCCGAGCGCGCCGAAGGCCAGGCGCGAGACATTGCCGCAGGCGAAGGCGACGTATTGCTTGCCCGCTGCCTCGTACGTGACGACGCCGCCCGCCAGGGCACCGCCGGTGCTGATCTTGCGCACGAGCTCGCCGTTCTTGCTGTTGAAGACCAGGAAATTGCCGGCGATGTCACCGGTGAACGTGACCCCGCCGGCGGTCGGCGTCACGCCGGCAATCACAGGCTTCTCGGCATGATAGCGCCAGCGGACCTGGCCGGTCTGGCTGTCCACGGAGGTGACCCAGCCGGTGAGGGTGCCGTCGGGGGCGACCGTGCCGCCGTAGCTCTGTGGGTACTTGGTGGGTCCTGACTTGACGACGAAGCACGCATCCACGGCACCGGTCACCAGCG
>Ga0123356_10005804_pt1 | contig 12530 bp, 8 predicted proteins | sample TergutEmb28metaG_2_FD_92546 | JGI IMG/M metagenome (GOLD analysis project Ga0123356, IMG submission 92546) | Embiratermes neotenicus P3 segment gut microbial communities from Petit-Saut dam, French Guiana - Emb289 P3 | ecosystem: Host-associated > Arthropoda: Insects > Digestive system > Gut ... | reverse complement strand
TAGTCGGAGACACTCCAGATGACAAAGCGACAAAAATCGAAGTATATTTGATGAACGCAAGCGATGCAAGCGCGAGCGGCGAATTCTATCCCCCCACTTGCGAAGCAGAAAATCTGGGCAAAATCGAGTGGAACAAAATTGACGGCAAATGGGTGTTAAGCGAATAAAAGAATAATATATAGCGAAAGGGAAATTTTTATGAAAAAAATATTATCATGGGCGATTGTTTTGACTTTCTTGGTCCCCTGTCTGAGCGGCGCCGTTTTTTCCGCGGATACCGTTATTATGGCTGATCCGAGCACGCATGTCATCAAAATCGACGACAGAATCACCGAGATTCCCGGGTATAATATAAACGGCAATAACTACTACAAACTGCGGGGGATCGCGCAAGCTCTCGGCGATGCGTTTAAAGTGGACTATGAAAACGGCGTGATAACCATAACCACGGGCCTTGGCTATGTGCCCGACAATGCGGACGCGAAAGCAAACCCGCCGGGCAAAGCCCCGGCAAAAGTGTCCGCGGTCAAAATTTTAATCGACGGCGAGGAAGTGCAGTTCGACGCGTACAATATTTACGATTCGAATTATTTCAAACTCAGGGATATCGCGGAGGCCATAGATTTCGGGGTATCTTTTGACGACGATACCGTATATATCGATTCAAAGGCGGGATACTGGCCAAGCGGCCAAACGGTTCCCGGCGACGAAATTTTCGCATATTACATAGATAAACTCGACGGCATAGGATTTGTGCCGTATACAAGCGGCCAGTCGGCGGAAGACCCGTTATTTACGGTCAGCGACGAGCAAATCGAAGAACGTCTGACCCAAATCGCGCCGTATGTGTCCTCCATCAGAACGTTCGGCTGCGCGGGGGGTTTGGAAAACATTCCCCGAATTGCCGCCGAAAAATTCGGGCTGAAAGTCGCCGTCGGCCTGTACATAAGCGACGACGCGGCTTCAAACGCCCGCCAGATCGCCAACGCGGTCAAATGCGCCGAATATGCGGATATGTATTTGTGCGGCAACGAATCGATAAACTTGGGCTTTGTATCTTCGGAAGAAATACTCATAAAAGCAATCAATGAATTGCGCGCCCAGTTGAAAAAGGCGGGATATGGGGATATACCCGTCGGTACCAATGAAGTGATGAGCAGCTATTCCGACCGGTTGACCGACGCGTGCGATTTTTTCTGCTTTTCGTATCACCCGTATTCCGGCGGCGCGACGGCTGCGGATGCGGGGAAATTGTGGTTCCCGCAGCAACTGAACAGAGCCGTGGAGAAGGCGAAAGGCAAGCCCGTAATTGTGGGGGAAACCGGCTGGCCTTCCTTTGCCAAACCCGGCGAAAGCAAGGAAAAAGCGAGAAGGGAAGCCGCAATCTACAATATGTGGGCGGTATACCACGCCGCAAAAAAACAAATTAAGTTGTTTTCTTTCGCTTCGCATGACGAAGACTGGAAAGTGAAATACGGTCCGGCGGAGCCGGCATTCGGAATATTCGATAAATACGGCGAGCTCAAATACCGCGAGATGTTCAGGGGCAAATTTGAAGATATCGATATCGGCGATATCGGCGACGAGATAATACCCGACTGCCCGGGCGGCGAAAACGGCGAACCCGTTCTCACAATTACAGAATGGCCTTCCGAAAAAAATGATTTTTACGTGCGCGGAAAGGTCACCGGGGTAAATCCCGCCGACTACAGGATATCCGCGTGGATAAAAGTCGATGGCCAATGGTGGGCCAAACCCACATGGGACGACTTTGTGCAGTTTGTCGCGCTGGACGGCAGCTTTTCTATCAGATTATACTCGCATACAAACGACTACTATCAGACAAACGCGGCGGTTTTATTGGTAAAGTCTTCCGATGAGGACAAACTCGACAGGTACGATTACAAAGCGAGCAAAAAATTCGCGGTATTGTCCGAAGAAAAATAATACTTAAGGAATAAAACGATGTCAAAAAAAATCACGCTCAAAATGATCTTCGGGGAGTATATCAAAAAACATATACCGCAGTATATAATCGGGCTGACAGCCTTGGCCGCTTCCTGCGCCGCGGCTGTCATAATCCCGCAGATACTCGGCCATATAACCAACTCGCTCGACAAAAACTTTTCCGGGCCAAGGCAAAGTCTTTCCGAAATATCCGGTTGGGCAGCTCTTATGCTCGCTTTGGCGGTCGTATTGTTTTTCCTCAAATTCGCCTTCAGGTCGATAATAATCGGCAAATCGAGGGATATAGAGTGCTTTTTGCGCTCCAAGCTGTTCGCGCATCTGCAGACTTTGCCGCCCGATTTCTATAACAAAAACAAAACGGGGGATCTGATGGCCTATGTGATCAACGATTTGGGCGCGGTCAGGATGGCTTTCGCGATGGGGTTTGTGTTTTTGGTCGAAGGGGTTTTGGTAAACCTTTCGAGCGTGGCCGTCATGGCGGTGAATATAAATCTGGAACTCACCATGATAGCGGTTGTGCCCGTGGCGGCCGCCGCTTTCGTCATTTTTTTCCTGCGCTCGAAGATACGCCGCAAATTCACGCTCGTCCAGGACGCCTTCGCCGATTTAAGCGACAAAATCCAGGAAAATCTGTCGGGTATCAGAATTGTCAAAGGCTATGTCCAGGAAGAATCCGAAATACAAAAATTGGACAAGGCGAGCCGCGAAAGGTTCAGGCTTCAAATGGAGTATATAAAGACGTCGGCGATTTTAAATCCCGCGATTCAGGCCAGTTTCGGCGTGTGCTTTGCCGCCGTTTTGGTCTTTGGGGCGGTATTTGTGAATTCGGGGTATATCGACATCGGCGGCTTCGTGGTTTTCAACACATATTTCGCGATGATGCTCTCCCCCATGCTGAATCTGGGCCGGATCGTCGAGATCTGGCAGAAGGCGTTTGCCTCCATGGGCCGCCTCGATGAGATATTTGCCGCCGAAAGCGACATAGCCGATTGTGCCGGCGCCATAACAGAACCGGTGACAAGAGGCGAAATAGAGATAAAAAATCTCGGTTTCAAATATGCCGGGGCCCAAACCAACGCGCTTGAAAATATAGACATACACGTGCCATCGGGCAAAACGCTCGGCATAACGGGCGCGACCGGGTCGGGAAAGACCACTTTGGCCAATCTGCTTTTGCGGCTGTATAAAATCGAGGACGGAAAGATATTCATAGACGGCGCGGATATAAACGGGCGCGAAATCAACGCGCTGCGAAAAAACATCGGCTATGTCCCGCAGGACAACTTTTTGTTCGCGGCGCAAATCGAGGCGAATATCAAATTTTTCGACGAACAGATAAAAAAGCCCGCAGTCATAGATTCGGCGAAACTCGCCTGCGTATATGAAAATATCATGGGGTTTCCGCAGGATTTCGAAACGGTGATCGGCGAAAGGGGCATAACCCTTTCGGGCGGGCAGAAACAGAGGATATCGATTGCGAGGGCGGTGGTAAAGGACCCCGCGGTATTGATTCTCGACGACAGCCTTTCGGCTGTGGACGCCGCCACGGAAGAGATGATTTTGTCGAATATCCGCCAAATCCTTTCCGGCAGGACCGGAATCATAATATCGCACAGGATTTCGGCCGTAAAAAACGCGGATGAAATCATATATCTGAAAGAAGGCAAAATCGCCGAGAGGGGCACGCACGAAGAGCTTCTCGAAAAGGGCGGGGATTACAGCAGGCTGCACGAGAAACAAAAATTGGAAACCGCGATTTACGGCGATAAAATCAAAAAAGAAGAAAAATCAGACGACGGAACCGGCGGCGCGCGGATATCGGTCAGGGGATTTTTCGGAGAGGGCGGGGGAGGAGAGCTGTAATATGGGCAAAAAAAATATATGGATCAGGATGATGGCGTATTTTAAAACGGCGCTGCCGCTTTTGGCGCTTTCGGCGTTTTTGGCCCTTGTCATAATCGCCGCGGACCTGATAAACCCGTATATAACAAAAATCATAATCGACGACTACATCACAAAAAAAGACCCCGGGGTCGACATATATCTGCTGGGCGGGATTTATCTGTTTTGCTGCGTTCTGGGGGCGGCGCTGCAGTATATACAGGTCAATGTCCTGAATTACATGGGGCAAAAGATAATCCACGGCATGAGGATGCAGATTTTCTCCCATATTCAGCGCATGTCGCTCAAATTTTTCGATAAAAACTCGACGGGGAGCGTTTTGACGAGGGTCACAAACGACATCGAGGCGGTGAGCGAGCTGTATTCCGGCGTCATAATAGATCTGTTCAAGGACGTTTTCATGATAGGCGGCATAGTGGGGGCGATGCTGGCTTTGAACTGGCGGCTTGCGGCGGTGAGTTTTTGCGTGATCCCGCTCATCGTGATTGCGACGGTGTTTTTCAACAAAAAGGCCAAGGCGAACTTCCGGTGGGTCAGGTCTTTGATTGCGAGGATAAACGCGTTTTTCGCGGAAAATATATCGGGTATGAAATTGGTGCAGATTTACGGCAAGCAAAAAGAAAAATACGGCGAGTACGAAGAGATAAACGGCGCCTACAACAAGGCGGCCGTGACGCAGGTGCGGCTCAATGCGGTATTTCGGCCCTCGAGCGAGTTTATAAACTCCCTTTCGATATCCGTTCTGATATGGTTTTGCGCGGGGGATATACTCGGCGGGATATTGGAATTCGGCGTCTTGTACATGTTTATTTCGTATTCCAAAAAGTTCTTTGCCCCCATCAACGATCTGGCCGACAAATTCACCACCATTTTGTCGGGGCGCGTGTCCGCGGAGCGGATATTTGAGATACTCGACAGCGCCGAATATTCGGAAGATTTGAGCCTTGGGGAAAGCGTCCCCAAAATAAGGGGCGATATAGAGTTCAAAAATGTGTGGTTTGCCTATACCGAGGGGGAGTATGTGCTCAAAGATGTGAGTTTTAAAATAAAAGCGGACGAGACGACGGCGTTTGTCGGCGCGACCGGTTCGGGCAAATCCACCATAATAAACCTGATGGGGAGGTTTTATGAAATTCAAAAAGGCGAAATACTTTTGGACGGGGTGGATATAAGGCGGTACAGGCTCGACGAGCTCCGCAGGTCCATCGCCGTGGTGATGCAGGACGTATTTTTGTTTGCGGGGGACATAAAATCGAACATCAGGCTGAATAACGCCGGCATAACCGACAAACAAGTCGAAGAAGCGGCCAAATATGTCAACGCGGACCCGTTTGTTTCTGCCCTTCCCCGAAAATACGAGGAGCCGGTGATGGAGCGCGGCGCGACGCTGTCCGCGGGGCAGCGCCAGCTTCTGTCTTTCGCCAGGGCGGTGGCCTTCGCGCCCCCGATATTGGTTTTGGACGAGGCGACCGCCAGCATAGACACCGAAAACGAACAGATCATACAGCAGTCCCTCAAGAAAATATCGAAAAACAGAACCACGGTTATAATCGCGCACAGGCTATCCACCATAAAAAACGCCGACAACATAATAGTGATCCAGCAGGGAGAAATAAGCGAGAGCGGAAAACACGAAGAGCTTTTAAAATCGGGCGGAATTTACGGCAAACTCTACGAGGCGCAGGATTTATAGCGCGCCTTGTCCTTTATTTTCCAAACCGCGCAAAAACCCGTATAAAGCCACGACAGATACAATATGATATCGCCGAAGCGGGTGTATACCGTTTTGTTTTTCACGATTTCGATCTTTTGGGTCAAGACCTCGCGCTCTAAAACTTCGGATTGGCGAAGTATTTTCCCGGTGGGGGATATAAACGAGGAGACGCCCGTGTTCGCGGCCCTCACCACATACCGGTTGTTTTCGACCGCACGCAGCACCGCCTGCGCGTTATGCTGGTATATGGCGGGCGAATCCCTGAACCACGAATCGTTTGTCACAATGATCAAAACATCCGCCCCCCGGGCCACCGATGTTCTCGCGAGTTCGGGGAAAATAGAGTCAAAGCACACCAACCCCCCATAGCTGACCCCGTTTATCTCCATGATGTTTTCTCCCTCGCCCGGAGTCAGCGCGGAGCCGAACTGCGATATGTTTGACACGAACGGGAACAGCGCCGTCAAAATTCGCTCAGCGGGCAGATACTCGCCGAAGGGCACGAGATGGCGTTTGCCGTACGGCAAAATGAAATCGTAAGCTTTGTCGAAGGCCGATATGGCGTTGTATCTTTTTGCTTTTGCGGCGTCGTAATAGATGATTCCGGTAAAGAGCGTCAGGTCGTTTTCGGCTGCCAGAGCGCGCAGCTTTAAATAAGTGGAACTGCCCTCTGTCACCGCCACCGGGATCGCGGTCTCCGGAAATACGCATATATCGATATCTTCCGCGGCGTTTTCTTTTAAAAGGGCGCTGTATACGGAAAACGAATCGTCGATATCGTTCCATTTGTCATATGACGATATATTCCCCTGTATTATCATCGCGGTGATTTTCCGGCGCTCTCCCGAGGCTTCCGCATGGTCGCAATACATAATTCTGAAGTATCCGAAATAAAAATTCGAAAAACACAGAACCATCGCGGCCAGAATCAAAAAATTGCCGTTTTTTGCCGGCGTTTTATCCGATTTGTTCAAAATGTACACTGCGAGGCAGGCATTTGTGAAAATGACTGCGAAACTGACAAAATACGTGCCGAAAAGCGAGAGGCTCTGGATGAAAAACAGATTTTGATACTGCGCCACCGAAACCTTCGCCCATGTGAGCCCCGACATGAACCACGACTGCACCCACTCCGTTATCACATACAGGCCCGCAGTCAGCGCCGGCAGCAAAAATATATGTATATTCCCGAGAATTTTCAATCCCAAAGGCAAAATCAACAGAACAAACGTCTGGAGTATGGGGAACATGAGCCACGCCGCCACGACAATGAGAGCGCTCTGCCCGGGGGTCACGCCGATTTGCTCCATGGGGTACATCCAAAAAAACCAGGTATAGGCCACAAGATAAAAACCCGCCCCGAAAACCAAGGTGTATTTCACCGCTTTGGTTTTTCTGCGGTTTTTTATTCCTTCGAAAAGCGCGGCAAAAAACGGCGCGCACGAAAAAAAGGAAAGCAGCCAGAGTTCCGGGAAAATGAAAGGGAGCGAAAACAAAAGCCCGGAAACAAAAACAGATAAATAAGGCCTTTTAAACAGCAATTTGATAAATTATCCTCTCCGGTTTCATGTATTATATCCGAAATTATAGCACATTCGAGGGTTTTTGTAAATGAAATTTTGCAATTTCCGAAAAAATTATTTCAAAAACGCTTGACATTGCGTCGCAATCATGGTATAATGACAAAAATCTATTCAAAATATACAGATATACAGGAGGATTCTAACTATGCAACAGCCACCTTATCAGCAGCAGCCGCCAATGTATCAGCCGCCTCCGTCTCCCCCTCCGCTTCCGCCGAATTATCCCGGCAAACAGATGATGACAATTTCGGTGATCTGCGGCGCGGCTTCGCTTGTTTTCGGGCTTTTACTTTCAATGCTGAGCTTTATACATCCCGTCGTGGGCGCGGCGATGCCCATACTCGGATTATTGGCCGCCATCGTCGGGCTTGTCGCGGCGATAATGGGCAGCAACCAGGCGAAAGCGGCCGGGTTCAATGCCGGCGCGGCGACAGCGGGGCTTGTCATGTCGATTCTGGGAATGGTTTTCTGTTTTATCTTCACCATCGCCTGCTCATGTACGGCATGCGTCTGGTGTCAGGCGCAGAATGCCCTGAGCTCCATAAACGACGCTTTCAGCGGCTTCGACTTCAACTGGTAAACCTCAGTATTTATTATGTATCCTTTTTTCAATTTGTTCGGCAGAGAAATCCCGATGTACGGCTTGATGTGCGTGGCTGCGGCGTTTGTTTCGATAGGATTGGCCGCTTTGCGGGCCAAAAAGTACGGCGTGGATACGCGCGATGTGGTCTATATGTGCATATTCGCGGTTATCGGGGCTATCGTGGGAGCAAAAGCGCTGGCCGTGGTCACTTTTTTGGCTCAGGCGGTTTATCGCTGGGGCGAAATCGCCGCGGCGGGTTTGGGTTTTTGGGACGTCATATACGGCGCGTTCGCGGGGACGGGGATCGTGTTTTTCGGGGGGCTGATAGGAGGCACCCTCGGGGCTCTGGTTTATTTGAAGATGTATAAACTGAGCATTCCCGTTTTTGTCGATGCGGCCGCGCCGTGCATACCCGTGGCCCACGCCATAGGCCGCATAGGCTGCTTTTTGGCGGGCTGCTGTTACGGGGCCGAGTCGCGCTGGGGGGTCGAGTTTGTAAATTCTCCGGTCGCGCCCGCGAATGTGAGACTTCTGCCGGTGCAGCTGATAGAAGTCGACGTGAATTTGATGCTGGCGGCGGTTATTTTGATTTATGAGATCTGCCGCAGGCCCGAAAGCGGCGGCAAAGGCAGAAATCTGTTTTTGTATCTGCTCCTGTACTCGGTGTCGAGGTTTACACTCGAATTTTTCCGCGGCGACGCGGCGAGGGGAATATATTTCGGCATATCGACATCCCAGATCATCTCTGTTGTGATCTTTGTTGCCGCGATATGTTTATTTTTATTTTACAACGGCGATAAGGAAAAAAATTATGGACGTCAAATTTAAAATATTGGCAATCGGCGTAATCTGTCTTGTTTGCGCCGCGTTTTTTGTCTCGTGCGAGGGCGCCGAAAACACCGTGGGCAACTCCGCGGAAGGCTCCCCGGCTGAAAACGGCGGCTCCGCAGTCGCGGAGCTCGGCAAGGGCGAAGTCACGGATACTTATTCCGCTTTTGAAATCGCCGGCGCGGTCATGGCGCTTTACGGCCCCGAAGAGCTGCCCGCGGCGGGGATGAGCTGGTATTTTTCCGGGGAGGAAGAAGAAAGCGAGAATTATATAGAGCCCGAAATGATCGGAAACTATATATACGGCACTTTTTCGCCCGTCGCCGAAATGGAATACCTCGAAGATTTCGTCTTTTGCATCCCAGGTGGCAAAAACGTGTTTGAAGTCGACGTCTTTAAAATCAAAAAAAGCGAACAAAAAAATATCGGCGCAGTCCAAAATATACTTGAAACGAGATTGAAAAGAAAAGACAACGGGGACGTCGTGATATATGTCCCCGAAGACGTGCCGCTCATAAAAAACGCGGAAGTGATAGTGGCGGGCCCCTATGCGATACTGCTTGCCACCACGGACAATTCCAAGGCAGTGAATCTGATAGACGAAATGCTCTATCGGGGAAGCGCTCCAAGCGCGGCGCCCGAAGTCGGGCAGGGCCAAACCGGCGAAGCCGGCCCGAAGCCCGTTTTGATGGACGAAGTGGTAAATATCGAATCCGAGATAAAATTTGATCTCGGGCAGTTCGCAAATCCCCCCACCGGCGAAACCGCGCCGCAGGATCCATCCCCGGAGGAGGAGCCCTCCGCGCGCAGGACCGCCGTGCCGAGCGTGAGCGTGAAAAGCTACAGCCACAACACGAGTTTTCTGATCGGGGGCAAGTGCGAACCGGGGGCGAACATCAGGGTGACCGGAGGAACCGAGGAGATATACACGGGCTCGCATTACGGCGATTACTTGGTAGAAGTCCCCTTTTCGGCGGAGGGCGCCTCCGTTTTGAAGCTGACCGCCGAGCTTTCGGGCAAGCTTCCCAGCGAGGAGATTTCATTTATCGTCAAGGCTCAGAAGAATGTGAGCTATTACGAGGATTCCGGCATATACGGGGTCGTCATAGGATACAACTATATGAGCTATTTCGACGATTGCCTGCCGGATTTTTTGGGCACCAACCTGATCGCCGAAAAGGATATAGAATCGATCAAGACGAGAACCGCGAAAAAAATACAGGATTTAAGGGATAAGGGCTGCAATGCCGAGATAATATATCTGCTCTCCCCGAACCCGATGAAGGTATGGCCCGAAGATGTGCCGAAACGCTACACCGAATTTAAAGGGGACAGCTTATTGAGGCAATGGAAAGAGGGCGTCACCGCCGGGGGCGCCGTGGTGATCGATCTGAGCGATGTGATGATGGAGCGCAGAGACGACGAATTCAAGATATGGCACAAAACGGATTCCCACTGGTCCGAATACGGGGCCCTGATCGCCTACGAAGAGCTGATGGGCTATATAGGCCAAAGATATCCGGACGCCGCCCCGAGGCCGCGCTCGGACTTTGAGATATACAACAAAGAAGTGAATTTCGGCGACATTTACGCCACATTGGGCCTGTCGCTCTCGGATATGTGCGAGACGAGCACATTCGTGGAATTCAAATTCGACCCGCCTCATTACAATCCCGACTACGACACGGGGCATGTCAACATATACGACCAGGACTGCTCCATGCGCATGAGCGTGCGCCCGCTGCACGTGAGGGTGCAGTTCGACCACACCACAGAGACAAATCTGAAAGGGCTGAATCTGCCCTCAGCCTATTTTTTCAGGGATTCGTTCGAAGGCCCCCTGCACGCCTTCTATACCGACAGGTTCTCTCGGGCGAAATTCAAAGGGATGTGGGACTACAGATTCAACGCAAACGACATCGCAAAGGAAAATCCGGATTATATAATATACGTCGTCAACGAGAGAAATATAAAAAACGTCATGTATGAGTGACTTTTTGCATATCGGCTATGATATCCGCTATAACCTGCGCGCAGGATTCTGTCGGTTCTTTGACTGACAGTTTTTTGTCGCGGCCGGTGATCTCCACGCAGCCCTCTTTTAAATTCCTGGGGCTTATAACCGCCCGGAGCGGCACGCCGAGCAGATCCGCATCGGAGAACATGACCCCCGCGCTCGTGTTCCTGTCGTCGTATATGACCTCGATTCCTCTATCCGAAAGCTCGCTGTATAATTTGTCGGCGGCGGTTTTGACCTGTTCTTCGTCGGAGCGCACCGCGCATATGTGCACCTGCCACGGGGCGACCGAAACGGGCCAGATCGGGCCGTATTCGTCGTGCGAGGCTTCGCATATGGCAGCGGCGAGCCTGCCCACGCCTATGCCGTAACAGCCCATGACCGGGTATTTGGGCTGCCCGGAGGCGTCTAAGTACGTCATCTCCATCGATTCGGTGTATTTGGTTCCGAGCTGGAATATATGGCCCACTTCTATGCCCCTTGAGAGCTTTATCGACGCTTTTTTGCACTGGGGGCATATCCCCCCGTCGGTTATCTTGGCCAGATCGAAATATTCGACTTCCCCTATATCCCTTGAGATATCCAATCCCGTGTAGTGGTATCCGCTTTTGTTGGCCCCGGTGGCCATGTTGTTTTCGCCCTTCAGCGAGCCGTCGAACAGCACCGTAAGCCCGGAGTCTGCCAAATCCAATCCGTAGGGCCCCGTATATCCCGCAAACAGCCCCGAATCCTCGCCGAGCGCGGCCGGGTGGACGTCGCATTTGAGATGGTTTGCGAGCTTTGTTTCGTTTATATCCAAATCCCCGCGTATAAAGGCGAGCACATAGCTGTCGTCGGCGTTTTTTTGATACATCACCGCCTTGCAGCTCTTTTCGGGACGTATATTCAAAAACCCGCACAGCTCTTCGATGGTCCCCATGCCCGGGGTGGCCACGAGCTCTAAGGGCTGCGACACGGCGTCGCGCGAGTTTTCCACAATGCTCTCCGCAGCTTCGACGTTGGCACGGTACCCGCAGCCGGCATTTTGGCAGACGGCTATCGAGTCTTCGCCCACAGGGGTCAAAATCACAAACTCGTACGACACTTTGCCGCCCATCATGCCCGAATCGGCGGAGATGGCGACCGTCTCCGGTATTCCCGCCCTCGCGAAAATTCTTTCATAAGCCGTATAGCACCGTTTGAAATATTCGTTTAAATCTTCATAGGAGACATGAAACGAATAGGCGTCTTTCATCGTAAATTCGCGCACGCGGATAAGCCCTCCCCGCGGGCGGGGCTCGTCCCTGAATTTGGTCTGTATCTGGTATACCATAAACGGATATTTCGCGTAGCTCTGACCGTATTCCCTGACAAGCGAAACGGCCGCTTCCTCGTGCGTCATGGCTAAGAGGTGGGGGCTTTTGTTTCTGTCAAGAAACCGCACGAGCTCGGACCCGACGCTCGAGTACCTGCCCGATTTCTGCCACAGGGACGCGGGCAGCACCACAGGGAACATCACTTCCTGCCCGTCTATCGCGTCCATTTCCTCCCTGATGATCTGTTCGATTTTTCTTGTGATCCTTTTGAGGGGCGTGTACGACGAAAATATGCCGTTTGCCACATACTTCATATAGCCGCCCCGGATCATGAGCGCGTGGCTGTCGATGGCGCATTCCGAAGGCCTCTCCTTGAAGCGCTCCCCAATGAGGTTGTCCAATTTCATAAAACTTTAGCTCCTTAATTAAAATGGTTATAATAAATCAGTTTTCGCACAGGGCGTCGATTACCGCTATGGCGTTTTCCACGGGGGTTTCCGGCTGGAACGGCTTGGCGGGGGCGAGCACGTAACCGCCGTTTTTGCCCATCTCTTTTTTGAGTCGGCCTATGTGTTCCTTTATTTGCTCCGGTTCCCAAAAAGGTATCACGCTCTGGCTTCCCAGTGTTCCCCAGAAGCCT
>Ga0123356_10005803_pt1 | contig 12530 bp, 9 predicted proteins | sample TergutEmb28metaG_2_FD_92546 | JGI IMG/M metagenome (GOLD analysis project Ga0123356, IMG submission 92546) | Embiratermes neotenicus P3 segment gut microbial communities from Petit-Saut dam, French Guiana - Emb289 P3 | ecosystem: Host-associated > Arthropoda: Insects > Digestive system > Gut ... | reverse complement strand
TCCTGACCGCGCTGTGAAGTTGTAAAAAATTTATCTAATTCATCAAAGAGCAGTTTAATCATGTTCGCGGCCTTGCTTGACTTACTCTCTACCTCATCGTGCAGATAGATGTATTTATAGTTAAATTTTTTGAGTTCGTTCATAAGACCAAAAATCTCTTCGCTCATCTCGATACTATCCTTACCCGCGCTGTTTGCTATGGTATCGTTTACAAAAACTCCTATGATCTGACCGTTTTCAGTCCCCAATGTTTTAGTGACACCGTTTGGAATATCACTCTTTTTTATAAGCTTTGCCTTGAGAGCATCCTCAAGATCACGGCCAAGATATGCGATTCTGTCAACAAGCCGAACCAAACACCCCTCTAAAGTCGCTGGCAAGAATCCACGCCCGTCTATTGTGTCAAGCGCGTATAAATCACGTTTACGGTCAGGAACTACTACCCTGTCAAAACTCTCTCCGCAATGCGTAGCTATTCCGTCTCTCACTTCATAAGTAAGATTAAGCCCAGAGCCGTGATTTGTAAGCATGTCCACAACTCTGAGACCATGTATTTCGTGCATAAACCCATCGGACACACCTCTCTTTTTGAGTATACCGTCAAGCTCACGCTCTCCTGTATGTCCAAAGGGGGGATGACCGAGGTCATGCCCTTTAGCAATCGCGTTTATTAAATCAGTGTTGAGATTAAGACAGCGCCCGATTACAGACGCTATGCTTGACACGTGCAAGACGTGTTCCATGCGTGTGCAGATGTGGTCATTATCCGGTGATAAAAATACCTGCGTCTTATGCTTAAGCCGGCGGAATGGGGGTGAATGAAGGATACGGGTCTCATCCCGCGCAAATTCCAATCTAAAAGGGTCGCTCTTTATAGGAGTACGGCGGCCTAAGGATTCACTGCTCTTTTTTGCAAACGGGCTGAGTTTCTCTTCATCCGCGAGTAATATTTTTTTTATGTCAAGTTCAGCGATCATACGTTATATTCAGATAAAAATTGTTTGATAAACTCTTCCTGCTCAGGAGTCTCTATAGCAGGTCTCGCCCTGCGGACTGTTGAAATCGCTTTTTGAAATGGAAGCGAGAGATATTTTCCAACAACACAGGCAAGTACAAGTCCTGTGCGTCCGATACCCGCGTGGCAGTGAACGCACACTCCCTTCTCCTGATTCATCGTTTTAATAATTCCATCAATCATCAATGAGAAATCTGTTAGTGATTTGGGTGTTCCGAAATCTGTTATGGGATGATAAACCCATGTGAGCGCAAGCTCAGAGCATTTCTTTTGAACCGCACCGCTTGGTTTCATCAGAGATACTATTGTACCCACCCCCTGCTCCGCAAGCCACGAGACATCATCGCGCCCCTTTTTGCACTCAGGCAAAGCCGATCCGCAAAGTTTTCCTCCTATGACCCATGAAAAATTTCCGGCGCTCATTACACGAATCCTTCTCTATAAATCATCTATTATTACTTATTTAAAAATACAACATTAAATCATCTCACGCCAATAATAAGAGATACCTTCTCTTTACTGCCGTCTCTTGCCGTAATTGTTCCTTTGACAAGGTATGTACCCTGCGGGACCGGACGGCGTTTGAGGTCGGTTAAATCCCATGAGCCGACTATGCGGGATGCTTTGCTTTCAAGCGCGTTATCGCTGATGTTAATCTTTTTTACAAGATTACCGCTATAGTCATAAATAGAAAGCGTCGTTTTTTCTATACCGCCGCCCTGTCTGAAGAAATTTATTGTACCGGCCTGTTTTGTTACCGGATTTGGCCCAACGTTAAACTCTGAAGCTGTTACAACTAACTCCGAGAATATTTCACCGGGCGTAGCGTACTCTAACGGCTTACGCTGGTCTCTTGAGAGTATTCCCTTGGTGCTCTCCCATTTCAAATAGAGCGTAATATTAGCAGCAACAATAGTTTCGCCAAATTTAAACTCCGTATAAGTTGTGCCGCTGCGGGTATACCACTTGCCATCGTGCACAAAACCTTCTCTTGTAAAACTGTTTGTCGATGGTTCCTGCGATAGACTCGGCGTGCCGCCCTTTCTTACGGGTAAAAATGAAGGAACCGTACCTGCGCCGCCATTAAGATTGAAAGTGATTCTCCACCCTTCTTCGGCAATAAGATTTTTGTTCTGTCCATCCGCAGCAAGAACAAAATTACCGTTGACAGTAAGCTGAAAATTATCGGCAAAAGCTGCGCCGTCAATTACCGCTATATCACCCTCTGAAAGCGCCGGCAAGAAATTCAAAGAATATCTTTCGCTCTGCGGTGCAAACTCTTTTTCACCTGCATCAGATGTGAATACGCTGAGTATACCATCATTAATATCTGCGTTAAAAACTGCGATGCGTCCTGTGATTTGCGGTATTCCGCCTAAAACAATTGAACCGCTATATTCCGCATCATTGAAAATTGCGTTTCTATTTGCCGTAGTGTTTAATATGGTACCGCCAATGACCTCAATAGTTCCACCTGCCATATTGCTGACAGTGCCAGCTTCAAGGTCTCCGTTTGCAGAAATAATCTGTACATCTTCGGATATAACAATTTTACCATTGGAATTATTGTAAACCGCTATACCGTTTGTGCCGGTTGCGCTAATCTTGCCGCCGCTGATTTCCATAGGATTGGAAGAGAGGTTCTCAACCGCTCTGCCGCCTGCCGATTCAATATTGCCGCCGTTAATGATAAGCGTTCCATTAGTGCTGTTTAATAACGCACCGCCGCTCATTTCAGTGACGCCGCCCTCACCCTTAATCTCACCGTCTTCTATTGTTACTGTTCCACTACTGTTATTATACACCGCGTAGCCATTGCCGAGTGCGGAAACTACCGACTCTCCTTTAACGGTTATTTGGCCTGCGCTGTTATTGCGAACAGCATTGCCGCCCGAAGCTGTGTTTATCACCTCTGAATCTTCAATTATTATTTCACCGGTGTTGTTATAAATAGTACCTTGAGCATCAGTTGCATTTGCGGAAGAGATTACCGAACCCTCTGATATGATAACGCTGCCAGTACCCTCATTTTGAATCGCATAACCATTAACGGCAGAAACTTCTGTCTCCGCAATAGTTATATCTCCTGTGGATTTGTTATAAATCGCATTCCTGCCTTCTACTTTACTCCCTGCTATTATTATATTTGCGGTATGGTCATTATGAATCGCAAAAGGAGCATGAGTACCGCCGGTGGAAACTGTAGAGTTCTCAATTATAACAGGACGCGAGGTGTTGTTGCGAATCGCCATACCTTCTTTAGAGAAAATTTTTACGCCGCCTCTTATCTCTATTGACTCTACCGTTCCAACACCAATGAAAAGCGCACTGCCATTTGAAGTGTTTGATACCTCAGCGCCGTCAGAGATTTTTATGGAACCATCCCCGGCGCTGTTAATTGTGTGGCCTGAGCCATTAGAAATAATACGGGTATCTTCTCCAGATATAATGACATCGGCAGTAGACTCACTGTAGATAGCAGCATCACTTCCGTCTGAAGAGACAGTACCGCCGCTGACAGTTAACGGCTTTGACGATTCATTGTAAACAGCATGCCCGGCAGAAGAAGAGACCGAACCGCCGTTTATGGTTAAAACTCCTATACCGCCGTTATGAATCGTATTATTGCTGCTTTCCACTATACCGTCATTGACATTTACAATACCGCTCATATTATGAATTGCAAACCCAGCATCAGTACGAACAGTTCCATCCATGATAATAAGCGTTATACTGCTGCCAGATATCGAAAACGCTCTGGTCTCATCAATATTATCACCAGTATTTTTAATATCCGCATAGCTCTCTACAGTGAGGGCAACTGTTCCCGTTAACAATACCGTACTGCTATCAGACTCTGATGTTATTTTTCCTGAAAGCGTAATTTTTCCCCAATTAGCAGCACTGCCACCATCATTATAAAAGGTAATGCTTTCATCCCCAATATCCAAAACGTCTTCATCTTCACCAAATTGTATTGAACAATCTTCACCGTTAGCACCCGTCTTTATAGCATCAATAGCCATCTGAATATTTGCTGCATCAACAATAATATCAAAATCATCACCGTCAACTACTGTAAAAGTACCAGATGCAGAACCATTTGTGATAACATACTTAAGAACATCGTCCTGCCCCGCAGCCATCGTACTCATAAAAATCAACATCATCAAAGAAAGACCGCTTAAATTAAAAATCCGACGCATAGCCATTATGACTCCTGTGTATGTGATTTTGAGATTGTTATTGATATCTTAACATAACATAATACAGATAACCGAGGATAACCAGCGCCGGTGTCAAGTAAATTATTCACTATTGGTTGACAGCTGTTCATCACTGATACTGCTAACGCTTGCCTGTTCGATATGCTGTACGCTGTCTGCTCTTATCTGCGCAATATGCTGCTCAATGCCAGCGCCTGCCTGTCCTGTATCAGGGAGCTGCAGGGTCTTCTCCTGCTCAACATTTCTCTCCATGCGCACAACGAGCCGCCGTCCTACGCTCAGCGTAGTGCGCGGCGTAATGCCGTTCATTCTGCAAAGAGCGTTTACGTTAGTGCCGTAGCGCCTTGCTATACTTCCAAGATTTTCACCCCGCCGTACGGTATGAATGACTCTCTGCCTTTGCACGGTCAGATACTCGAAATTGTCTCTTGTTAATACGAGGGTATCGCTTTTGAGTTTGTAGTTATCAAAATCCATAATATACTCAGGGTTAAACGGCTCGCCGAAGTATCGGATTTCAAAGTGCAGGTGAGCGCCGGTTGAGCGGCCTGTATTGCCGCCAAGACCGACCATATCCCCTGCTTTTATCTGTTGGTTAACTTCAACCTTTACTCTGAAAAGATGTCCGTAAAGAGTTTCGAGCCCGTTATGGTGGCGCACGACTACCACGTTGCCATATCCGCGCCTGTCAAATTGAATCACTCTCACTATGCCGTCCATAGCGCACATAACTGTGTCGCCAGTGTTAAGTTTGACGTCTGTGCCGTAATGCCACATATACCGGCGGGGGCCGAATCTTGACGTTACACGGTTATTGAAAGGATGCACGAAATGTCTGTTGAGAGAGGAGTCTGCAAGCGCAATTCTTATTGTATCGTTAGGGCCGAGGGTGCGGTAATCAAAGCGGCCTGAGTTTATCCTGTGATTGCTCCACGCGTAGGTGGTATCAATACCCATGAAATCTTCATCTGTCAAATCATCAAACAGCGAACTGAAATCCTGCGCCTCTTCCTCGCGGAACTGCGCCTCAGCGAGACTGTCTGCGATATTAAAGCTATCGTTATGAAAGGCGGAAGCGAAATCAACATCCTCAATAGAGGCGCGCAGCGCCGGCGCAAACAGAGAAATTACAAACAATGTATAGATGAACTTTAATCTCATAAATATTAAACAGCCCCGTTATTAAAGGAAAAGGTGCCAACCTTAATCAATATGACAAGGTATTGCAAAATTTATGCGCTCTTTTCCGAGTTTATTAAATATAACAACTTATGCGCTCAAAAAGAAAGTTTTTAGTATATTATTTGATATACAGCGGGCGGGGGTAAACCCCGCCCTTACAAACACGTAACATTCGTAAGGGCGACCTTTGCGGTCGCCCGTGTTTTAAGACAACTTCCAACAAAAAGGAAACACAAATGAGCAACTGTCTGTTTTGTAAAATAGCGGCAGGAGAACTGCCTGCCGAAAAACTTTACGAGGATGAAAACGCGATTGTCATACGCGACATCAATCCTCAGTCTCCCTATCATTTTTTGGCTATCCCCAAAAAACACTATCCTGCGGTACATGACGTCCCGCAAGATGAGATGCCTTTGCTTTTTGCAGGACTAATGAACGCTGTACGTCAGGTAACCGATACAAGCGGTCTTCATAATAAGGGCTACAGACTTGTGATTAACAGCGGCGAAACCGCCGGACAAACTGTTCCTCACCTGCACATTCACATCCTTGGCGGCCGTCAATTGGGATGGCCGCCTGGATGATTTTTTTAAATTACTGCTGCTGTTTTCTTAGAAATGTCGGGATATCATCCAAATCATCGCCGCCGTAAGGCAAACCGCTGTATTTTGGTGAATACTGGTTTGCGCTTACGCTTTGCTGTAAAGACTGATTCCACTTTGTATCATAAATCGAACCTCTGAACTGTTCCGGTTTTTTGACAGCTGCTGAAGCGTTTTCAGAAACAGGCTGCTTTGCGGTTTCAACCTCTGCGGACAGCTGTACCGCTGACGGAGTCTGCGCCATCATCACCGCTTCAACAGGCGACTTGGGGGCGGCAGGCTCGGATGCGGGCAGTTCAAGAGCGGTCTGCTCAACTTTATTTTCCCTTGCAGGGAGATTGAGTTTCATACCGCCTGATGAGCGCTCATCCTTCAGCTTTTCCATCTCGTTAAAACCTGTGGCGATTACAGTTACCTGTATCTTGCCTTTCATGGCAGGGTCGGTGACTGCGCCAAAGATGATGTTTGTTTCTGAATCTTTGCCGACAGCTTTGTAGACAACCTCTGTAGCATCAGCCACATCATACATGCCAAGGTCATCACCGCCTGTGATATTAATCAGGAGACCGCGCGCTCCGGCTATTGATATATCGTCAAGCAGCGGGCTGTGGATTGCGTCTTCCGCCGCACGTACGGCGCGGTCGTCGCCTTCCGCGATGCCTGTACCCATAAGCGCGTCTCCCATATCTTTCATGACTGTCTTTACATCCGCGAAGTCAAGATTAACAATACCATTTACAGAGATGAGATCGGAAATACCTTTTGTTCCCTGATAGAGAACATCGTCGGCAGTTTTGAACGCGTCAATAAGCGGCGTGTTTCTGTCGGAGATTGAGAGAACTTTCTGATTTGGAATTACAATAATCGTATCAACATTTTTTCTTAAATCGTCAATACCTTTTTTCGCGTTGCGGTCACGTACCCGGCCTTCAAACAGAAACGGACGCGTAACAATAGCGACGGTTAGAATACCAAGCTCTTTAGCTATCTCGGCAACAACCGCGGCTCCTCCGGTTCCCGTACCGCCGCCCATACCTGCAGTGATGAACACCATATCGGTATCGTTAAGAACCTCTTTGATTCTCTCTCTGCTCTCTTCCATTGCGGCGCGGCCTACCTCAGGATTTGCTCCTGCTCCAAGACCTTTTGTGAGCTTCTCACCGGCCTGAATACGCGTGGGAGCGTTGTTATTGTCAAGCGCCATAGCGTCGGTGTTGATTGCTATGAACTCAACGCCTTTAAGCCCTGCGTCAACCATGCGCTTAACAGCGTTGCCGCCTGCTCCGCCAACTCCAATGACCTTCATCCTTGCGACTGCCGCGAAAGTTTCGTCTAACTCGATTTTCATGTAACCCTCCGTTTTTGGTGGTGATTAAGTATTTATAATAATTTTTAATTTTTTTATCAGTACTATACTTTACTTTAAATAATAATGCAGAATTCAGAATGCAGAATGCAGAAATAAAAGATAAAAAAATCTAAACATTTTGGCTTACGCCTCAATAAACACGGTCTGCATTCTGCATTATTATTTCTGCATTAAAAAAACTCCTTAGCCCACGAAAACAATTTGGCCATCGCACTGCGGTAACTGCCGTTTCCGCCGCCGCTTTTTTTGCCTTTTTTATCTCCCGCGCATATCTCCGCGGCGTACATGCACAAGCCTATGCCTGTAGCGTGAGCAGGTGAACGGGCGGCTTCCGTCAGTCCGCCGAAACGGCTTGGGACTCCAAGTTTCACAGGCATCTGAAAGATGCTTTCCGCTTTGTCTCTCATTCCTTCCATAAGTGAACCGCCGCCTGTAAGTACAACTCCGGCTCCAAGCATGTCGGCGTATTCTGTCCGTTTAATTTCTCTTAACACATGGGAGAGTATCTCTTCTACTCTCGGTTCTATAATGTTTACAAGCGTCTCACGGGAGACCTCACGGTCATCATGACCGCCAAGACCGCCCGGTACGGTTACAAATTCATTAGCGCGTAAAAGAGGCAGATAGGCGCACCCCTTTGCCCGCTTTATCTCTTCCGCTTTTTCTACAGGCGTACCCAGGCCCATAGCAATATCCTTTGTAACATTGCTTCCGCCAAACGTAACGACAGCGCTGTGACGAATACTGTCGTCAAAGTAAATAGCAACGTCTGTAGTTCCGCCGCCAATGTCAATGAGCGCGACTCCAAGCTCTTTCTCATCTTTTTCAAGAACTGAATAGCTTGACGCTAAAGGTTCAAGCACTAAGTCAATCACTTTAAGCCCTGCGTTCTCCACGCACTTCATTATGTTCTGAGCGCTTGCTATTGCGCCTGTGATGATATGGATTTTAGTTTCAAGTCTCACACCGCACATGCCAAGCGGGTCTTTAATACCCTTTTGATCATCAACAATAAATTCTTGCGGAATGATGTGGAGTATTTCGCGGTCTTTAGAGATATTCACAGCTTTTGCGGAGTCAATCGCTCTTTCGATATCCTCTTTCGTAATCTCTTTGTCAATCGCTACAACACCGCTTGAGTTTATATCTTTAATGTGATTTCCGGCGATACCTACCCAAACGGCGTCAACATCCACTCCTGCCATAAGCTCAGCTTCTTCCACAGCTTTCTTTATGGAGTTTACAGTCTTAGCGATGTCAACTACAGCGCCCTTGCGCAATCCGTCAGAAGGGCTGATACCTACGCCTACGACCTTAAGCTGACCGTTATCTCCAAGCTCAGTAATGATACACGCAATCTTAGTAGTTCCAATGTCAAGTCCAACAAACATGTTATTATCCATACCCACCCCTCTTTTATTTATTCACCAGTACCTTTTTTTCTATTGATTCTTTACAACATAGAGAGATACGCAAGGCCGCGGTATCTCAAATCCGCGTGATTAGGCTCTCTGTTATCCTGTATAAGCCTCTCTCTAAGCGTTTTTATATGTCCAAGTCTTTTTTCTATATCATCAGAACCTATCGTATACTCTGTACGCTCAGATTTAAAAATCAGATTGACAAATGAGCTGTCGCTGAAATCAATCTGAGATATTTGTCTGAAAAAATCACCGCCCAAATTTCCAGCTGTTTTTTTCAGCGTGTTAAATGTTTCAAGTTTTATTGTATCGCTTAAGTTGGCACTGCCAAAAGTTATAAGCGGCAAATCATAATACTGACCGGGCATTGCGTTAAAACGTACTCCGTTTTTATCAACAAGCCTTATACCGCCGTCCAAAACAAGAGCTACAGGAACGCGTTCGGTAATTTTAAGTACAGTTTTTTTATCACGGCCGCTCTTAATGTTGATTTTCTCGATTTCAGGGATTGCGGCGGCAGCCTGAATAATCGCATCTTTTTTAATCGAAAGAGAATCACCCTTAACCAAAGAGTCAACCGCTGTCTTAAGTAAAAGAGTGGTTTGCGCACTGCCGTTTACTATCTGAAATTCGGCAGTGAGTTCACTCTTTGATTTAAATGCTGATTTAACCGTTTCAGTAACATAATTGCTCACCGTCGGACTGTATTCATAAATTGCAAATAGAGCCGCAATAATCAACACCGCAATAACGCCGGCAGAGCCAAACCTCTTTACACGGCGCGGCCTTTTGGCGCGCTGTTCCGCAATCGCTATTCTGCGGTTAGCTCCTATGCGCTTTACTTTTGACATCAGCTCTTTACCTCAGCAAACTGATACGCGTTCTCCCAAATGTCGCCTGCGCCCATGAAAATGACGAGATCGCCGTCCTTAGTCTTTTCGCGCAGATTTCCTGCTATCTCATTTTTGTCATCAATATAAAACGCCGTCGTTTTCGCGTTTGTACTTGTATTGATATTGTCAACAATATCCTTAGCGTTTACTCCGGGTATAGGCTGTTCGCGCGACTTATAAATATCAGTCACGAAAACTAAATCAGCGGCGCTCAAAGCCTGCGCGAACTGACCTAAAAAATCGCGGGTACGGGAGTACAGATGCGGCTGAAACACAGCTACTATACGTCCCTTGGAGCGAAACTTTCTGGCCGCGTCAAGCGTGGCGCTGATTTCACCGGGATGATGCGCGTAATCGTCTACAACAGTTACTCCGTTTACTGTACCTATCATCTCAAATCTCCTTTTGACTCCCTGAAAATTAGAAAGCGTCTTAACAATCTGTTCAAACTCAATTCCTATCTCCAAAGCAACTGCGACAGCCGCAAGAACATTCTTTACATTGTGAATACCCGGAATATTTATGGTTATAATTCCAAGTTCTTTATTTTTATGAAAAACAGTAAATGTCGTCAAGCCATTTTCAAAATTTACAGATTCCGCTCTGTAATCAGCTTTTGGGTTGATACCGTAAGTTATTACACTTCTGCGGATTCTTGGTAAAACATCTTCAACGCCGACGTCATCAATGCAGGCGATAACCGCTCCGTCAAAATGGACTCTCTCTGTAAACTCAATAAACGTATCTTTAATGTCGCTCAAATCTTTATAACAATCAAGATGATCAGCCTCAATATTTGTAATAATAGCGATAGACGGATACATTGCTAAAAAAGAGCGGTCATACTCATCAGCTTCCGCTACAATAACTCCGCCGCTTCCGATAATGGCGTGAGAGCCGCTGTTTTTAAACATCCCGCCAACAAGAACCGTAGGAGAAACATTCGCGTCTGACAATACGCTTCCTACGAGCGATGTTGTCGTTGTTTTTCCATGAGTCCCTGATACGCATATAGTAAAATTAGAACGCATTATATCGCCAAGAACCTCTGCTCTTCTTATCATTGGGATTCTGTTCTCTGCCGCGAATACGCGCTCAGGATTATCCTCTTTCACCGCGCTTGAATACACAAGCAAATCAGCCTCTTTAACAAGCGCGGGTTCATGATTATACTGTATCTTAACGCCAAGCGTTTCTAAATGACGCGTTGATGCGGATTCCGTACGGTCGGAACCTGTAATACGGTGGCCGCGCGACAGAAGCGCCTCAGCGAGAGGAGCCATCCCCGCTCCGCCGATTCCAACCAAATGAATGTTTTTTGTAAACTGTTTCATAATATCAATTCTTCCGCAAATGCGCCCCTGCCAAAAATGGCGTATTTCTCTCTTTTGTCTGACTCGAAATATTAAGCAAAATACCCATACTGCTCATTGTAAATATGAGGCTCATTCCGCCGTAACTTAAAAAAGGCATTGGAATTCCCGTTGGCGGAACAAGTCCTGTAGTAACAGATGAATGCACCAAAGCATAAAGCGCTATTACAAGCGTAAATCCAAACGCTATTAGCTGACCCATACGGTCAGGAGCGTTAAGCGCAATGCGCATCCCTCTGTAGATGACAAACGCGAATATCGCAAAGACTATCATTATACCAAAGAATCCGAACTCTTCGCCCAATATGGAGAGGATAAAATCGGTGTGCGGTTCAGGCAGGTAAAAATATTTCTGTTCCCCTCTGCCAAGCCCCATACCAAACATACCGCCCCGCCCTAAACCTATTAAAGACTGCGTAACCTGATACCCAATGCCGCTGCTGTGTTCAGAAAGATTCATGAAGCTAATCACCCGCAGCATTCTGTATGGTTTAATAAGTACCATAAGTACAGCGAAAGGTATCATCATAGCCGCTGTAGCGGCGATATGAATCACTTTCGCGCCCGACATAAAAAGCATCGCGAACGCGGTCAGCGCGATAATTATACATGTTGAAAAGTCAGGCTCCAAAATCACAAGACCGCATATTAACCCTATGCGCACATAATGCGGAATAAGCGAACGCCAGTTGTTGAAATCAGAATTAGGTTCAGCGCATTTTTTCGCAAGTAATAATACAAGAGCCATACGGCCAAAGTCTGAAACCTGAAACCGTATTGAACCAAGTGTAATCCAGCGTTTTGCTCCCTTAACAGCGTGGCTGTCGGGAAGAAAAAGCACATAGACAAGCAGACATACGGCAATAATAAACAGTACACCGCTGTACTTGCCCCATATATGATAGTCAACATTAATGAAAATCATAAAACACCCAATCGCGAGAAGCGCGCGGACTACTTGACGCATAAGAAAAAAGTCCGCTCCGCCGAAGTTCTTCTGAGCTACGGCAAAAGAGGAGCTGTACACAAGTACAATACCCAGCCCAAGGAGCAGAAGCGCCGCTCCAAAAAGCCACATATCCATCTTTGCGTACTTGCCTATCACTGCGCGTCTGCCTTTCGCTGAGCAAGGGCGTTTACAGTGTCTCTAAACACTTCGCCTCTATGCTCAAAATTACGGAACATGTCAAAACTTGAACATCCGGGAGAAAAAATCACTCTCTCCCCCGCCTGCGCGTTTTTAAACGCTATGTCAATTGCTTCGTCAATAGTTTTAGCTTTGGATATTGGCGCAAGCCCTTCAAACTGTGAAGACATTCTATCGGCCGCTTCGCCGATCAATACAATACTCTTTACATTAGCGCGTACCGCGTCTTTGATTACAGAGAAATCACAGCCTTTATCTCTGCCGCCTGCTATAAGGTGATTTCTTGAATCAAACGCTTTTA
>Ga0123356_10005801_pt1 | contig 12531 bp, 12 predicted proteins | sample TergutEmb28metaG_2_FD_92546 | JGI IMG/M metagenome (GOLD analysis project Ga0123356, IMG submission 92546) | Embiratermes neotenicus P3 segment gut microbial communities from Petit-Saut dam, French Guiana - Emb289 P3 | ecosystem: Host-associated > Arthropoda: Insects > Digestive system > Gut ... | reverse complement strand
GAGAAGGCACATGCCTCAGGGCACCGTGAAGTGGTTCAACGCCGACAAGGGCTACGGGTTCATCGCTCCAGATGACGGTAGCGCCGACGTCTTCGTGCACCACTCCGCGATTCAGGTCGACGGATTCCGCAGCCTGCAGGAAAACCAGCGCGTCGAATTCACCGCCGGCCAGGGCACCAAAGGCCCGCAAGCTGAGCAGGTCCGCCCGCTCTAGCCAGAATCCGGTCTATCTGGCCGGACAGGAATCCAGTAAGCACTAACGGAAAGGGCGGCTCCGGACAACCGGGGCCGTCCTTTCGCACGTCAGCTGCGTGCGGGCGGCCGCAGCCTGCCGGTATCGTCGCCGTGCATGGGGCGAGAAGTACTCAACAGCGCGCTGGCCGGGATGGGGACATCGATCTTCGCCGAGATGTCGGCGCTGGCGGTGGAGACTGGCTCGGTCAATCTCGGTCAGGGCTTCCCGGACACCGACGGGCCTGCGGAAATAGCCCGCGTCGCCGCCGACGCGGTGCTGTCTGGCCTGGGCAACCAGTACCCGCCCGGGCCCGGCATCCCCGAGCTGCGAACCGCGATAGCAGCCCACCAGAAGCGGTTCTACGGACTCGACTTCGATCCCGAAACCGAGGTTCTCGTCACCGCCGGCGCAACTGAGGCCATCGCTGCCGCCATGCTCGCGCTGCTGGAGCCTGGTGACGAGGTCGTCGCGCTCGAGCCCTACTACGACTCCTACGCCGCGTGCATTGCCATGGCCCGCGCCCGCCGGGTTCCGGTCACGCTGCGGGCACCGCTGTTCCGCCCCGATCTGGACGCACTGCGGGACGCCATCACCAGCCGCACCCGGCTCATCCTGCTGAACTCGCCGCACAACCCCACGGGCATGGTCGCGACCCCGGATGAGCTCGCCGTCATCGCCGAGCTCGCCACCGAGCATGACCTCCTGGTCGTGACCGATGAGGTGTACGAGCACCTGGTCTTCGAGGGCGCCCATATTCCCATCGCCACGCTGCCCGGCATGCGAGAGCGGACCGTCACGATCAGCTCCGGCGCCAAGACGTTCTCCTTCACGGGCTGGAAGGTCGGATGGGTGACCGCGGCGCCCGAGCTGGTCTCCGCCGTCAGGACGGCGAAGCAGTTCCTGACGTTCGTCAACGGCGGGCCGTTCCAGTACGCCATCGCGGCCGGCCTCGCGCTTCCTGACGCCTTCTATGCGGATGCGGCAGCCAGCCTGCGCCGGAAGCGCGACGTGCTGGCGGGCGGCCTGCGCTCGGCTGGCTTCGAGGTATTCGTCCCTCAGGGGACTTACTTCATCACGACCGACATCGCCGCGCTCGGCGAGTCCGACGGACTCGAGTTCTGCCGCAGCCTGCCGCATCGCTGCGGGGTCGTGGCCGTGCCCAGCGTCGTGCTCTACGACGACCGGGACGCCGGGATGACGCAGGTCCGCTTTGCCTTCTGCAAGCGGGACGAGGTGCTGGCGGAGGCGGCCGACCGGCTGAGCCGGCTCCGCGCTCACTAGGATGGTCGTTCCAGCACCTGAGAACGTTGCCACTGGAACAGGAGTGTCATCTGTGACAGCCGCGTCTGCGCCCGACAGCCCGCCTGCGTCCAGGCCGACGCCGGCCGGGCCTGCCGCCGAAATCTACCGGGCCCCGCAGCAGGACAAGCCGTGGGGCCATGAGGTGATCTTCGCAGGCGTCGACGGCAAGTACGTCGGAAAGATCATCCATGTCAGCGCGGGCCACTCGCTGAGCCTTCAGTACCACGAACGCAAGGAAGAGACGAGCACCGTGCTGTCCGGGGCGGCACTGATCGAGTACGGGCCGTCAGCCGAGGCCCTGACGAGCCAGCATCTCGGGCCGGGCGACACCATCCACCTGCCGCCGGGGGTGCTGCACCGCATCACGGCTATCACGGACCTGACGTTCGCCGAAGCCTCGACCGCCCAGCCCGGCTGGCGCGAGGACGTGGTCAGGCTGGAAGACAAGTACGGCCGGGCGGGCACCACCGCGCCCTGACCACGCCCGGACCACGCGCTGGCCCCGTTGCCGGCGACAGCGGCTAGGGGGGTGAAAGGGCAGTTTGCTCCCCTTCTATGGGGAGCGATGGCGCCAACCATCCCCTTCCGGGTGGGCTTGCACATCCCTAGGCGCGACGGATCGCGAGCCATCGTGCCGCAACGACGCCCGGAAGCCTCTCGCCGGCCATCCATCGTGGCAAGTGTGACCTTTGGCGTTTCGCAAACCATGATGAACGGGGCAGGTTTGTGACGCTAGCGGTCGCAGTTGTCGCTAGCGATCTCGATCGACTGCGCGGGGCCGATGGGGGGCCGATTGCCGCCCTGCCTGCCCGTCGAGCACCCGGAAGATCTGGATCCACTGGTCCGGGCTGACGTAAGCGACGACCGCGCGCCGGTCCAGGCCCGCACTCGCGCACGCTGCCGCCACCTGATCGGCCGGATAGGAGCGGCGAAGCGAGGCCCGGACCGAGCCGCCGATGCCGCTGAACCCGGCCTGCACGAGCCGCCGGTAGGCCGCCTGACGGGCCGGGCTGACCAGCGGCTCGGCGCGGCGCTCAAGCCGGAGGATCGCCGCGTCGACCCGCGGAACCGGCCGGAAGTCGGTCCGCGGGATCGTGCCCGCCAGCCGCCAGCTCACCTGCGGCCAGGTGGTCACGGTTAGCTGCGTCCACCGCCCGTAGCCGCCGGTGCGCTTGCGGGCGTACTCGCGCTGTGTGATCAGTGTCGCGGCGGTCAGCCGGGAGGCCCGCAGGCACCAGTCGATGATCGGCGACGTGAGCGAGAACGGCGCGTTCCCCACGACCTGGAACGGCCGCTGCGGCTGCCGGGCGCTGAGAAAGTCGGTCAGTATGACTCGGACGTTGCTCCGGCCGGCCACCCTGGCGGCGAGCCGGTCCGCCAGGTTCTGGTCGATCTCGTAGGCGATGACCTCGGCAAACAGCGAGGCAAGCCGGGTGGTCAGGATGCCCTCGCCCGCGCCGACCTCAAGGCAGAGTCCGTCCGGATCGGGCCGGACGGCGGTCAGGAACTGCCGGGCGGCTTCCGCGCCTCGAAGGTAGTTCTGCGACAGCTCGCGGCGCCGGCGGTCAGCGTCGGTACGCCCGCCAGCGGCCACGCGGCCGCGCCCGCCGCGCTGGGAAGCCGGAGCACCCGGTCGCGCGGCTCCGGAACGGCGCTCTCCTCCGGCTGCGCCGCGGGCCCCGGATGCGCCGCGGGCCCCGGATGCGCCGCGGGCCCCGGCTGCGCCGCCACTCGGCGCACCGCTTCGGCGTGCGTCGGAGCGGGATGGGTCCGGGCGTGAGACCCGGCCAGGCCGGCCGCCACGGTCCCGGCCTGGCGCAGCGCTCATCGGTCCAGCGTAGCGATCAGCGCAGTCCGGGGAGCGAGGGCGTGAGGGGACCTGTGCGGCCCATAGAGGGGCCGCACAGGCAACTTCGTGGCCCGTCCGGTCTGGCCGCCGCCCCGGGGCGGCTACTCGTAGTCCGGCCGGCGCAGCCGTTTGAGCTGCGAACGCCGCTGCTTGTCGGCGAGCCGCCGCTCGACCGAGCCGCGGGTCGGGCGACTGGGCCGGCGCGGCGGCCGTGGCGGCGCGGTCGCCTCGGTCAGCATGGCGCTGAGCCGGGCCGCCGCGGCTTCCCGGTTCCGCAGCTGCGACCGGTGCTCGCTGGCCGTCACGGTGACCACTCCGCCCGCCAGCCGGCCTGCGAGCGCAGCGAGCGCCCGCTCTTTCAGCACCGGAGGCAGTGCCGCCGACCCGGCCAGGTCGAAGGACAGCTCCGCCTGGCTGTCGGTGGTGTTGACTGACTGCCCGCCTGGCCCCTGCGACCGGGAGAACCGCCAGGTCAGCTCGTCGGGCGGGATGACGATGCCGCGGACCGTGACATCCAGACTCACGGCTGCGCCCGTGCCCTCACTCGACCAGCGGGTTGCGATTCCGGCATGCTGCCTCACTATCACAAGGCCTGCCCCTGACGGCTGATACACCATGCGGATGCCGGCCGTCTCGGCTCAGAGGGGGTCAAACACGTGGCGGCCCTTGGTACTCTCACGTTTGCTGAGATGCGGCAATAAGGGTCGGAACGCGACGCCAGCTGGAGTGTGGACGTGAAGGGTTTCCGGAAGTTCCTCATGCGCGGGAACCTCATCGACCTGGCGGTCGCGGTGGTCGTCGGCGTGGCGTTCAACGCCATCGTTCAGTCGCTGATCAAGGACCTCATCACGCCCCTCATCGGCGCGATCACCGACAATCACAACCACCCGATCAACTTCGCAGCGCTCTCCTTCCGCATCAACGGCAGCACGTTCGTCTATGGCGACTTCATCAACGCGCTGATCTCGTTCCTGGTGATCGCAGCGGTCGTGTACTACCTGCTGGTCGCGCCCTCCCAGAAACTGATGGCCCTGGCGGCCCGCAATCAGGCTGCTGCTGACCGCGAGTGCCCGGAATGCCTGAGCCAGATCCCGATCGCCGCCAGGCGGTGCAAGTACTGCACGAGCGAGGTGCCGCCCGCCCCCGCGGCCGTGCCAGCAGCCGGCCCGGCCTTTCCGCAGCTGCGGCTCGGACGCCACCGCTCGGCCGCAGCCGACTCTCCCGACCCCGCGCCTGACCTCCAGTAGCGCGGCGAGGTCCCCTCATTTGGTCGTCGGTGTAGCAGGCGACATCTTGCTCCGAGAAAAGTTGTTGGTGAGCGGCTGACTCGCGACTCCTACCGGTGAAACGACAGATTCCCGCTCCCACTGCGGTGGGAGGGGAGCACCGGGAGGAGACCCGATGAACACGATCACCCGAGTAGCAGCCGTTGCCGGCAGCCTCGCCGCGGCCGCCGCCGTGGCGGCCGCGATCGTCGTGCCGGTGCACCACGCGCCGGTGCGAGCGGCTACATCTGCCGTGCGGGCTGGGGCTGTCGCGGCCAAGGCGAGCGACAGCCCCGGCGCACAGCAGTCGTCCAGCGCCGGTGCCGCCGGGTCAGCAGGCTCGGCCGGGGCTGGATCTGCCGCGGCAGGCGCATCCGGCTCGGCCGGGTCAGGGTCCAGCGCGGGGTCCGGGTCGGCGCACGGCTCCGGATCCGGATCAGGGTCCGGGACGGGGCAGGGATCGGGCTCCGGGTCAGGATCGGGCTCGGGATCAGGATCGGGCTCGGGATCAGGATCGGGCTCTGGGTCAGGATCGGGCTCGGGATCAGGCTCCGGCACAAGCGGCGCTACCACGGTGCCGACACCGACCGGGACGATCGGAAACCCGAGCGTGCCGTGCCTCATCGGCTACGTCTGGCGCCAGGCCTACCACGGCGACTACGTGTGCGTGACGCCGGCGACTCGCGCTCAGGCGGCGGCCGACGACGCGGCAGCGAACAGCAGGATCCAGCAGGGCGGCGGCGCCTACGGCCCCTATACCTGCGTCCAGGGCTACGTGTGGCGGCAGGTCGTACCCGATGACTACACGTGCGTCACACCCGCCGTGCGGTCGCAGGCTGCCGATGACAACTCGCAGGCCGCCAGCCGGGTCGCTCTGCTCCACCTCTGCGTGACCACCTGGTCTCAGGGCAGCTCCGGCCCGTACATCCAGGTCGACGCATACCTGTTCAACTTCGGCCCGGTGCTGCTGGAGGTGCGCCGCACCAGCGACGGCGCCGTGCTCTGGTCGCAGCAGGTCACTGCTACCTCTTACTCGGGCCTGTCTGGCGGAGCCTTCTACGCGCAGACTCAGGTCCTGAAGCCGGCCTCCGCGACGGACTACTACGTGACCGCCCTGGACATCGCGTCCGGACGCTGGTCGAGCCAGGTCCCGCTCAGTAACTACTGTGTCTAGCCCCGATGCAAACCGCAGGCCGCCGGGCGATGGCCGAACTGGGCCGGCCCGGCGTCCGGCCTGTCACGTGCGAGAACCTAGGCGAAATCGCCTCATCCAGAACTGTTCTGTCCTGCTCTGCGGGCCCTACGGTTAGCCCATGCGCGATCGCGAGATTGTCGCCGCGATCGTCGCGGGCGACGCTGCCGGACTGGCCGCGGCGTACGACAGCTACGCCGCGGTCCTGCACGCTTACTGCCGGTCCGTGCTCGCCGAGCCCGCCGACGCGGCAGACGCGGTCCAGGACACCTTTGTCATTGCCGCGGCGAAGCTCGGCGACTTGCGGGATCCGGACCGGCTGCGGCCGTGGCTCTACGCCGTCGCCAGGAACGAGTGCTACCGGCGGCTCCGCGGGCAGGCACGGCTCGCTTCGCTCGATGAAGCGGGCGACGTGACAGACGCAACGGCCGACGCCTCGTCAGGGACCGGCCGGACGGAGCTGCGAGAGCTCGTCACGGCCGCGCTGGCCGGCCTCAATCCCGGCGACCGTGACGTCATCGAGCTGAACCTGCGCCATGAGGTCGACGGCCCCGACCTCGCCGACGCCCTCGGCGTCTCGCTGAACCAGGCACACGCTCTGGCGTCGCGAGCGCGCGGTCAGCTGGAGCGCTCCCTCGGCGCCCTGCTCGTCGCCCGCGCGGGACGCCAGGAGTGCGTCGAGCTCGACTCGATCCTGTCCGGCTGGGATGGCACCCTCACGATCCTGCTCCGCAAGCGCGTCAGCAGGCACATCGAGAACTGCGCGGTCTGCAGCGAGCGCAAGCGGCGGGCACTGAGCCCGGCCGCGCTTTTCAGCGTCCTGCCGCTGGTCGGGCTGCCGCCAGGCCTGCGCCACCAGGTGCTGCGGCTGGTCTCCGACAGCTCGCCCGATGCGGTCAGGTACCGCGCCCGAATCGTCGCCAGGGCTGGCCGGTTCGACAAGACAGGCTTCCCGGTCCAGAACAGTCCGGCCGGCCGTGCCGGGAGACTGGGGATTCGCGCGCACCCGGTGCCCTATGCGGTCGCGGCCGTTCTCATCGTCCTGGCTGGCGGCTATGGCGCTTACGGACTGACGCACGACCACACCGCGGCCCGCCGGAACCAGGCAGACGTCACAGTGACCATCACGCCGCCGGCCAACGCAGCAGCCGCGAGCAGCAATCCTGGGCCGGCCGCTAGCAGCGCGAGCCCGACCCCGACAACCGCGCTCGTAGTGGCGCCACCGAGCGCGGGCCCGAGCCTGAGCGCGAGCGCGACGCCTAGTGCGACGCCTAGCTCGAGCCCCTCTCCCAGCGTCTCGCCCGGCACCCTGCAGCTATCGGCCACCACCATCAAGCTGCCCTCGGTAGCGCCCTTCACGGGCACCGTCACGCTGACCGCGGTGGGCGGGCCGGTGATGTACTCGATCGTCATACCGTCGACTGAGCAGCCCTATCTGACTCTCACACCAGCCAGCGGAACCCTGAAGCCCGGTCAGCACCAGATCATCACCATCACAGTCACCCCCACCGTCAGCCCTAAGCCGCTCTTCAGCAACACGGCGACCGTGAACCCCGGCGCCACCGTCATCACGATCCAATACCCGCACTCCGGGTAGTCCGACGCGGCTCACTTGGCGTCGGCGTAGCAGTCCACGACCGCAATCGTCATCGGGAAGCTGACCTCGGTCGGGCCGAAGACCAGCCGGGTGGCCTCGGCCGCTGCCTGCTCGACCGCCGCGACGACCCGGTCCTGCTCGCTGGCCGGGCAGTGCACGATCACCTCATCGTGCAGGAAGAAGACAAGTTCCGGGAGGGGAACGGGGGTCGAGGGGGGCGCGGCCGCCAGCAGGGTACGCAGCGCCGCGAGCATGACCAGTGCCCAGTCAGTCGCGCTGGCCTGCACGACGAAGTTCCGGGTGAACCGGCCGCGAGCCCGTGCTGCCGCCCCTGCGCCCGGGTCGCGCTCGGTGTCCGGGTCAGCTGAGTCGCTGGTGAGCTCGCGCCACGCGGCGGAGGGCGGCGGGCAGGTGCGGCCGAGCACTGATCTGACCACCCTGCCCTCCTGACCCGCCCTAGCCGCGCTCTCTACGTAGGCCGCTGCGTCCGGAAACCGCCGTCGCAGCAGCGCGAGCGACTGGCCCCCGTCGCCGCCCGTGCCGCCGTACATCGCCGACAGCAGCGCGACCTTCGCCGTGGCGCGGTCGCAGCCGATCGCCGCGGCAACCGCGGCGTAGACGTCGCCGGCGGCGGCCGCCCTGGCGAACGACCTGTCGCCAGCCAGTGCGGCCAGCACCCTCGGCTCAAGCTGACCAGCATCAGCGACCACCAAGGACCAGCCCGGATCGGCCACGACAGCCTGGCGCAAAACCCGCGGAATCTGCAGGGCGCCGCCACCGCGGGAAGCCCACCGCCCCGACACCACGCCACCGACGACGTACTCGGGCCGGAAGCGCCCGCCGGACACCCAGGTGTCGAGCCACGACCAGCCGTTTGCTGCGTGCAGCCGAGCCAGTTCCTTGTATTCGAGCAGCAGCGGGATTACCGGGTGATCGACCTCGCGCAGCACGGCTGACCGGGTTGAGGGCACCCGCACCCCGCCGGCCGCGAGGGCCCGGCGAAGCTGAGCAGGCGAGTCCGGGTTCACCTGGCGATCGACACCCAGCGCATCGGATATCTGCTCGGCCAGCTCCCCTAGCCGGGCCGGGCGCAGCGACAGCCCGGCGGTCACCGGCGGCCGCGAGCCAAGGAGGCCAGTCAGGAGCTGGTCGTGCACATCGGCCCGCCACGGCAGGCCTGCGGCCGACATCTCGGCAGCGGCCAGGCCCCCCGCCGACTCCGCCGCGGCCAGCAGGGCAAAGCCGGCCGGCCCGGCTCCTGTCCTGATGCTCGTGAGCTGCCTGGCGTGCAGAGCGACGAGCGCGGCCAGCTCGCCGACCGCGTCACCCGGGCCGGAGTCATACTCCAGCTGCGCCTGCCCGGTCCCCGCCAAGGGCGGCGGCTCGTGCTGGCCGACGGCATCGGCCGGCGGCTCTGGCGCGGGGTCGCGCGCCCGCAGCAGCGCCCCGACGAGCTCGGCGTCATGGCAGCGCCGAACCCGGACGCCCGACCGGAGCAGCCGCGGGTACAGCAGCCGCCCCGATCGCCAGACCCAGCGAACCTGGCCGGCCGTCTCGGCTGCGGCAACCGCGGCCGTCAGGTCGCCCACGTGCTCCGCGGGACCATCTGGCGTCCCGTCGTCCCGCAGCCGACGCAGCACTCCGGTGGTACCGGGTCCTGCTGCCAGCGCTATCCGCACACCCCGAGTGTGCGGCACTGCACCGACAGCCGGGGTGTGCCGCCGGCCCGGGGCGCCGGCCCGAGTGGCGGACTAACCGCCACTCGCGCGGCGCCGCGTGCCGCGACTCAGCTTGGCGACATGAGATCGCCGCTGTGCAATGGGCTCAGCGTCGGCTTCGTCGTCGGGACCATCGGGGAGCTGCTCGGCCCGCTTGGCTGCGCTGCCAGCGTCGTAGCGCGGCGGAGAGCCCTGATATCGAGGGCCGCGATAACCCGGACCCTGCGACGGCGCGGCCGCACGCCCGGGGCTCCGCTTGGCCGGCGGCCTCCTGGCCACGTCACCCCCGGCCGCCTCCTCCTCGCCGCGACGGGAGCTGACCTCCGGCAGCGGCGGGAGAGATTGCAGCTGGACCGGGTCCGCGTCGGCGTCGCCGTCGTCCTCCGGTTCGGCCTCGGGCTGCGCGGCGGGGCGACCAGCCTTGACCTTGCCGCGGCCGGGCTCTCCGTTGGCAGCCACGGCTTCTGACTCGGAGATCACGTCCGCCAGCCCGTCTTCGACGGCCTCGGCCGAGGACAGAATGTCCGGGTCGTCCTCGGTGTCCTCGTCCGGCGCGAGGCCGCCCTGCCCGACCTGATCGAGCGGGGACGGCGGAGCCTGCGCCGGCACGCCGAGCGGGTTGGCATACGGCCGGTTCAGCTGTTCCGCCGGCCCGTTCACCGGGCGCCGCCACCCTGGCCGGGTACTGACCTCGGCATAGATCGGACCCACGCAGTCATGGCCGTCGAGCAGCGTGGCCAGCAGCTCTGCCTCGTCAGCCCGCAGCCCGAAAACCACCCGGGGCTGACCCCATGGCTCTTCGAGCGAATAGCCAACGTAGCTGGATACCGGCGGCAGCGGCTCGGTGCCAAGTCCGTGCATGGCCCGCCACCGTTCCCACGCTTCCTCAAGCGCGATAGCTGCGCGGTCGGCCCGTTGCATTAACTCCGGATCACGCATTCGTCCCTACCTCCCTCGCAGCGCCGCACACGTCCGCCCCCGGAGCGCGGTCCCCCGCGGCGCTTAGGCTCCACCTGGCGCACCGGTCTGCTCCCCGTGATGCAGCGGACACCCGGTCCTCGCCGCCACGCGCCGTGCGCCAGGCTCGCGGCAGCATCGGTTTTAGTATTGCGGCGCGCCGCATCCGGCACGGGAGATTACGAAAAGTTGTTATGAGACTACGCACAGTCATCATCACCGTCGCCAGATTCGCTGGTGGTATCGCACCGGACATGACCGCTCATGGACTGGTTCGGACGGGACACGCCGAGTTCGTGGCAGCTGGCCACGAACTGTCCGGCACCGGCGGAGTCCGCCGCGCTGCTGCTAGCCGGCCAGCTCGCCCTCGGCGGAGCCGGACCGCGGAGCCGGAGCACGTCGCCCGTGGGCACGCGGCAGCCGCCGGCAACGACCTCGTTCCGGCTGGATTTATGGGCTTGAACTTCGCGCCGCTGTGATCGTGACGCGGCGCAGCCTCCCGGCAGCACGCCAAGGAGGCCGGATCGACCCCGGCAACATCACCGACCGATGGCCCTCACCGCACCGAACGCTGTGCGCCCCCCGATGCGGAGTGCCGGTCGCCGGGGTCGACCCCCCCACCTGCTATGCCATGTGGCCGCTGGCTGACGGCGCGAGTGCCCGCCCGCCATCCTGGCGCATCAGCGCCATTCTGCGGCCACGCGTCACTCCGAACGCTGCTGCGGGATGCCCGCGAGGAGGGCGCGGACTTCCGTCTCGCGGTAGCGGCGGTGGCCGCCGAGCGTGCGGATAGACGTGAGCTTGCCTGCCTTCGCCCACCTCGTGACGGTCTTCGGGTCAACCCTGAACATCGTCGCGACTTCGGCGGGCGTAAGCAGTGGCTCGGCTTCGGGTGTACGTGCTGACATGTGACGGCCTCTCCTCCTGGACCTGTACTACATTTCCTAACTTCTTCTTGCTGTTCATGGCTTCTATCGAAGCCTGCCTAGATGTCCTATATAGCCATGCTAAGACCATATTGCCATCACCGGCGGTGACAAGTCGACAACCGGGAGCAAAGCATTCTGCATGTCGCGGTTGAGCGGCTCTTGCATTCTGTCACGCTGCGTGATTCTACAGACACGCTCCGTCGCAACGGGCAGATTCGGAAAAGTCATCCGCGCCTCTCATCAGATACTTAGCTCTGTTGCCGGCGTGTCCATACGCTCTGCTGGCCGCCAATCCCCTCCAGGTTGACAGCTGGCGAAGCGCGGGTCCGGCCAGGAGCAGGTCATAGCCCCTTGGCCCGGCTGCCGGAATCCTCCCTCCCCGGATAGCGCCACCCCACGGCGCGTGTTCCGTTAGCCGGTCGGCCTGCCCGTTATGTGACGGGATCGCCGATATAGTCCGACGCGGTATCCGCGTTTCCATGTCAACCGGCCGAACTGTTGCATTAATCCCCCGAACTGCTGCCAGATAACCTGCTTCCGGGCTTTTTGCCCGTCCGCATGAGCGGCCTGCGCACCCACCGCACGCAGACGCCTGGCAACCTCATGCGCTAAAGCACCAGATACTCCCGCACTTGTTGCGCTTTGGCTAGCACGACTAATCGTGACATGCCGTACCCGTCAGGGCAAAGCCTTACGCAAAAGTAAGTCGGCCCGGGACTCCGCGGCTGACGCCGGGAGCGTCGCTATAGGCTGGTGGCCGGCTCGGCGTCAATGGGGACACCGGGACGGCACCGAACCGGGAGCTCACGGACGTGACGACTGTTTTCGGGGATGACACAGTTTTCGGGGCAGAGCCTGCTGGCGGGCCAGACGAGACCGAGGCGGGCCGGGGCGGCGCTCCGGGTGGTCACGAGCAGGTCGTTTTCTGCCAGGACCAGCAGTCCGGGCTACGGGCGATCATCGCCATTTACTCCACCGCCCTCGGACCGGGCCTGGGCGGTACCCGGTTCTACCCCTATCCCGACGAGGGCGCCGCGCTCGCTGACGTGCTGAGGCTGTCGAAGGCGATGGCCTACAAGAACGCGCTGGCCGGACTGGATCTGGGCGGCGGCAAGGCCGTCATCATCGGCGACCCCGCCTCGGTCAAGACCGAGGCGCTGCTCCGCGCCTACGGGCGCTTCGTCGAGTCGCTGAACGGCCGGTACATCACTGCCTGCGACATCGGTACCTATAGCGACGACATGGACGTCGTGGCCCGCGAGTGCAGCTTCGTGACCGGCCGGACGGTGCCGAACGGCGGGGCGGGCGATTCGTCGGTGCTGACGGCGTTCGGCGTGCTGCAGGGCATGAGGGCGTGCGCTGAGTACCTGTGGGGCAGCGCCAGCCTCGCAGGCCGGACGGTTGGCATCGAGGGTGTCGGCAAAGTCGGGCACCGGCTGGCCGGCCACCTGCTCGAGGACGGCGCGCGCGTGGTGATTTTCGACACG
>Ga0123356_10005799_pt1 | contig 12533 bp, 9 predicted proteins | sample TergutEmb28metaG_2_FD_92546 | JGI IMG/M metagenome (GOLD analysis project Ga0123356, IMG submission 92546) | Embiratermes neotenicus P3 segment gut microbial communities from Petit-Saut dam, French Guiana - Emb289 P3 | ecosystem: Host-associated > Arthropoda: Insects > Digestive system > Gut ... | reverse complement strand
ACTGAAACGATCGTTGATCACACCGTCTTTGACCGTATTGTAATAGTGTGAGAAAAGCCATGGGAGATCTTGTCGTCCTTTTTCCGGCCAGCCGATATCTCCCCACAACAGGGATGGTTGGTATTTATCAATAAGTTCTGTTGCTTGGTTAAGCGAGTAGTCAGCAAATGAGGATGTTCTGTTATAGGTATTGTGGATACTTCCAAGCATTGGATATGGATATGTAGTCCAGTCAAGAAGGCCTGAAAAGTATGTCCCCATCCTTAGTCCCTTTGCACAGACTGCTTCAGCCAACTCGCCGGTAAGGTCTCGTTTCGGACCTAAGTTCATGCTGTTGTAATCAGTATAGTCCGATGGGTACAAGCAGAATCCGTCGTGGTGTTTGGTTGTGAGCACAACATAACCTGCGCCTGCTTCCTTGAACAAGGATGCCCATCCGTGTGGATCCCAGTTTTCGCAGTTAAAGGAATCCGCGAACTTTTCATATTTAAAATCTGCACCATAGGTATTGTTATGGTGTATACGTGCCGGAGAACCATCGATCCTTATTGTGTTTAGATACCATTCAGCGTATGGGTTGTGCGTAAACCAGTCAGCCTCGGAAGGAGCAGCTCCCAACTCCCATGTCACCTCTGCCCAAGCCGGCACGGAATACAGTCCCCAGTGGATGAAAATCCCCAGCTTACAGTCGTCATACCACTGCGGCAATGGGTGCGTTGTCACACTTTCCCATGTAGGAAGATATGTTTGATCGTTCATAGATATACCTCATATTCCTCTCTATTTTTTGACTGATCCGACTACCATGTCGGATTCTCTTTCAACCGTTTTCCTGATGTTAAAAAGATGATCGCTTGTATTGATTCAAAGTCTTGAGAATTTCTGCTACTTGCACTATACTGTATGTGGAAACTAAACGCAATGAAGATTGGTGGAGCTTTTATAAATGAGTACAAAAAAAGGAACTGCTGTTATGTATGGAGCAGGAAACATAGGACGAGGCTTCATCGGTCAGGTTTTTCATGATTCGGGGTTTGAGGTCGTTTTTATCGATGTCAATCAAGATGTGGTTTCTGCTTTGAATGAGAGAAATTCCTATACTCAGATGATCATCGAAGGAGAGGATATAGAGCTGCGAGAAGTAACTGATGTACGGGCTGTTGACGGTCGTAATAAAGAAGCAGTAACCCGGGAGATTGCTGATTGTAATGTAATGGCAGTGTCGGTTGGTGCTGCGATTTTGCCGCATATTGCTCCTTTTCTTGCATATGGTCTTACCTTAAGAACGAAGCCGCTTAATATCCTTATATGTGAAAACCTTGTACACGCACCTGATGTTTTAAGAGGTTTAGTTGCCAAACATCTGGACGATCCTGTAAATTTGAGTCCCGTTGGTTTTGTAGGTGCAACCATTGGACGGATGGTACCTGTTATGTCTGCGAAGCAACGTGAAGATGACCCAACGCTGATTGCTGTTGAGCCATTTTGTACCTTACCAATTGACGGTGATGCAGTAGTTGCTGATATGCCTTGCCTACAGCATACAATACTTTGCAGTCCCTTTGCTTTTGAGGAAGGCAAGAAATTATACATTCACAACATGGGACATGCACTTGCTGCTTATTTTGGTTTTTTGCAAGGATTTGAGTTTATTTGGCAAGCAATCGAAAACGAGAATATTTATGGACAGGTTCGTAGTGCTATGTCCGCCACAGTCGAAGCACTTGCCAGAAAATATGACGAGGACAGGGCCAAACTAGTCGCATACATGGATGATTTACTGAGCCGTTTTGCGAACAAAGGTCTGGGTGACCGTATCGATCGTGTGGGTGGTGATCCAATGCGAAAGCTTGCTCCGGGTGACAGGTTGATGGGTGCAATCGATTTATGTAAAGAGCAAGACATCGACTACAGTCCGATATTGTCGGGGATTGCTGCTGCATTACGTTTCGACGCGCCAAATGACCCGTCGGCGAGTTTGTTACGTGAACGGGTTAAAAAGTGCGGTATTGACGGTTTTCTCAAGGAGTATTGTGGACTCATGGAGGACGATGCTGTGCGGTGCAGAACTTAGTAAGAAGCAACGTTTAGTGAATGGTTGAAAACTCCATCAAGTCGCATTATAATGGGATGATAACTTATTGCAGAATCTGGAGGAATTATTATATGGACTCAAAAACTTTTCTTGCGATCGATGTTGGCGCTTCAGGCGGGCGCCATATTTTAGGTTGGCTTGAAGACGGTAAGTTACTTACCGAGGAAGTTTACAGGTTTCCAAATGGAATGACACAAATTGGTAAGCATCTGTGCTGGGATACCGATGCTTTGTTTGAGGAAATTCTTACAGGTTTGAAGAAATGCGCCGACTTGGGAAAAATCCCTGCCAGTGTCGGTATAGATACCTGGGGTGTTGACTTTGTGCTTTTGGATAAAAATGACAATATTATCGGTCCTGCTATTGCATATCGTGATAATCGTACTGACGGAATCGATTCGGAAGTTAATAAGTTCATCTCTGAATCTGACTTATATGCTCGTGCAGGTATCCAAAAGATGCTCATAAATACTATTTACCAGCTTATGGCTATTAAGGTACAAACTCCGGATCATCTCGAGAGAGCAACTCATCTGCTTATGATGCCTGACTATCTGCACTATCGGTTATGCGGAGTCAAGAAAAACGAGTATACGATTGCTTCGACAAGTGCACTTTTAAATGCTAAAGAGAAAACCTGGGATGACGATATAATCGGACGCTGTGGATTCCCCCGTGATATTTTTGGTGAGCTTGTTCCTGCAGGGACAATACTTGGCGGGTTTACCGAGGAAATTAAAATAGCTGTCGGGTTTGACAGCAAGGTCATCATGCCTCCATCTCATGATACCGCAAGTGCTTTCCTTGCCGTACCTACAAAGTCAGATCGTAGTGTGTACATATCCAGCGGTACCTGGAGTCTGATGGGAGTTGAACTATCAGAACCTATAACTTCAGAAGCAAGTCGGGCTGCTAACCTTACAAACGAGGGTGGCTACGAGTATCGGTATCGTTATCTTAAGAATATTGCGGGTATGTGGCTGATTCAATCAATTCATAAGGAGATCGGTAATAACATTAGTTATATTGACTTGGCTGTTTTGGCACGCAACTCCGAGTGTGACAGCATTATCGATGTAAATGAGGACCGCTTCACGGCACCTGATAGCATGGTATCAGCGATTCGTGAGGCTTGTCGTGAGAGTGGACAGGAAGAACCTGTGGAACTGGGTGATGTTGCACGTTGCATTTACCGCAGCCTTGCTGTTTTATATGCTCAGACTATGAAGGGTCTTCAAGAATTGACCGGTATCGAATTCGACAGTGTCAACATCATAGGAGGCGGCAGCCAAAACGCATATGTAAACGATCTCACTGCTGAAGCGTGCGGTTTACCGGTTTATGCCGGTCCGGCTGAAGGTACTGCGCTTGGAAATATTGCTTCGCAGATGATTGCGTTAGATGTTCTGCCTGACCTCGAGGCTGCCCGAAAAGTCATACGAAAGAGTTTTGATATTCGGGAGATATTGCCGGGGTAAATCGCAGGATGTGTGATAGGTATTGCCCGGACCATAGACGGGGTTTTAATATATCGCAGGGATTGTAAACCGGATGTGCGCTTTTACACTGATATTAACTGCTTATTGCTAGAGAGGGAAATCAAAATGAGTTTAGAAAACCTATTGGAAATGTCCCATCGATATGGTTCAAATGAGGATTATGTGCTGGCCGGTGGCGGAAACACTTCATTTAAAGACGACAGTACTATGTATGTAAAGGGTTCAGGTACACAGCTTGCGACTATGACGGCAGATCAGTTTGTGGCTATGGATCTGCAGCATCTTCGCGATTTAATCGCAACTAAGTACTCACCTGATGTGAGCGAGGAGGATAGAGAGGCGAAAACTCTCGCTTCAATGATGGCTGCGAGGTTACCAGGGGAGGAATCAAAACGCCCCAGTGTGGAGGCGATCCTGCACGCCATTTTCCCATACAAGCTGGTTTTGCATGTGCACCCTGCATTGGTTAACGGACTGACATGTGGTGTCAATGGTGAAGCGATGTTTTCTCAACTATTTGGAGAAAAGGCTGTTTGGGTCGGTTTGACTCAGCCGGGTCTTGGTTTGGCACAGGAATGTAATCGTCTTTTTGATGAGTATTCATCTCATCACGGTAACTGCCCCCAAATCGTTATTCTTAAAAACCATGGAATATTTATTGCAGCAGATACACTTGGAGAAATCGATCAATTGATGGAGTTTTCGGTGGATACTCTAAAACGCAACGTAAAAGAGTCTCCTGATTTTTCTGATGTGCTATATGATGTCGATACTGTTTGCTCCATATCTCCGGCACTACGTATGCTCAGCTCGAATGACGGTTTATCGGTTTCTGTATTTTGCACCAATAAGACTGTTGCATCATTTGTTTCGGATGCTGAAGCAATCAAACCTTTGCTCAGACCATTTACTCCCGATCATATTGTATACTACAAGGATGAACCTTTGTTCATAGAGCCGGGCGCAAATATCGCCGACGCATTTTCGGCATACGAAAAAAGAAAAGGCTTTAAGCCAAGGATCGTTGTTGTAAGAGGTCTTGGTTTCTTTGCACTGGGAAGTGATCTTAAAGCCGCAGAGCGCGCACGTATCCTGTTTCTTGACGCTGTAAAAATCGCTACATACTCAAAGTCTTTTGGTGGAGCTAGTCCCCTACCCGTAGAGTTTGTTGACTTTATTTTAAACTGGGAAGTCGAAGGTTATCGCACAAGGGTCATTTCAACCGGCGGTTTAAAAGGCAGGCTTACCGGGAAAATCGCTGTTGTGACAGGAGGTGCTCAGGGGTTTGGTAAAGGTATCGCCGAGTCGATGGCTGCCGAGGGCGCATATATTACTGTTGCAGATTTGAATTTTGAGGGTGCATCTGCTTGTGCCGAGGAGTTGAATGCCAGGTTTGGTGCCGGTACTGCTATTGCTGTTAAAGCTGATGTGTCCGATGAGGTTTCTGTTCGTCGCATGATACAAGAGACTGTGCTTGCTTTTGGCGGTCTTGATGTTCTTGTTTCAAATGCAGGAGTTCTTGTAGCAGGAAGTCTGAGTGACCTCAGTAAAGAGAGTTTTGATTTGGTTACAAAGGTAAATTATTCGGGATATTTCCTTTGTTCAAAATATGCAATAGAGCCCATGAAGATACAGAGGGAGTTTGCACCTGATTATTTAATGGATATTATCGAGATAAATTCAAAGTCAGGTCTTGAAGGTAGTAATAAGAACTTTGCTTATGCAGGCAGTAAGTTTGGCGGTATCGGTCTTACGCAGAGCTTTGCTATGGAACTTGCCGAGTTTGGTATAAAAGTAAACGCAATATGTCCCGGAAATTTTTTGGAGGGTCCACTCTGGTCGGATCCCGAAAGAGGGCTTTTTAAGCAATATTTAGATTCGGGTAAAGTTGCGGGTGCCAAGACGATCGATGATGTTCGTGTGTTTTATGAGTCGAAGGTTCCGTTGGGACGGGGATGTACACCTGATGATGTTGCATGTGCGATCATGTATGTAATAGAGCAGAAGTATGAGACCGGACAGGCAATCCCGGTCACAGGCGGTCAGGTAATGTTGAGGTGAGAATTTGAACATTTTAGCTATTGGGGCGCATCCTGATGATTTGGAGATTTCCTGCGGTGGTACACTAATCAGGTATGTCCGTGAGGGGCATAAGGTTTCTATGTGCGTTGCGTCCGGTGGTGATATGGGGCATGCTGTTATCAAACCCGACGAGCTAACTAAGATTCGCCGAAAAGAATCGGAGAAAGCTGCAAAAGTAATCGGAGCTGATTTCTACAGTCTCGAGTCGAACGATGGTAATGTTGAAAGCGGTAATAAGGAGCTCCGGCAGCAACTCATCGAAGTTATTCGGCAAACTAAACCTGATGTCATCATCACACATAACCCGGATGATTATATGCGCGACCATATTCAAACGAGTTCGCTGGCTTATGATGCTTCGTTTATCTCTACGTTTCCCCATTATTTCACGCAGTCAGGTCACACGACCGATTTCCCACCCGTCTTTTTTATGGATACTTTAGCCGGTGTCGGGTTTATCCCAACAGAGTACGTCGATATAAGCGATGTGATCGAGCAGAAGCTTGAAGCGCTTGCATGCCATGAAAGTCAAGTCAAATGGATGCTCGATCATGATCGCATTGATTTTCTTGATTTTGTAAGGACTTGTAATAAATACAGGGGCTTACAAGCTAGTGTTGCATATGCGGAAGGTTTCAGACAATATGCCGGATGGCCAAGATTCAGAACATCGCGATTGCTTCCGTGATAAACTTAACAACGATGTTGACCATTAGTGGGCAGTTTACCCCATAATTATTTCGAAAGGACTGGACTTTACTCATGAACTTACTAACTACTATCAAAGGCTCAAACATGGAGAACTATTTCCCAAAGGGGTGGGATTTACAACGTATCGATGATTGCTGCTCCCATCAACCGGAGGATGTTTTTAAGCGCCAAAGTTTTTGGAACGAGAATTTTAAGCCGATAATGTGCGATGATAATTTTGATTTCAGTGTTAAAATGGGGCATGAGATCGCTATGACGATCAAGACCGCAAAGGATCGCAGTGAGAAGCTTGCTCTTATCCTTCCGGTCGGTCCAATGGGTATGTATAAATGGGTCGTGTTCTTTTTGAAGGAATGGAATGTTGACGCAAAGCATTGTTATACTTTTAATATGGATGAGTGGAGTGACAGCGAAGGTAACACACTTGAGCCAACAAATACCGGTTCGTTCCAGTATGCTATGGAGCAGGCTCTTTACATCCCGCTCGGGGATCTCACGGTTCCTGAAGGACAGCGTAATTTCGCCACGAAAGAAAATCTGCCAAGGTATGCAGAGAAAATCGCAGCACTTAAAGCTGATGGAGCTAAGCTCGTGACTGTTTTTGGCATCGGGCGGTGCTTCCATATCGCATTTTGGGAACCGCAATATGCCGGAGAGTATGATTCTGTTGAGGATTGGAAGGCAGCGACACACCGCATCGGCGCAAACCTTAATCCTATGACGATCGAGCAAAATGCCTTACACTCATTTAAAACCCGCACAACACTTGTTCCTGCGTTTGCAAACACTGTCGGTCCCGGATTGTTTCTGCAATCCGATTGGATCATTGGTGGCTGCGATGGGGCTTATGATCGAGGGATGATGTGGTCGGGCATGTCTTTGTGGGTCACTCTTCGTTATACCCCTGATGCTTGGATACCGTCAAGTTTCATGCCTACTCTTCCCGGTAAACTGTATTTCTTCAAAGCTCTTGCGGGTCCACTTGAGCCTGAGTGTAATTAGTGAGGTGAAGTAAACTGGAATGGCGTATTGAAAGGGATTCCTGTGACCCAACTCTAGTTTTTGCGGCGGAAGAGCTTGTTTCCTATCTTAGGCGGATCGATCCGTCGATAGAGGTTGCTGTTTTAAAGTCATGCAATAGCGTAGATTTTGAGAATACACTCAAACTTCAAGTGGGTGGTGATGACCTGCCTCAACTCAATGACTCTTCTTTAGATGACGCTTATGTTATTAATGTTGAAGATGGGTCAGGAGCTATTAAGGGTTCAAACCCACGTAGCGTTTTACTTTGTGTTTATCGCTTTTTACATGAGCTCGGGTGTCGCTGGGTTCGGCCGGGTATTGATGGTGAAATTATACCTCGTGTGGACTTGAAGGATTGCTCTGTGCATGTGAGCGAAGCTGCATCATATCGACATCGTGGTGTGTGTATTGAGGGTAGTTGTTCATTTAGTCATGTCAGCGACATGATCGATTGGCTGCCAAAGGTAGGCATGAACGCTTATTTCATGCAGTTTTCAACACCTTTTGCATTTTTTGATTACTGGTATCGGCATACGAACAACCCTCTTTTGGAATCTCAATCGGTATCTGTCGACGAAGTCGCTGCCATGGTCGATGTTCTTGCCGAACAGGTGAAGAAACGGGGCTTACTTTATCATGCAACCGGACATGGTTGGACATGCGACCCGATCGGAATACGCGGTTTGAACTGGGAGAAAGATGAGTACTCTTTGACAGATGAGCAACGAGAGTTGCTCGCCCTAGTTGACGGCAAACGTGATGTTTATAAGGGGGTCGCTCTTAATACTAACCTATGCTACTCAAATCCCAAAGCCCGTGAGAAAATCGTAAGCGCAATAACTGATTACTGCCGTGAGCGGCACGAGGTCGATTATTTGCATTTCTGGCTTGCAGATGAGGCTAACAATCATTGTGAATGTGACGGGTGTAAAGATGTTCTTCCGGCTGATTTCTATGTGCAGATGCTCAATGAAATCGACCGTCAGTTAACTGCAGATGATATCCCCACAAAAATCGTTTTTCTGGTTTATTTTGATTTGCTTTGGGAGCCTCAAACAGAACGTTTGGAAAACCAGGACCGCTTTACGCTGATGTTTGCACCAATCACTCGCAGTTATACTGTACCGTATTACTCGGGTAATGAAAATGCTTCGGTCGAGCTTGCTCCGTACTCACGTAATAAGCTTGTTATGCCAACAAGCGTTGATGAAAATGTCGCCCGTTTACGCCGTTGGCAGGAGTTATTTTCCGGAGACAGCTTCGTTTTTGATTACCATTTGATTTGGGATCATTATCACGATCCGGGTGGTTATGAGTCAGCACGGATCTTATTTGAGGATATGAAAAACCTGGATAAGCTTGGATTAAATGGCATGATAAGTTGCCAGGTACAACGTGCTTTTTTCCCAACAGGTCTTGCGATGAATGCGATGGCTGCAGCTCTTTGGGATAAGGATCAGAGCTTTGATGAGTTTGCTGAGTCTTTTTATCAGGATCTATTTGGAGAGCATGCCAGTGAGATGAGTGAGTACTTTGAAACGCTATCAAGGCTGTTCCAACCGCCGTATATGCGTGGTGAGCAAGAAGACATCAATGCAAAAACCGCCGGAGTGTATGCTGCGATCCAAGAGGTACTTTTCAAGATGTCTCAGCGCTTAACAGATCACCGTAAGCAGGAAGTTGAAACTTGCAGACAAAGAACCTGGGATGCACTAATCGAACACTCTCAATTATCTGCTTTCTTAGCAGATGCTTTGTCAAGCAAAGCAAAGGGTGATCAAGTCAAGGCGGAGGAGCATTGGGAGCGTGTAGTAAGTTATGCAAACAGTATTGAGCCTTTGTTCCATGATTTGTTCGATGTTAAGTATTTTACCGATGTTTTGGGTCGGGTTATAAAAGGCGAGCGACTGTTCGATGACGTCACTTAATAGTTGCCAAAAGGAAAGGACTTCATTATGCCTGATATGTTAGTAAACCTATATACCATGCCGAAAATAGACCTGGAAGCCCGTATGTTAAAAGAGGGCATCGTAATCAAGCGGGCTATGGCCTTGGATAAAGAAAAGATTGTAGAGTATGTCAAAGCTAATTTTAGCGATATTTGCATTGAGTGGGCGTACGAAAGTGAGAAGGCAATTTTTAACAATCCTCCTACATGTTATATTGCGGTCAAGGATAAAGAAATTTTGGGTTTTGCCTGTTATGATTCCAGTGCATTAGGTTTTTTTGGTCCGACGGGAGTTTCACCTTCTGCGCAGGGCAAAGGTATCGGGAAGGCTCTCTTAGGCAAGTGTCTGGAATCTATGAAGGAACTGGGTTATGGATATGCTATAATCGGTTATGTAACTGACGCTGTCGCATTTTATGAGAAGGCTGTCAATGCTATAGTGATAGAAGACTCACCTCCCGGTAAGAACGTGTATTACAACCTAATTGATGTTGAGTAGCATAATTACTCGAAGGAGAAACTATGAAAGAACAGATTTTTCTAAAACTAAATGCACCGGATAAAAAGAGCCGCATTGAGGCGTTGCGGGAGATGAAGCTTCTGTGTGATACACGTGCACTTGATAAACCCATCACCGGAGTCAATGTTAACAATCACATCCACACCACTTTTTCGTTTTCACCGTATTCACCGACTAAAGCTGTTTTTGTTTCATGGATCAGTGGTCTTGCAACAACGGGTATCATGGATCATGACAGTGTCGCCGGTGCTGCTGAGTTTATCGAAGCAGGTAAGATAATAGGAATGCCTGTGACAGTTGGGTTCGAGTTGCGGTGCAAAATGACAGAAACCCCGTTTGAGGGTAAGCGCATAAACAATCCCGATCAAACTTCCGTCGCATACCTTGCAATGCACGGGATACCCCACCAAATGCTTGGTGAGGTCGAACAGTTCCTGGCACCCTACCGTGAAAAACGTAATGTTCGTAATTGGAAGATGGTTGAGAGGTTAAATACTTTAGTCAAACCATATGGAATTGAGTTGGATTTCAATAATGATGTGCTCCCGCTCTCACAATACTCCTCGGGTGGTTCTGTCACTGAAAGGCATATTCTGTACGCTCTATCGACAAAGCTAACCGAAGCAGAAATGCCAAGACATTTCCTCCTTATGATGTTCAAAAGTCAACTGGTCGAAAGCTTCTACGTGGACGCTGATGAGGAACTACCGCATATCACTGACTTTGTCAAACTTGCAAATAAAATCGGTGCGATTCCGGCTTATCCGTATCTCGGAGATGTTGGTGTTTCCGTTACGGGTGATAAGAAAAAGCAGAAGTTTGAAGATGCTTATCTTAATGAGCTTATCGGTTTTATGTCAGAGATTGGGATGCGTGCTGTTACATATATGCCTGCGAGAAATACAGATAAACAACTGTTACGTATCAAGGCAATATGTGAGGCGAATAACCTATTCCAGATTTCCGGCGAGGATATAAACTCTCCTCTACAGAAGTTCATATGCGAGAAAATCGAGACTCCTGAGTTTAAGCATCTCATTGATTCGGCATGGGCACTTATAGGACATGAGCTAGCATCAGAGCAAGGGCTTACTGAGGGGATGTTTTCGAAGAAAACGGAAAGTCAGATGCCGAATCTAGATGACCGCATCAAACATTTTGCGGATCTTGCGAAGGATAAGCATACTAAAAAAAGGAAAGTTAAGTAAAGAGCGCAGTGAGCGAAGAGTCTGAAGCAAAGTAATAAGTATGAAAGGCATGGGCATATAAAATGAAAACAAAGGCTGTCAGAATTTACGGGAAAAGTGATTTACGGTTAGAGGAGTTTGATCTTCCGGCTGTCGGGGATGATGAAATCCTGGCTTCGGTCGTATCGGACTGTATTTGCATGTCCAGTTATAAAGCTGCGATACAGGGTGCGGACCATAAGCGGGTACCTGATGATGTGGGGGAAAATCCCACTATGTTGGGGCATGAGTTCAGTGGTGAGATCATTAGTGTAGGCAAAAAATGGCAAAATGACTTCAAAGTGGGGCAGAAGTACTCAATTCAGCCTGCTCTTAATTATAAAGGTTCTCTTGATGCTCCCGGTTACTCTTTTCGTTGGTTGGGTGGCAATGCAACATATGTGATCATTCCAAACGAAGTTATGGAAATGAAGTGTCTTCTGCCATATAACGGCGATGCATACTTCTATGCATCACTGGCTGAACCTATGAGCTGTGTTATTGGTGCATTTCACGCGAATTACCATACGACATCGGGGGTCTATGAGCATAAGATGGGTATCGTCCCGGGTGGGAACATGGCAATTTTGGCGGGTGCCGGTCCAATGGGTCTTGGTGCTATCGATTACGTCATCCACTGTGACAGGAAGCCCGGCTTACTCGTTGTAACTGACATAGATGATGTCAAGCTTGGTCGTGCAGCAGAGGTTCTGACTGTTGAGGAAGCTGCAAAAAACGGCGTTAAGCTGGTATATGTAAATACAAGTAACCCCGAAGAGTTGCTTGCACTAACAGACGGGCGCGGGTTTGATGATGTGTTTGTTTATGCTCCGGTTGCGCCTGTGATTGAACTTGGTGATAGCATTCTCGGTAAAGACGGCTGCTTGAATTTCTTCGCAGGACCGACAGACCCTTCGTTTACTGCACGTTTCAATTTTTATAATGTACATTATGCCTTCACACATATCGTCGGAACAAGTGGTGGTAATACTAGTGATATGTTAGAGGCTTTATCAATGATGAGTGACGGTCGCATCAACCCGGCTGCAATGATCACTCATGTCGGCGGTCTTGACAGTGTTATAGATACAACTTTGAACCTGCCAAAGATACCGGGCGGCAAAAAACTCATTTATACTAATATTTCCATGCCGCTCACGGCTATCGAGGATTTTGGCAGTATGGAAGACCCCGTGTATCAAACACTTTCAGAGATCGTTCGGAAAAACAACGGCCTTTGGTGTGCTGAGGCCGAGAAGTATTTGCTGGAAGCAAAAGGTTAAGATAAGGTACACAGTAGATCAGTGATTTTAGCGGTGATTTGAAGTTTTTAAATAGACTTGTGGAGATGATCGATATGTCCATTATTCCTTGGTCAGACGAATACTTAACCGGCTTTTCGGATGTTGATGAACAGCAGAGGGCACTT
>Ga0123356_10005798_pt1 | contig 12534 bp, 10 predicted proteins | sample TergutEmb28metaG_2_FD_92546 | JGI IMG/M metagenome (GOLD analysis project Ga0123356, IMG submission 92546) | Embiratermes neotenicus P3 segment gut microbial communities from Petit-Saut dam, French Guiana - Emb289 P3 | ecosystem: Host-associated > Arthropoda: Insects > Digestive system > Gut ... | reverse complement strand
TATGACGTTTTAGTGCCCAGGCTTGCCGGGATGAAGGGCAACACCGAGCCGAAAATCTTCTGATTTCTGCGTTGGGGCGACATATGGACGCGGTATTGGGCTACGTTTTCCGATTCACGGCGTATGTCGTGATTGGCCTATCGCTCGAGATGCTTTTCTCGGTGAGTGGGATTGATCGCGCATTGGGGTATCGCATGGAGCGGAGGGTTCCGCGACGGTACCTGGAGGGGTTCGTTAGCGTGTACATGATCCCCTTGCATGGGTTCGGGGTGCTGTTCGCACTGGAACCAGTTGCGATAGCGATCGCCCATTGGAACATAGTTTTTCGCTATCTTTTTTATGCAGTTTGCATCTCGCTTGCGGAAGCCTTGTGGGGGTTTGTACTTGACAAGGTCCTTGGGTTCTACACTTGGGACTACTACGCAAAGTCCAAATACCGAGTGTTCCGTCGTGGGTACACCTTGTGGACTCTGATGCCGATGTGGGGAGCTGCTGGGTTGCTGTTCGAGCAATGCTCAAGGATGATGCTCAAACTCACGCCCCATGCAGTTGAGTTCTTTCACGAGGCGCGGTTGTTGTGAGTATGCGTTTGCAGTGACGGGCAGGTCAAAGGGGGGCACAAGCGCTGACGAGCCACTCACGGTCGGCAGCGTCTTCGAGCAGTGGGGACAGCGTGGTGTTGACACGCTCGTGGTACTCGTTGAGCCATTTTTGCTCGTCGGCGGTGAGCAAGGACGCATCGATCAAGGTTCGATCGATCGGGCAAAGTGTGAGGGTTTCGAACGTGAGCCAGGTTTTTTCCTTGGTGCTGAGTTTGTCGTCTTTGATGACGAGCACCAGGTTTTCGAGACGTATCCCGAATTTGCCGGCGGCGTAGAATCCTGGTTCGTTGGACATGATGTTGCCGGGCTCGAGGAACGCGCCTCTGCATCTGGTGGGGCTCATGGCTTGCGGTCCTTCGTGGACGCTGAGGCCTGCGCCGACTCCGTGTCCGGTGCCATGTGCGTACTCCTTGCCGTCGTTCCACAGGTGCATGCGGGCCAGGGTATCAAGCCGCATCCCGCGCACTCCAGTCGGGAATTTTGCTTGCGCTACGGCGATGTGTCCTTTGAGGACGAGGGTGAATGCTCGGCACTGGTCGGGGGTGGGTTTGGAGCCGATGAGCACAGTTCGGGTGATGTCGGTTGTGCCGTCGACGTACTGGCCTCCGGTGTCCATGAGGAGGATGCCGGCGTTGATCTTGGCGTTGGATTCTTCGGTGGCCGAGTAGTGAACAATGGCTGCGTGAGGGCCGAACGCGAAGATGGGGTGGAAGCTCGGGCCGCGATAGTTTTCGTTTTGCGCGCGTAGTTCTTCGAGGTGTTCTTGCGCTGAGATCTCGGTGACCGTGCCTTTGGATCCTTGATCGCTGAGCCATCTGAGGAAGCGCACCATAGCGACGCCGTCGGCGATGTGCGCGTTGCGCATGCCCTGGATTTCGGTGGGGTTTTTCTTCGCCTTGCGTTCGGCGATCGGGCTTTGGATTGAGATCAACTCGCAGCGGGCGAGTTGTTTGCCGACCCATTGGTTGGTGGTGTCTCTGTCAAGCCATACGCGAGCTTTGCGCTTGGCGAGGGCGCTGAGTTCCGCCTTGATGCTTGCGTAGGGCCGGATCTGGACATCTTTCGACAGTCGACGCTGGTGGTCGCCGACCACTTTTTCCTCGTCGATGAACAGCATCGCATCGTCCGGGAACACGATGGCGTACGCGATGACGACCGGGTTGTACGCGACGTCGGTGCCGCGGATGTTGAATGTCCAGGCGATGGCGTCGAGCTCGGTGATGATGAGAGCATCGGCGTTCCTCTCCGCGAGTGCTGCGCGAATCATCACGAGCTTGTCTTTGGTAGTCACGCCTGAGCGTTGACGCGGCAGGTACTCGATAGGTCCCGTCGGCATATCGGGAGCGTCGTCCCAGATCTCGTCGACAAGGTTGCGTTCGATGAAAGTGAGAGTGGCTCCAGCCTCCGCGAGTTCTGTCTTGAGTTTTTCGGCTTTGTCCATGGAGATGACTCGTGGGTCGACGCCGACTTTGGAGCCGTTTTTCATGGTGTGTCGGAGGTGTTCTTCGACTCCGCGGACCCCGGGTTCGCCCTCTTTGAACAACTGTATGCCGCTGCCTTCTAGCTGTTGTTCTGCTTGCAGAAAGTAGCGACCGTCGGTCCACAGCACGGCCTGGTTTCGGGTGACGAGTAGCTCTCCAGCAGATCCAGTGAATCCGCTGACCCAAGCTCTTCGTTGCCAACACGCTGGGACATACTCGTTGTGGTGTGCGTCCGTAGTGGGAACAAGATAAGCGTCGATCTCATGCTCGCGCATCACACGTCGAAGCGCGGTGATTTTGGATCGGGTGGATTTCGTCATTGCAGGGCCATCCTTGTTGCCGCGAGCGCGCGGCAAGAATCTGATTTTTTAGCCTCACGAACTGGTTGTCACTGATGCGTTGCCAAGTAAGAACGAAGCAAGAACGCAGCCTGCCACCGTACACGTCGGCACGATTGCAGTCGATATGATGGTGTACGAACAATGCCGCATTGTGTTCAAAGTCTGAACTTGTGGTAAGGGCCGCGACCAGAATCCCGTGACTCTGGAGGCATTCTACACGACCAGCAGTGGCCTTTGTCATGCGACTTAGATGCGGTACCTACGATAACCGGATGGGAAATATGGCGACCAGTGGGACGGTGGACAAACCGCCGCATTCGTTGATCGCATCGGCGTGGCGACTCTCAATGCTGACGAACCGTGCCGTGGTGTTTGCAGCCTCGGCGTTTGCAGCCTCGGTGGTTGCGTTGTCCGTGGTTTCTGCTTCGGTGTTGGCTGTGCCTGCGATCGGCATTTCCGCGGCAGGATGTGGAAGAACCGCAGAACATGCCACCCAATCTGAAGCGGGGGACTCCGATGCAGCGCGATTGGAGTCGTCAACGGATCAGACTGATGCAGCCCCAGCAGCTAGTTCTGGGGGGCGCGTTCCTGCTGGTGTTGGCGATTCAGGTCTTGCAGCAAACCCTGACGGCGCGGTGACGGCAACCGATCCAAGGCGAGATGCGTCGGACAACAATCAAGGCGATGCTGGAAGAGGGACTGAGCCTGGTTCGCTGGGCGATCTGCAGCGGGATGCGCAGGGAGATTCCGAAAGAGATCTGCACCCGGACTACGCATGGCTTCCGCCGCGAACTGTTGTGGCAGACGGGGAGCACAAGATGGCCGCCACCGCAATGCAGGCTTGGGTACACGAGTATCCTGACGATGAGACTGCATACCTTGGGTACTTTCGCGCGGGTCGAGTCATTGATAGATCTGAAGGTTGGATTGCGAAGACGATGCGGTGTCCTGGTGGCTGGTACGAGGTGCTGCCAGAAGGCTATCTGTGCAGAGGCAATCGAGCCACGTTCGACATGAATGACCCAATAGTCGTGGCTTCCTGGAAGCCCGCGCGACGAGGCGACCCCCTTCCATACGGCTATGTTCGTCCAGCCAGACGGAACACATTCCTGTATTTCGTATTGCCCACCAAGGCAGAGCAGGAGCGGACGGAAGGCAGCTTGATGTCAGCAGACTCCGCGGGCTGGTTGGCTGCGCATCAGCCGAATGCCGACGTGTTGGGTGATCCAGAACCAGTTCCGCATTTTCTGACAGATGGAAAGCGCCTCCCAACGCCATACGGCGTCGTTCAACGCACTCGGTTCAGTGTTCACGAAGGGCGTGCGAACCCAAAAGCTGCGTTCGCGATCATGTCTGTGCATGAGCACGAAGGTCGAAGATTCGGCCTGACAACAGAGTTGGACCTCATCGCGATTGATCGGACGAAGATCGTGAAGGCACCAGCGAGGCGGGGGGGAGAAGTGGATGATCTGCCAGCCGGGATCGTCCGGGCTTTCTCGATACCGAGGTACCTGTTTGATGCGGACGACAAGCCCATGAAAGACGGGGCCTTCACTCAGTATCAGGTCATCAGTCTAACCGGCGCGAGCCATCGTGACATGTATGAGGTCAACGACGGTTCCTATGTGCCCGCAGGGGCAGTGCAGATGATCGACGCGCGAACCTCGTTTCCATCGTTTGCATCGGCAGGAACCAAGTGGGTGGATGTGTCGCTGAACAAGCAGATCTTGGTGGCTTACGAAGGCAGGCGTGCAGTTTACGTGGCTGAGATTTCTACCGGTGTCGGTGGGGCATCGAACCCGAAGGAAACCTTTGCGACTGTTCAAGGCTCATACACGATCAGATCAAAACACCTCACTGCAACGATGACCGGCAATCGTCAGGCTGATGACTATGAGCTTACAGATGTTCCCTATGTTCAGTACTTCCACGAGGGGTATGCGTTGCACGCAACCTTCTGGCATGACAATTTCGGACGTCCCCAGAGTCACGGGTGCATCAACTTGACGCCCGCGGATGCGGCATGGATCTTCGAGTTCACCGAACCCAAGGTACCCGAAAACTGGCACGGCGTTGTGGGACACGACCGCACACGAAGATCCGTGATCCATGTGCGTCCATAGACCCACAGAGCGACGGATTATCGATTGACCTCGACATCGCAAACCTCGATGTCGCGGGCTTCTGATGCGCGGATGCTGATGAGGTATGCTCCGAGACGCAGCTCGATAGGATCGCCGAGCAGGGCTTTTCGAAGGACTTTTCCGTTGGCACCGTAGACAAAGCCCATATCCACGAGGCGTTTTCGGATCTCGCCTCGCGATCGGACTGTCGATATGGTGAAAGCATCGCCTACTGGAATTTGATCGAGAGTCATTAGGTTGCCCAAATCTGTCCGCTGCCAGAATGGTGCGCTGCCAGATGTCTAGTTCTTGCTACTTAGGGGGATCGGCAATGTATGGGAACGGTTGTGTATCTGTGCTAGCACTCGGCAGTCATTACGTGTTTGGCCTGAACGCGCGCCGAACGGACACATGCGAGGATGGTGTTGGACAAACCCAGCGCAACAAGCGGACTCGATCGATTCGTCGTCAACACTGGATTGGCGCAGAGTGATCAAGTCAGAGAAGCTCTTGAAGCAGACGGTGGAAAGAAGAGGGTAGCCCAAGCGCTAGTCGAAAGCGGCCTCATCGATGCTGCCAAACTCGCGCAGGTGCTCTCATACCACCTCTGCCTGCCGTGGGTATCCCTGGACCACGTGCGATTCTCCACAAGACTCCTCAAACTCATCCCACCAGAACTAGCCCTCGAGTACCGCGTCATCCCTGTATACCTGCGCCGAAGAGGCATCGAACCAGGATCAACTCTGTACGTCGCGACCGACGATCCCACCTGTCAGGAAGCAGCCGATGCCTGTGCAAAAGTAGCGAAGATGCCAGTTCGCATGATGGTTGCGACATCAACGGGGGTAACCAAGACCCTGGATCTCATGTACGGCGAGCCTGATCAGACGGACGATTCGGCAGAACGGCTGACAGACGTGTCGGAGCTAATAATGTCGGGCGGGTTCGAACAGTTGGGGCCGAACATGGTCCCGCTGTCGATACCCGTTCCCGGCGGGCAACCAGCGCAATCGCCGATGGGCCAGGCAATGGGACCGCAGCTACCAGCCATGCCGCCACCCGCACCGCTGCCAGCACTCGCGAACATGGGCCAGTTCGGGCAACAGTCAATTCAGCCGCCACCGCCCTCAACAAACCAATCCCAAGGAACACCGCCAGGCCCAGCCACAGTTCTGGCTACAGGTCTGGCGACACCGCCGTCTATCGCGCCTACGTCTGCAGCCTCACCTAACACGTCTGCAATCTCGCAAGGGCATCAGCAGCAAGCGAATCACCAGCAAATACGTCCGCCGATGCCATCAGTGTCGGCAGTGTCGTCGGGGTCACCAGTGTCGTCAGCGTCACCGGTGTCGTCAGCGTCACCGATACAGTCGCCAGGCTCACCGTCGATTCCACCTGTCCGGCATCCCATGCCGTCAGTGTCGTCGATGAAGTCCATTCAGCCGCCACCCTCGACGTCGTTTGCCCAGCCAGCCCGTCCAGCGATGCCGCCAGCGTCGACAGCGGTACCAGCGTCGCCAGTTTCCTCGGCGGCAGCGGCAGCAACGTCGACATTGATGCACTCGGGTCAGCCGCCAGCATCGCATGTGGCACCGCCGTCTGTGTCCACCGCGGCATCATTCCAATCTACCCGTTCGGGCATGCCAACATCGACGTCAGCGTCGACGCGATCTTCGACTGAGATGCAAGCGTCGCAAGCCCGGCAGACACCTGTTTCGTCGGCCATGCAGGCAGCACGGCAATCATCGTCATCGATAACATCGTCATTGACGCGATCCTCGTCATCGTCGTCATCGTCGTCATCTTCGTCGTCATCGTCGTTGTCGACGCCATCGCGGACCAAATCTTCTCCGCGACAAATGGCATCGCAAAGCCAACCAAGTGCCAAGGAGCATGCGCCCACCGGCGATATGCCACCGAAAGTCGCTGCGCATTCGAAAGCCGCAACACTCTCCAAAGATGCAGCACCTCCCAAGGACCCGTCGCGACCGAAAGCACCAGCATCGGGCGATGAGTCAGCTATCTCGAAAGCCCCGGTATCCAGGAAGACACCGTCCAAGACCAACCAAGCAGTCTCGACAGCAGCGCAGACAACGTCACACGTGAACTCGCGTCGCGGGTCTGGCGATGCCGAACGCTTGGTTGAGGATGAACCTGTTGAGGCAGGGCGCTCTTCGTACTCCCGGGTATCTCTTAGTTCAGTCGTCGACAGCTCCCCAAACTCGTCGCGCGTTGGCATTGCTCTGCAACCCGGATTGTCATCCCTTGACGCGCGCGCGTCGTCGGCTGTCAGGATCTCACCAATCGTCGACGGATCGCGTCGACCTACCGAATCCATTCGCGGAGCATCAGTTGGCAGACGTCCAGGCGATGGGATTGGCGACACTCAGTTGGTGTCGAGCACTCCGCTGGCGAGGGACGACCAAACGGCAGATGGCGACATGGAACTTCCTGACGACTCACGAGACGCCGTTCCACCTACAGCCCCATCGTCAGTTCTGTTGGGGTTATCGTCGCCGGTGTCATCGAAAGTCTCTTCTTCGGTTACCCGCGTGGTGTCGTTGGATTCAGCCGACACCAACCCGTCGCTCGGGGGATCCGGGGCATCGACGACACTGAGTGAGCGAGGAAGAACCCAGCAGTTAATTGGGAACCCGCAAGACGTCGGCCCCATCTCCGAACCATTTTCTAAAGTGCGGTGGGAGGATGATGACGACCGCGTGTATCCTCAACCGGTACCTGCCACTTATCGCGCGAGTCGTGGTGCGACGGAGCTGGAGGATGAATCGGGTGACGGGACCATGTCGTTGAAGTCAGCACCGATTCCGGGGCCGTCGCCGTTCGTTCTCGAGGGGCTGCATGCTGCGATGGATGTGGCGGTGAACAAGTTAGATTTGGGTGATCTGGCTGCGCATCATGCAGCGGATGATGCGGAACCTGAAGACGAGCGACCGTTGGGGCAGGCGGACCGGGAATACGATGGAGAACAGGGACAGGAGTTTGTCGAGGGGCCGGATGACGGGGTTGTTCTTGTGGTGGGTGACGATGGTGAGTTCGTGCGGGGCTGCCATCGCATGTTTTCAGTCTTGCCGGTGCGCGTGATCTCTTGTCCTCTGGACATGGTGGATTCGCGGGCGAAGGACCTGCTCCCCTTCGTGATCATCGTGCCAGACGAGATTTACGTCGTTGAGCAGTATTGGTTCAACACGCTGGCTGTTGAACTTGAGTGTCGATTGCTCATATGGGAACGCGGGCTGGATATAGATGAAGTGGTTCGTCTGGTTGACGAGCTGCACGAGGAATGGCTTGGCAATCATTCATAACCTGCCAGGTGGCCAGTCAGACCTCGCATCAATCTCGCGTGATGCAGTCGAACACCCGCGGTTTGTTGGTATCAGGCATCATTTCGACCCAACTGGGAAATGGCTCCCGGAGGAAACATGTCAGTAAAATTTGATCCCGAGCGTGCATTAGTAGGAATCCGTCGCGAGTTTGGTGAACACGGTGGGGTTTGCCCATCCATTGAGAGATCCTCGACGTTCACCGTGTTGGAACCGGGCATCATGCCCGAGATTTTCGAGGGCCTTCGAGGCCCCGAAAACGGTGGCTGTTTCCTATACAGTCGCCACTTCAATCCAACGGTCGACGTTCTCGCCCGATCCCTTGCCGCGATGGAAGGTACGGAATACGCAGTCTGCACGGCCAGCGGGATTTCCGCCATTGCGTGCTCAATCCTGCAGCTATGCAAAAACGGCGACCATGTTGTCTCGAGCAACACCGTGTACGGCGGTTCTCACGCGCTGTTTGCGGAAACATTTCCAGAATTTGGGATCGACGTTACCTTTGTCGATCCTGTCGATACGGCGGCCTTTGAGAAGGCGATAACCCCAAAAACCAAAGCCCTGTATGTCGAAGTGGTGGGCAATCCCACGCTCAAAGTTGCCGATATTCCGGCCCTCGCGAAGATCGCTCACGATCGTGGCATCGTCCTCGTTGTCGACAACACCTTCACCCCCATGGTCATATCCCCCGCGAAGCTTGGCGCTGACATTGTGGTTTACTCGCTCACCAAATTCGTAAACGGGGCCAGCGATATGATCGCCGGCGCGATTTGCGCGTCAAAAGACTTCGTACTGCAACTCATGGACCTGCACAAAGGGCGAGTAATGCTGCTAGGCCCCACCATGGACTCGCGCACGGCTTTCGATTTGCAGCAAAGAATGCCTCACCTCGGCCTCAGAATGCGAGAGCACGGTACGCGAGCAATGGCGATCGCAAAACGCCTGGAAGAACTCGGCGCATCAGTGGTTTACCCAGGGTTGCCATCGAATCCCCAGCACGAACTGTTCAAATCCATGGCCAACGAGGGATACGGCTACGGCGGAATGCTCGCTCTGGACTGCAAGACCGCCGAGATGGCAGACAAAACCATGGCGATTCTTCAGAACGAAGAGAATTTCGGATTCATCGCAGTGTCGCTAGGCTACTTCGACACCCTCATCTCCTGCTCCGGATCGTCAACTTCATCTGAAATTCCCGCGGAAGACCAGGCAATAATGGGGTTATCCCCCGGATTGCTTCGAATCTCGATTGGATACACAGGACTGCTCGAAGACCGCATAGCTCAGATCGAGCGTGCAGTGCGAAAAGCCGGTTTGGTCTAAACGGAAAACTCCAGAACACGCATCAGTGTGCTGGAGCGTCCCAAACCTTCACCCCGCCAGCGAACGCAACTGAGTTTGATATGATGGTGATGTCTGGCGGGAGATCCAGACAGAGTTTCTTAGCGTTTCCGCCCCCGACATAGAGCATGTCGTAGCTGAATGTGGCACACATCAGCTCGAAAGCGCGATCTGCTCTCATGCTCCACACCCTCTTCCCCACCTTGTCCAAAGCGGCTTGGCCGAGCCGCTCTTCGTAGGTTCGTCCCTTCTCGAATGGGTGATGACCAAGTTCGAGATTCGGACACAATCGACCGTCGCGGAAAATAGCCGCCCCCATTCCTGTTCCCAACGTCACAACCATTTCCGTGCCGCGCCCTGTGATGACACCGAAACCGTGCATGTCGGCATCATTGATCAGACGCACTGGGACTTGTAGCTCCCGCTGGACTCTGACTTCCAATTGATATCCATACCAATCACCATCGAGGTTGGGGGCCGTTCTGACCAAGCCGCCGCTGACAACACCTGGGAAACCGATGGAAACTCGATCGAACGGCGTGAGGGATTCGGCGATTCCAAAAATTGTCCTGACTATTGCATAGATTTCCGCAGGACGGGGAGTTGGCACGCGGAGCCGATCCGACACGGGTTCGCCGGGAGCGCGATAACAGCGCGCCTTTATGCCAGACCCGCCGATATCGATGATCAGAGTAATGGGTAATTGGTCTTGTTGTGATTCCATGGAAACTCCGGGGTTGTTAGAGGATTAGCCGACTGGAGTAGGAGCTGGCAGTGAAGGTCTCGGAACCGCGCCAGCAAGATCGCGATACAAAGCGTAATAGCACCGCGCGCTGGTGTCCCAAGACGCGTCCCTCGACAAACAGTTTCTGATAACCTGGGTCCAGAGCTGCTCATTCTGCATGGTCATCGCAGCGGCGGATACTGCGTGAATAATGCCTTCTGCAGATATTTCGCTTAGCAAAAATCCAGTCCCACTCGCAGTCGATTCGTCGATTGGCTCCACTGTGTCAGCGAGTCCACCAACTGGACTGACGATAGGCACGGAACCGTAACGCATTGCGTATTGTTGGCCCAGGCCACAAGGCTCGAACCTGGATGGCATCAGGAAAATGTCCGAACCAGCGTAAATACGTCGCGCGAGCTGCTCATCAAAGGTGCTTCTGAAGGCGAATTTTTGACGGTATCGTGATGCGATTTCCTCGAGTTGGGATTTCAGTTCGTGGCTGTTCGGAAGATTCGGATGCTCATCGTTCGAATTCGTCGCGTGGTTTCTGGGTAAGTCTCCAGATATGCCTCTGGTTGCGTCTCCGGGCGTGTCGTCGGCAATGGATGGGGAGGTGGTATTGGTCGTGGTGCCAGGAGCGTCGATGGGAGGGTTTTCGGGGACGTCGTCGGTTGCGATTATCGCAAAGCGGATTCCTTGTTCCAGTAGCGGTGGTAGGGCACTGATGAGCATGTCAGCGCCTTTTTGGTGAGTGAGTCTGGTGACCATGCCGACAATTGGTGGGTCACCGGTCATGTCGATCCCTAGTTCCGCGGCAAGAGCAGTTTTGCATGCCCTTTTTCCAGATGGATCATGGTAATCGTATCGTACGACAAGGGCGCGGTCTCGGGATGGATCCCACATCGTAGTGTCTATCCCATTGATAATTCCGATCACACTGTCCGATCTGTCCCTTAGAGCAGCGAACACGCTTGTTTCGTCTGCGGCTGCACTGCTTTCTTTGCCATCAGTATCCTCGTCGGCGTGCGACACGACCTCGCTGGCATAGGTGGGGCTGACAGTGGTCACAGCGTCGGCGCACGCGATTCCGGTTTTGAGGAAGTTGAGGCGTCCCTCCGCCATGATGCAGTTCGGTACGCAGAGGAGTTCCTCAATGCCGATGATTGGGGCGCGTTCTGGGGGGAAGCTTCCTTGGTAGGCAGCATTGTGGAAGGTGAACACGCTTGGTGTGGCGCGCCATCTTTCGTCGTCTGCGGTGCGTGAGAATGCGAGGGCGAGTCCCGCGTGCCAGTCGTGGGCGTGGATTATGTCGGGGGGACCGTCGAACAGGATGCTGGCTGCCTTTAGGGCCGCCATGCACATGACTGAGAATCGTAGGTCGTTGTCTGGAAACAGGCCGGATTTGTTTCCGTAGATTCCTCCTCGCTTATACAGCGGAGGACAATCGAGAAGCAGCGCGTGGAGGTCGCCGCATCCGATTACGTCGTGAACGTCGACGATGTATGTGTCGCCGAAAGTCACGTCGATGGGGTGTTCCCAGGAGGAGCGGGTCGTGGCGTGTTCGAGGCGTGTCGAGTCGTACAGCGGGGTGGCGACAACGATTTCGATTCCGAGCGCGCCGAGAGCACGGGCAAGCCCCTGCATAACGTCGCCCAATCCGCCAGATCTGGCGAATGAGCCTAGTTCGGAGCTGATGGCTAGGACACGAAGTGGGCGCGGCAATGATGTTCTAGAGTCGATGACGTCTGGGATCATTAGGTGTTGGCGCGTAATTTCTAACGAAGTTGTCTCGGGTTTGCACCTGTGTTGCCGATTTGCATCTATTTGCCAACACAACTACGAGACTCCGCAAGCGTTTGGGCACGACGCCAACCAACCCATTAGTGCCCCCCGAAAGGATTAGTTCATGGCCCGAGTTTACAATTTCAACGCTGGTCCAGCCGCGCTCCCGCTTCCCGTTTTGGAACGCGCGCAAGCAGAGTTCATCGACTTCAACAACACCGGGATGTCCATCCTCGAACACAGCCACCGAGGCAAAGCCTACGATGCTGTGCATAACGAAGCCATCGCGCTGCTGCGGGAACTGCTCGCGATCCCCGAAAGCTACAAAGTGCTGTTCCTCCAAGGCGGCGCAAGTCAGCAATTCGCAATGGTCCCAATGAACCTACTCCCACAAGGAAAGAGCGCCGACTACATCGTCACAGGTGCATGGAGCAAAAAAGCACTCCAAGAAGCCCAAATAGTAGGAACAGCACGCGCCGCGGCATCCACCGCCAACGACAAATTCACCCGCATAGCTACCCAAGAAGAGCTGTCCCTCGATGCCAACGCTGCATACGTGAGCTACGCCTCAAACGAGACAATCCACGGCGTCCAATACATCGACTCCATGCCGGAAGTAGGAAATGTCCCTCTCGTTTGCGACATGTCCAGCGACTTCCTGTGGCGCAAACTCGACGTCTCCAAGTTCGGCCTCATCTACGCCGGCGCCCAGAAAAACATCGGCCCAGCCGGAGTCACATGCGTCATCATCCGCAACGATCTCGTCGAAGGCGGAAGGACAGACATCCCCAAGATC
>Ga0123356_10005797_pt1 | contig 12534 bp, 11 predicted proteins | sample TergutEmb28metaG_2_FD_92546 | JGI IMG/M metagenome (GOLD analysis project Ga0123356, IMG submission 92546) | Embiratermes neotenicus P3 segment gut microbial communities from Petit-Saut dam, French Guiana - Emb289 P3 | ecosystem: Host-associated > Arthropoda: Insects > Digestive system > Gut ... | reverse complement strand
ATGTTGTCAGGATCACAAGCCATCCAAAGCGGACTAAGCCCAACTTTGCCAGCGACTGGAATCAAAAGGCGTAGCGGGCGAGCTGCGTACCCGATCCCACGGTGAGCAGGATGGACGCTGTAGCCGATGCGTCGAGCATACAACTCGACGTGAGGCACGCGCAAATTGCTGGCGCCAAGTTCCTCGCCGGATCCGACGTGAATCATCCCGCAATCGTAAGTGGGAACCTTGTGGATCGGGTGCGGCGCGAAGTCCGCCCGTTCCAGAACCAACTCATTGTCCTTGCGCGTTCCGGGAGCGAAGAGCACATCCCTCCTCGTTAAGCGTACTGTCAGGAACTTTACTTTGGCTCTTGCCGCACGAATTTTTTTACCGCTTCCGCCAGGCACCGCGCAGTCCAGCCGCCGAATCCACAGGAAGCACCTGCAATCAAGAGACTTGCGACAAGGTCCTTGGCCAATGCCCTCCATGTGAAACGGGATTCGATCATCGGGCACGGCCGAGAAGACTGTGAATGATTTGTTCACAGCTAAAATACGCAGCGGACTCAAAAATCTAATTTCTTTTCTTCTGCTCCCCGCACTTCCCTTTCGGGGCTTCCACACTCGGTGCCTTCGGCACTGCCTGGCTGACGGTTTCGAACGAGACTATTTGACCGCCGGCCTGGCCAACTCGATGCGCGTGGTAGTGCGCGTGTATTGGATGCCACCCATGCGACCGATCAGGTCGAGGGAGTTGCGGTCGAGGTGGCCGTCTCTGAGGTGCGCATCGTCGACGTGAACGGCGATGATTTGGCCTATTACCAGGCTGCTGCTGGTGGGCGCGGGAGAGAAATCGAGAATCCGGTAGAGATTGCATTCGAAGCTTACGGGGGACTCTTTGACGCGCGCGGGACGGACGAGCCGGCAGGGTTCGGGAGTAATCCGCGTGAGACTCCATTCGTTGACCGTCGCGTCGTATTCCCCGCTGGTGATGTTCATCGGTTCGAGCAGATCGAAGGTGACGATGCTGATGACGAACTCTTTGGTCTCGCCGATGTTGCGGAGAGTGTCTTTGGGCTCTCCTTTGGTTGAGTCTCGATCTTTCCCGGGGCGCAGGCCAGGGGCGAAGGCGAGGAGAGGGGGATCGATCGAGACGGCGTTAAAGAATGAGAAAGGAGCGAGGTTGGGCTGTCCGCCGGCGCTGACGGTCGACACCCAGGCGATGGGACGAGGGGCGACGGAGTTGAGGATGAGGTTGTAGAGATCGCGATGCGAAAGGTCCGAGGGCAGGACGTTCATGGGGGGAGTATAGCGGAGGGGGCGGAGGCGGGGCTCATTTTTGCCCGACGTCGGGCGGGGCGCTTACAGCGCTGCTCTTCCGCGGTGAGTTTTTCTCATCGGCTGGTGCGGCGGGCGGCGCGCCGGCTTAGATCCATTGAAAATCTGCCGCTACCCGGTCTCGGGTGGCATCGCGGAGGCTGGCTTCGTTTGCGTGCGACGTCCAATTCTCGATGGCGGCGCGGACTTCGTTGAGCAGCTCTTTGGGTCTTCTCACCAGGAAGCGGTCTGCTTCTTCCAGGAGATCTTCACGAGTGATATCGGTGAACTTGCCGTTGACGCTCATCAGGTGCTGGTAGGTCCATTCACCTTTGGGGTTGTGGGCGTGGGTTATGTCATAGGCGGGGGCGAATCGCCACGCTTCTCCTTGCCTGAGGAGGAAGCCGAAATTCTTGGTGTGGTCATCGCAGTTGCGCGACATTACGTTGAAGCACATGCGGCGGAAGGCTTGCGTCAGGGCTTGGTCTCCGAGTTTCAGCCGGGTGATGACCAGGAACAGTTGGGCATAGGCATGGGTGCCGCGCTGGCGGAAATCGAGGTGGTCCATGGCGCACAGGGTCTGGACATGGTGCTTGATCGTGCGTCCGTTGACGACGTCGCGATCGTAGCGGCGGGTCATGAAGTGGGCTCGTCCGTTCTCTTCGAGCAGGCGGCACGGAGACATTTCGATGCCGGCCTGCCTGGCCATGAGGTGGTAGGCGTACTCGATGCGTCCGTAGTCGGCGCCGGTGCCGAGTTCGGCGTCGAGGCCGATGCCGTCGAACTTCAGCAGCCAGTGCTCGAAGCCGGGGGCGGCGTCGAACTGTCCGCTGCGGATGACGTTGGTGTGCGGGTTCCAGGCGACGACCGCCTTGGCGCGAGCCCCGCCGGCGGAAGTTCCGACGCGGAGAATGTTGGCGAGCGCGGCCTGAGCTTCGCGGTCGATGTTGAGATCGCCTTCGATCAGCTTCCTGGCTTCTTCGACCAGCGACTGCATTTCGAGCGGCGCGGAACTCTCGCGGTGCGATCCGTGCTCGGGGCGGAATTCGAGTGCTCCCATGCCGCGCTTGCCCATGTAAGCCAGGCGGTCGAGCGGGGTGATTTCGTTTTTCGCGATGCCCTGCTTGGCCATCCAGGCGTCGATGAGCGCGTTGCCGAAAGCGTCGGGAAGGGCGTCGGCGAGCATGCCCGGGAGACGGTAGAAAGTCAGTTCGGGGAGGCTGGGGAAGATGAAGACCTCCTGCCGTGCATCGCGGGGCATGGTGAGCGGCGCCAGATCGATGCCCGAGAGGACCCAGTCGGGACTGAAGGCGAACGCGTAGTAGCCGAGGCGGGGATCGAGCGCGATGGCCCCGACCCGCTCGTCCCAGGCGCGAACTTCGATGACCGCGGTGGATTTCACGCTTTCGGCGACGCCTTCAGCTTGCGCGAACGCCGCACCCGTTGCGGAGGCCTGGGGGTTCGTAGCATGCTGAGCGGATTGATCGTCGGTTCGGGCGCGAGCATCTCGATGCCCTTGACATAGTCGAGCGCGCGAAGGGTACGGAGAAGCGTTTCGAGCGTGGAACCGCGCCCGTTTTCGAGCTTGCCGAGCGCGCGAAGAGAGATGCCAGCGCGCTCCGCGGTGGTGCGCTGGTCGAGGTTGCGGGCCAGACGCAGTTTGCGGATGCGATGGCCGAGGTCGCCTTGGAGGTTTTCGACGTTGTTGTTCATAGACTCACTCCAAGCATATTTATGCCAGTTCTAACAATCATAGCACGTATCAGCATAAATATGCTTGTTAGCGCTGATTATTTTACAAGAGAGAACGGGCGCAACCCAGAGGTGCGAAAGGCCGGAATTGCGCCACCTGCAGGGCCCCAATCACGTAGAACCGAGCCACGTTGGGATGACAGAAGTAGCTGGCCGGAGGCTGGTTCGGTGGGAAGCGGGGACCGGACCGTTACAAACTATCGGCAAACACTTCTTTGGCGGCAATGACCGTGTTGCTATGGATCGTCACCGTGTCTTCGACATTTCTGGCATATCCGCCGGCGTAGGTGACCATGATGGGAATGTTGCGGGCTTTCGCCACTTTGAAGACCAGCTGGTCGCGCTTCTTTAATCCTTCCATCGATAGATTGAGGCCGCCGAGTTGGTCCTCGCGATACGGGTCGGCGCCGGCGATGTAGCAGATCAGGTCGGGCTCGAACTGGCGGAAGCCGGAACTGAGCGCGTTGTCGAGCCAGGCGAGGTAGTCGTCGTCGCCGGTGCCGTCGGGCAGATCGACATCGATCGAAGAGGGCGGCTTCCAGAGCGGGTAGTTGTTGTGCTGGTGGAGCGAGATGGTGAAGACGTCGCCGGCGTGGGCTCCGCGCATCTTCCCGCCGGGCATGCCCGGTGGCTGCTGGACGGTTGAGACGGAGGAGGACGGGAGCAGGGCGCTGGCGGTGCGGGTCCCCGTAAAGATTGCGGCGGTCCCGTTGCCTTGATGGACGTCGCAGTCGACGGTCATGGCGGTGCGGATGCGGTCGTCGCGCTGCAGGCGGCGGATTGCGACCGCCACGTCGTGGATCATGCAGAATCCTTCGCCGTGGTCGGGGAAGGCGTGATGGAAGCCGCCGCCGATGCTGATGCTGACTTTGTCGGTGAGGCATTGGCGGGCGGCGAGGATGGATCCACCAGCGGCGAGCCAGAAAGCAGCAGCCAGATCGCGCGAGTAGGGGATTTCCATCTCCATTTCTTCGTGCGGGGAGAGCGTGCCGTTTTTCAGCTTTCGCACATACTCCGGATTGTGGACCAGCAGGATATCTTGATCGGTGGCTGGTTGCGGCTCGAGGAAGTCGCCGGGCTCGGCAACGCCGAGCGACATCAGGCGCTCGCGCACGCGGCGGTACTTTTCGGCGGGAAAGACGTGATTGCCGATGGGTAAGTAATAGGCGTCGCTGTAGATGAGCCTGAAGGGCAGCATGCAAGCCATTCATGATACGCCAAACGTCGGCAGGTTGAGCGCGGCGAGGACCTTCGGTGGTGTGAAAGGTTCGATGCTCGTCGAGCAGGTTCGGTTGGCGCTCGCTGACATCGTGCGGTCTGGGGAGGGCGTTCCGCCGCCTCCGGGAAACCTGCGACGGACGAGTGGAACTAGCGTCGCTTCGGGGGCTGAGCGGGCGGCGCAACGATCGGCTTGTGCACGGGCACGATTGCGCCTTTCGCCGGGTCGGCCGCTGCGCTGGCGCGGGTGAGGACCTCCTGCTGGATGTACTGCACGAATTCCTGGATCTGTCGCTGCATTTCTTCCATGCGTTCGCGCATCTGCAGGATGATCGCCATGCCGGCGATGTTGACGCCGAGATCGCGCGCTAGGGACAGGATAAATTCGAGGCGTTCCAGGTCTTCGTCGGTATAAAGGCGGGTGTTGCCTTCGGTGCGGGAAGGTTTCAGCAGGCCTTCGCGCTCGTAGAGGCGCAGGGTCTGAGGGTGGATGCCGTACATCTCGGCGACCGAGGAAATCATGTAGGCGCCTTTTGACTTCCGCTTGGTCATAGGTCTCCTCGCTCCTGATTCTAGAGCGGCTATTGGACTTGTTTCCAGTTCACGGCTGGTTTCCCGGCGAATCGTTGCTGCCTGCCAAACGGGACGCGGCAAGTGCCGAAATCAGCGCGATGGACGTGCCCTTCCCACCATAGGCCCTCCCCTCTCCCCCGCCAACTCGAGGCATTTGTGATCGGTTGTAATCTGGAAAAACCTTGACCACGGACTTGCGCGAATTTTCAGGGACTTTGATTTCCTGAAGACGCGAGTGAAATCCGTGGCCTGGTTTCTTAAGCGGCCGCTTGCGGCTGTTTCTTCGCCGGAGGAACGGACCAGCCTGCCGGCTTGAGCGCATGATTGACGAAGTAAGCAACCACCCCTGCTGCGATCAGGATCATGCCGAAAACGAAGGAACTCATGCCCAGGATCGACTCATGCTCGCTGCGGAACACAGAGAATCCCAGCAGGAGCATCGGAGGGATTCCGATGACAATGGCGCCGAACGGGCCGCCCGGAACACGGAACGGGCGGTTCAGGTTCGGCTCGGTGAACCGCAGTACGGCCAGCGCCAGGAATTCCAGCAACAGGCTGGCGCCATAGAGCAGGATGTCGAGCGTTACCAGACGCTCGAAGCCTAACAACAGGCAAGGCATCCACAGGCAGGCGAGCACGACGATTGCGACCCAGGGGGCTTTCGACCGGGGATGCAGCTTGGAGAATGCTTTCGGCAGCATCCCGTCCTGCGCCATCGCGAGCGGCAGGCGCGAGTAGCTCATCACCAGCGCGTTGAACATACCGAAGCCGCTGATCATGCCGCCGAGGGCAAGGCCGAAGCGGAGCACAGGGCCACCGAGGAAACCCGCAATATCAGCCCAGAAGCCGGTGTCCCAGGAGCTGGCCGGAAGACCGGTCATCCACACGGCACCAACCGGGATGATGTAGCTGATGGCGACGATGAAGACCGCAACCAGCATGGCCCGGGGGTAGGTCCGCTGCGGCTTTTCCACTTCGGTCGCGATGGTGGAGGCGTTGTCCCAGCCCATGTAGTTCCACATGCAGATCAGCAGGCCGGTGAGAATGCCCACGTCGGAAGTCGACGGCTTGGTGGCAATGGCCAAGGCTCCCATTTTGAACGGAGCGATGCACACGATCGCGATGAAAGGTGCCGAGAGGGCAAAAAACAGCCACAACGAGGTGTGGGAGACCACTTTCACGCCGGCAATGTTGAAAACAGCACAAGCTGCGACCACCGCGAGGCCGACGTAGAGGCCCCGATGTCCTTGCTGGAACCACGGGAACAGGCGATCCAGGTAAAGAACGAACAGCGTGGGGTAGATCGCCATGTCGAAAATGGAAGCAACCAGGGATAACCAGGCTTCCTGGAATCCCCAGAAGTTGCCCATGGCGCGGCGCACCCAGGCGTAATATCCGCCTTCGTAGGGGAGCGCGCTCGAGAGCTCGCCGATCATGAAAGCCGTCGGCAGGCTCCAGAGCAGAGGCGTGATGAGCAGGATCAGGATCGCGCGGCCGTATCCGGCGCCATGCACGATGTCTTCGGTGCCATAGGTTCCACCCGACACCATAAAGAAGGTTGCGGCGACCAGGGGCCAAAGCGTGAGGCGAACGAATTTTTTCCGGCTGGGTACGACGGCGAGAGAGTGGAGACCTTCGAATTGTTGTCGGCTAGCTGTTGCCAATTTCTATGGCTGCCTCCTCGAGCGACTCACTCTCACCACCGCGTCTCCCTTGAGCCCTCTTCGTTTCCGAGAAGACATCTTGCTCGCGGCTCCCGGGATCCTGCGATTTCCCGGGCATTTCGGCGAAGTTAGTTCGCAATTTTGAGATTACGGAAAATCGCCACAGATGCAAGTTCTTTTTGAGACATTTTGCGAATTTTTGTAACCCGAGGATGGTACGAGAATAAGCGAGCTTGATCGAGCTGTGCGCTGCGAGTTTCGCGAGGGTGGCCGCGACCGCAGGATGTGCCCACTGCGTGCAGAATGCATCGGTCCTTTTGTGCAGCACGGGTCGTTAATTAACAGTTCTGCCGTATCGAAATGCTCCGGCAGGAAGAGATCGCAAAGATAAAAGATATTTGTTCTCGTTCCTCCTCCCACCCCTGCCAGGTTTTCCGCTGGCGCTCCGCCATGGTCGAACTAACACAACACGGGGACGTGGATCATTTCCAGACGCGCTGATCGCAGAGCTTGGAGCGCGAGCAGGGTGCACGCGCACCTTAACGTTTGACAGAGGCCGAAGAGCAATCCGGTCATCCAGGCAATTCCGGCGACTCCGCCACCACCAGGAACCAGAGCACGATCTTTCAATGGTCTTCCTTCTTTCTTTGCTCTCAAGATGAATGGTGGAAGACTGCGCCCGATCGGTCCCGCCTGGAATGAAAAGCCAGGAGCGTTAAACTTTGGCCCACAAGTCGGCACGCGGATCTTCGGGGTTGAGCTTGGCCAGCTCGCGGAGGAGTTCTTTGGTGCGCTCGTCCCGCGGCATGGGGACGGTCACCGAAATCTCTACAATCTCGTCGCCGCGAACGCCTTCCCTCGTGGCGGAAGGCACGCCTTTTTCCCGCAGACGCAGTTTTTGCCCCGACTGAGTGCCGGGTGGAATTTTTAAAAGCGCGCGGCCGTCGATGGTGGGAACTTCGATCTTTGCCCCTAACGCCGCTTCCGTGGCGTTGACTGGAACCGTCAGGTAGATATCGTCGCCGTCGCGGCGGAAAACGGGGTGGTCCCCGGTGCGGATGATGGCATAGAGATCGCCGGGAGCGGCGCCGTGCGATCCGGCATTTCCCTTGCCGGGAACGCGGATGCGTTGGCCGTCTCGCGTTCCGGCCTTGATGCGGACCTCGAGCGGTTCGGTCTTGCTGACCGTGCCCTCGCCATGGCATGTGGGGCAGGTGGTCAGGTTTTTGCCGGTGCCGTGGCAGCGGGGACACTGCACGTTGAACTTCATGCGCCCCCCGGTTTGGGTGATCTGTCCGGTACCGTTGCATTCGGGGCATTTGCCGGGAGATTCGAGCGCGCCCTGGCCGTGGCACTGCGGGCAAACGTCCTGGCGCGTGATGTTGAGTCGCATAACCCCGCCGCGGATCGCCGTCCAGAACGGCACGTTGACCTGGTATTCGAGGTCCGTGCCGGGCTCGGGGCCTTGCGCTTCTACACCCGCACCCCGACCCCCGCCAAAGATTCCCTGAAAGATGTCGCGGAAGCCGCCGCCACTGCCGGAGCTTGTCTGGCCGCGAGCGTTGTCCACGAGGTCGGAGAAATCGAATCCCCCGAAATCGAAATGGACACCGCCCTGGCCGCCTTGGCCGCCGCTCTCGGCTCCGCCGGGAAAGCCTCCCGGGAAACCACCTCCGCCTTGCGCCCCGGCTCGGGCGTAAGCCTCGGCCGTAGCCGGGTCAATGTTGTCGGAGTAGAAGCCAACCTGGTCGTAGATCTTCCGTTTCTTCGGGTCGCTGAGCACTTCGTTCGCCTCGGAAATGGACTTGAACTTTTCTTCGGCGGACTTGTCCCCGGGATTGACGTCGGGGTGGTACTTGCGCGCAAGTTTGCGGAAGGCTTTCCGGATGTCCTCGCTGGAGGCAGACTTCTTCACCCCGAGGATTTCGTAGTAGTCCTTCTTGGTGGTGGTTGCCATTTCTTGTCTTGTTCCCTTGCGCGCCGGCGCGGGCGTTCAACCCACGCCCCCCATGGTTCAGTTGACGATCTTGCGGCCGTGTTTGTCTTCGACCAGCACGGGCACATCCTCGAGCGCGGCAGCATCGTAGTAGACCGGGATGCGCCGGCTTCCCGTCGAAGTCTCGACGAACACGTGCCATTGTCTCGCGTCTTCCGAGAGATCCAGAAAATAAGTCTGGTTGTTGACCTGGAAATCCAAATTTGTTTCCTCCAAAAAAAACTAGCCACGGACTCACACGGATTTTCGCGGATCGGTTTGATCCGTGTTCATCTATGCCGATCCGTGGCGATTTCTCTTACTTTTTGTCTTCGACGTCGACGTATTCGGCGTCGATGACTCCCTCGTCTTTCTTGGTCTGACCGTCGCCGCCCGGTTGCGGGCCGGCGGACGGGCCGGCGCCCGCTCCGGGCTGCGCTCCGCCTTGCGGCTGCGCCGCTTTGTACATCTGCTCGGCCAGTTTATGGGAGGCCTGAGTCAGTCTTTCGCGGGCCTTTTCCATCGACGACTTTTCATTCGACTCGAGCGCCTTCTTGGCATCGGCCAGGGCGTTTTCGACGTCGCCCCGTTCGGAGCCGGAGATCTTGTCGCCATGCTCCTTGAGCATCTTCTCGACGTTGTAGACCATCGAGTCGAGCTGGTTCTTGGCTTCAATCGATTCACGCTGTGCTTTGTCTTCGGCCGCGTGCGAGTCGGCTTCTTTTGCCATGCGCTCGACTTCCTCCTTCGAGAGGCCGGAAGACGACGTGATGGTAATCTTCTGATCCTTGCCGGTAGCCGTATCCTTCGCGGTCACGTTGAGGATGCCATTGGCATCGATGTCGAAGGTGACTTCGATCTGCGGCACGCCCCGCGGAGCCGGCGGAATCCCGGTCAAGTGGAACTTGCCAAGGGTCCGGTTCTGCGCGGCCATCGGCCGTTCGCCCTGCAGCACGTGCACTTCGACCGACGTCTGGCTGTCGGCGGCGGTTGAGAAGACTTCTGTCTTCTTGGTCGGGATCGTCGTGTTGCGCGGGATCATCGGCGTCGCGACGCCGCCCAAGGTTTCGATCGCCAGGGTCAGCGGGGTCACGTCGAGCAGGAGCAGGTCTTTCACCTCGCCCTTGAGCACGCCGCCCTGAATCGCTGCACCAACGGCTACCACTTCGTCCGGGTTGACGCCCTTGTGGCCTTCCTTGCCGAACAGCTCCTTTACGAGCTGCTGGATGCGAGGCATACGGGTCTGTCCGCCAACCAGCACGACTTCGTTGATCTTGCTGGCGTCCAGACCGGCATCTTTCATGCACTGTTTGCACGGCCCCACCGAGCGCTGAATGATGTCTTCGACCATGCTTTCCAGCTTGGCGCGGGTCATTTTCTTGACCAGGTGCTTCGGGCCGGATGCGTCGGCGGTGATGAAGGGCAGGTTGATCTCGGTCTCCATGGTGGTGGAGAGCTCGATCTTGGCGCGCTCGGCTGCGTCACGCAGGCGCTGCAGGGCCATTTCATTGCCCTTGCCGCGCAAGTCGAGGCCTTCGTCCTTCTTGAACTCGTCAATGAGCCAATCCACGATGCGCTGGTCGATGTTATCGCCGCCCAGGTGGGTATCGCCGTTCGTGGCTTTGACTTCAATGACGCCTTCCCCAACTTCGAGGATCGAGATATCGAACGTTCCGCCACCGAAGTCGTAAACCGCGATGGTCTCATCCTTACCCTTGTCGAGGCCGTAAGCCAGCGCGGCTGCGGTGGGTTCATTGATGATGCGCTTCACATCGAGGCCAGCAATCTGCCCGGCATCTTTGGTGGCCTGACGCTGCGCATCATTGAAGTAGGCCGGCACCGTGATCACCGCTTCGGTGACCTTTTCGCCCAAATAGTCTTCCGCTGCCTTCTTCAGCTTCTGCAGAATCAGCGCGGAGATCTGCGGGGGCGTGTACTCCTTGCCCTGCGCCAGAACGGCCACGTGATCGCCTTGCCGGACGACCTTGTAGGGCACCATCTTGATCTCTTCCGTGACTTCGTCGTAGCGGCGTCCCATGAACCGCTTGATCGAATAAACGGTGTTCTCGGGATTGGTGATCGCCTGCCGCTTGGCGACTTGACCGACCAGGCGCTCGCCGGTCTTGGTGAATCCAACTACCGAGGGCGTCGTGCGCCCTCCTTCTTCATTGGCGATGACCTTGGGTTCGCCACCTTCCATGACTGCAACGCAGGAATTGGTGGTGCCGAGGTCAATTCCTATGATCTTGGCCATAAAACTTTGGTCCTCCTAAACTTGTAAGTGCTTTGGAATCAGTTAATCGACGATTGCGCCGAATATCATCCTAAGACTTGAGTGAACTGTTGTCAATGTTTAGATGACCCATGGATGCTTAAGGTTGCGGAGCTTTTGCTGGAACCGGAATGCTGACTTCCGGAGGTCGGATCGAAAACTGAAGCGCCGCACGGGGCTCCGAGAGAATTTCCGCGTGGGGCAGCCCCGAAGCCGCAGCACGACCGAGGCGCAGGGTAAGGGGGGCGAGGTAACGGTAAAAGATGCGTTCTGCCGGAGTTGGGGGCTGCCGCTCCTCAGCCACGCAACCAGCTGACGATACCGTTCCGCCCACCACCCACCGCGTCCGGTTCCGTTCGGTGAGAGATATCTCGTGGAGACAAGAATCATGCCGATGTCGAACTTGATTTACTTTGACCCTACAGGCCGCGGACCATCCGAGGACCAGGGCCGCCACTCCGCCTGGTTCACGAGAATGATGAGCATCGTCCTTGACACAGGCTCTCCGATCCGCAGGAGGGGCGAAATAGCGTATACTGAAAGCGCTTAACCTCGAAGACGGTGTTAGCCCAGCTTTCTGCGCCTTCGCGATTGAGACATCGAAAGGCGTGCTTTTCACTGCAACGGTAGTAGGTTCCGTTACCCACCTGGCTGCAAGGCGAGCCCACCCTGAGGAGTTCATCATGTCCGCACGGAATGGGGACAAGTCCAGATTCAACCGGGAGCGCAAACAGAAGATCGCCCGGCGGCACCGCACTCATGAACTGCTCAAGTACATCGCAAAAGCCGGCAAGTCAGCGGAAGCCACAGCCCGTGCGCAGCCTCGGTCGATATCGTCATGAACACACCGCTGCTGGCCTTACCGCTCCCCCAATCCATTACCGGTGCAGTCAAAAAGAAGCGAGTGCTGCTGACCGACACATCGCATGCAAAGCGCGATTTGCGTGCCGAACTCCTGCCGAAACTCGGGATGGACATCGATTGCGCCGTCGGCGTCGCGGAAGCTCGCTGCTGGTGGAGACCCGCCCCGTACGACCTCGTGTTGATCAATAGGGAAAAGGGACGGGGCCAGCGCGAGAGATTTTGTGATGACCTGCGCCCGGCAAAACCTCCCGAGCGGCTTGCCTACCTTGTTGACCCGCCCGGATCCCTGGTGGATTCGCCCCGGCAGCATGAAGAATGGGCGATGGAGAACTCGGACGAACGGTCCCGGTCAGTAGCGCGAAAGGCAACTTTCCTGCCGATCCGGGAGATTCGACTCAGCGCTGGGGCATTCTGGAAGCTTCGCGGAGAATCTCAGCAGTCCGCTCCGCATCCATCGCTCGCACCCGGGCGATGCACGCCCTGGCTCCTCCGCCATGAGATTCTGAGGGACGGCCAGCGAAACCAACTGCGACACCGACCAGCCTGGATGATTTACTGAAAGAGGAATTGCGATGAAAAACCTTTATGTTGGAAATCTGCCCCACAGCACAACCGAAGCCGAATTGCGAAATCTCTTCGAAGCACATGGTGCAGTCGAAAAGATCACGCTGGTAACCGACCGGGATACCGGGCGCTCCCGCGGGTTCGGTTTCGTGGAAATGACCAATGCCGGTGAAGCCGACAAAGCCATCGCGGCGCTCAATGGCGCAGATCTGGGCGGACGAACGTTGACCATTAACGAGGCCAAACCCAAGTCGGAACGTCCCCGGGGCGGAGGTCAGCGTTTTGGCGGTGGAGGCGGCCGTGGGCGGGACGACTACCGCGGCCATCCACGGCAGCCGCGCGAACCGCGCTGGT
>Ga0123356_10005796_pt1 | contig 12535 bp, 8 predicted proteins | sample TergutEmb28metaG_2_FD_92546 | JGI IMG/M metagenome (GOLD analysis project Ga0123356, IMG submission 92546) | Embiratermes neotenicus P3 segment gut microbial communities from Petit-Saut dam, French Guiana - Emb289 P3 | ecosystem: Host-associated > Arthropoda: Insects > Digestive system > Gut ... | reverse complement strand
GCTATCAACAGTCATTTACATTTTACATTATCAAAAGTCAAGGTCACTCTAAAAATATTTTAACAATTACTTTTTAGCGTGGCCTTGACTTATTCGTGGTGGAGCAATCCAGTCTAAAAACGAACTCTTTGACGGTGTGGAGTTATGGGTTTTCGGTGGCTGTAAAGCTGTGAATTGCAAGAGGTTCAGCGAAATCCACTGCTTTCGGTAGGATAAACAACAGATATAAATCCGGAGCAATAACTAATCATTTTCATTATGCATGTGTTTTTTCCAATCTTCTAAGAATTCTTCAAGAGGTTCAGGTTATGTTCTTGCAGGTCTAAGAGGTAAGTCTTGAAAAGCGTCAGGCAAAAATGGAGCATGCTTACGCCACTCAACGAAGTATGTATATGCCTTTTTTACCTGCTCTTCCGGTTCACCGTTTTTATGCGTATTAAGAACATTATCGAGTGAAGCTTTTTCAATAACAGCTGCTGTTGCGATTGCAGCAATTGTTTCTGCATCAAGATCAGGGTACATCTTCCCGGTGTCATCAGGAGGGATGCCGTTAGCTAGGAAATAGTTTTTCCTCCAAAGATCGAATGGACCGCCTATAGGACAATCACCTACCCAATATCTGTTGTTATCTAATTCACCGCCTAGAGTATCTTCTTGGTCTTCACCCTCATCATCGCTATCATCCTCAACAGAAATATCAGAATAATCTACTTCGATGACATCAGTGTCATCGTGTGATTTTTTATAGAAATCAACACTTGCAGTTGGTAACGAAGCAAGGTATCTCTTTAATCTTAATGACATTGGTTTGAAAAGTGCATAGGTGATACCACCGGATGCAACTGCACCTATAACAGGAATTATCTTTCCAACCCCTTTTGCGAAAATTTGTTTTGTCATTTTCACACCTATAGCTGTTGCTATTTTCTTAACTATTGGGTAAATCGTTCCTTTTGTAAGAGCTTGTTGTACCAGTTTTTTTGGTACATTTAACGCTGCTAGAGTGGCAACTCTAGATAATGCAATATTTGCAGCATTGACCCCAAACATAACACCTATAAATAAGGTGAGTTCATTTGCTGTGCTGTCATCAATTTCATCATCGTCGCCTTGAAACATATCCTGCCAACCATATAAATATGCGAGTTTTTGTAAAACTCTTATTATATGACCGAAGAACTGTGCAACATCAGCCGGTATCGTCGCAGCCATTGCAAAACCACCCGGTAAGCCTGCAGCAGCAGATATTGCAGAAACTTTTCTTGTTTCAAAAGTAATGCAAGCTTTTGCAACATGATCAAGATTCTTTACACTCAGTCCTGCTTGTGCAGGATTTGTTTCGATTGCTTTGCTAACAACATCGTCATCATGGTGTTTTGATAGTTCTTTTCTGAGGAAACTCTCGCGATTTATTCTTACACCGGGTAATCCAATTGCTGAGCGTAAAACCATTTCAAAGTTGCTGCTCTTTTGAGCGATTTCTTTTTCTGCCATAAGCCACCTCCATAAGTTTTAAATAAAGAAGATATGAAAAATTTCATAAAATGGTTTAACTATTAAGCAATAATGTTAGAGATTGCTAATAACTAAATTATGGTTATCATAAAACCGTAAAATTATGTACTTCACTAAAAAACCATCGTTTTCCGCTTTTATCAATAGTTCCTGTAACTTCCACCTCCAAGTTATCACGATAAGCATCGCAAGCAGAAATATGGTTCTGTGGTGATAATGTTAATGTAATTAATCTTGATTGATTACCGATTATTGTCAGTAATCTAACTGTGTTTTCTGGTTCATCAAAGTTTGAGGGATTTTCTCTTGATAACATTTTAATTGTTCCAACTACCTTAACATCCTCAATCAATGAAAAATCTCTATATCTTTTTGAAATTTCTTCAAAATACATAAAATGTGCTCCATCAAGCTTCCTTACGGCAGGCTCACAAATTGAGTGTGTGATGGCTTCTGCATAATAGATAGAAGCTTCTATTTCGATTTCTGGAAGATTGTGTGGCATTAGTTTTGTAAGAGCGTCGCACATGTTTGCAGTAATGCCATTAACATATCCATTTTCAATAATTTCAGAAATATTCACTTCACGATTAACTATACTATCAACCTGTTGAATCGCGGTATTAATCCGTTTTACGATTTTATGCTCTGTTGGTTCGGAAATAGCTGGTGCAATTTCAATTAGATAGAGTTGTTCATTATCTTCGTCAACCACTTGCACTTCAACATTAATAATGAAACTGCCATGTCCGGTTTGTCCAAATTGGAATTTTTCTAGGTTTGATTTAGCAGTATTATACGTTCTAGTACACACTGGTTGTGCGTTTTCTTCAGCACAAGCTGCATAAAGAACCAGATCTCTTAAACCTTCAAGACACTTAGCGGCATAATCTAATGGAAGTTTTCCTTTTGCTGTTGAGTCATCTATAATGCGTATTTGGATCCTGTCTGTATAAGCACTACGTAATGCTTCAACAACATCATTCTCGGTTCTTGATTGTAGTATACTCAGAGTTTTCACGACATCTTCTAAGCGTGCAAAAAAATCATCATAATTATTGTTTGAAGGAATTGCAATTCTTAGTTCATTATCGTCCTTAGAAGCAAACACAATCACTCGCTTGTTAGGGAAATTATCTAATCGCTCCCAGCCTGTTAGTAGTAAGTATTTTTCTATTGATGCAGGCGTAATACCATAATATTGCTTTGTTAAATTGCTACTCATAACTCTACCCCTCCCTTCACATTTTCCATCATCTTTTGCAGTTCATCGGGAGAAAAAACCTGTTGTTCAGGTATTTTTATACGTTTAGAACTTATATTAGGTGTTGGAGGTTGCCCTTCAAGTGAACACCACCATGCACACCTCTGTATTATTAACCGATCAGGCGAAAAATCTAGCCAGATGCTTTCATCTTCAGGAAGAACAAAAAGAATTAGTATATTTGGAAATGAAGTTCTCTCCATTACAAGATCATTATAATTCTTGCTTTCTAAATCATAAAGAACCATACCATCTTGATATGAAACATCACACGAGCTTTTTAATTGAAACCCAAGCCCAAAACCGCTTTCAAAATACCTACCATTGCGATTTATTACATCTTTAATGGTTCCGTCAAATCCATAATCAAAATCAGATCTTCCGCCAAAATTATACCCAGCTTTTGCTACAACAGCCCTCACATAAGCGTGACCAAGAGCTTCCTTTTTATGTTGAATCGTAATTCCGATTTGACTCACCTCGCTTAAAACAAAATAGTAAAATTAGTGCATTGGTTTTAGTGTACTTACAATACATATGTCGACTTTCATGCTCCACAAGTTCTGTTAAATAAGCCACTGAGCCACGCATTAATAAAACAGTAAGAATCACTGTAACATGATTTAAGCCTTAATTAATGTCATTGCATTTTCTTCAAGCTGTTCTGCTAGTTCAACCGGTTGGAAGATCTAAATAGTCGCACAGATGCTTTGCTATTTCCATTGCGAGAACAGGAGGAACTGCGTTACCTACCTGCTGATACTGAGAATCCTTAGTTCCGCAGAATATATAACTATCAGGAAATGTCTGTAACCGTGCAGCTTCACGAATACTCAGAGCGCGATTCTTTACAGGATGAATCCACATAGATTTACGTACGTTTACAACTGTCCCTGATGGTTCATCATAACGCAATCTCATATAGATTGTATTCTGTGTACGTGTTGGATCAGAGTATGATGTTTTTAAGTCATCATCAAGTGTGTGGAAATTACCACCCTGTTCAATAGCTTTGAATCGTTCGAGTGCTTCCGATGTGGTAGCGGTAGCAACGTGGTTAAACAAATGCTCAGAGTTGCGGAGTTGGCGTCCTAATTCGCTAGCTTTTGTTAACGCATCAAGCTTTACTCCTTCATTTCCTTTTACAACACTTTCGGTAGTGTCAATGCTTTCCAAATCACCAATAGCATCTCTTACTGTACGATAGTTTACGTCAACAAATCCACCGATGGGCATAGTCACGGTTTCAACACTCTTTACTCCGATCATTAAGAAACGCATTCGTTTTTGTGGTGCTCCGAAATCTGCTGCAGACAACACCCCTTTAGTAATTTTATAGCCATTATGTATCGATCCGAGTATTGATTCAATGTAGTCTATAACAGCCATCGATGTAACTTTAGCAACTAATCCATGTGATTGTGATTGGAAAAATTCTGATACATCAATTTGGTTTTCAATTATCTCTTGTGCTTTGGAAAGCATACGTTGAAGCATGACTGGGGTTTCGATTGAAGAGCAAAGTGATTGTGCTTTTTTTATAGTCTGTTTTCCTTTATAATATTTATGGATTGCCAAACCGGCAACTGCACCCATATGTAGAACGTGGTCACTCACATCGTCTTGTTCAGCAAGGGTGTCGGCAAGAGACATCAACTTAATTTTGTGTTTATTTAATGCAGCCATTAGTTTAGTTGGATTCTTGCGAGTTTTAAAAATAATGTTTAAGGCTAAATAGTCATTATCATTCCATAAATAACCTTCAATTTTATCTCTTGAAGATACAATATCTTCGACTCCCGTAAACAAATACATTGAATCCAGAAGTGATATCTCAGCAGGTGTAGTCTTAATGCCATATTTTTTTAATATTTCTTTATCATTTAAATCAACATAAAAACGATGTACATTTGATTGCATCATACTTACATTTTCCATAATAAATGCTGTTGGATTTAGTTGGAGAACCACTTGGACGAACTTTTTAACAAGTGAATTGTTTTTACTTATAGCATGATTCTTTTGGCGATTTACGTTCGAGAATCCTTGGCATGGAGGTCCACCTATAACTACATCAATATTACCCAAAGTGTTTATAGTATCTTCGGTAATAGCATCGGAAACATCATTATATATTCTTACGTTATTATGGTTCCTTTTATATGTTCGTTGAGCATCATAATTGTTTTCAAATGCTGCTTTTACTTTAAAGCGGCCTGTTTGGATGAACCCGTAACTAAGCCCACCCGCTCCTGCGAATAAATCTACAATATTATAAACTATTTTACCGGTATTATTCATATCTTATAACCTTCCTCATAAGTTTTCTCGAGTAACTCAATGAGTTTCCTGCTTTGGATAGGATTAGGCACTTTATTTGGTAATTGACAAGCAATTTTAATCGCGAGAAGCTCATCAGGTGTGATGATCTTTTTGCTTATTGCAAACTCCTTAATTTCATTCCATTGATTAGCGTGAATTTCTACAACTCTGGTCATAGCATCAGCATCTTTTTCAATACGGCGGTCTGCTTTATCGTATCTTGCAGCTGTTCGCAATTCGTCTTGACTTACTAAGTAGTCTCTAATATCATCAGCCAATGTGAACTGAATGGTCTGAATACTGTCCCAGCACCCTTCTCGTTTACACCACTGAGTAACATTTTCCACTCCACGAGAAGGATCGGTTAATTTTTCATAAACTATTTCGGAAAGTTCAATCAAAGCATTTTTAATAACAAGAGGGAGTTCTTGTTTCACCCATATTCCAATTAAATCCAAGTTGTGTTTTGGATATTGTTTTTGTATAAGTTGATGCAAAAGTGCCATTGTATATGTAACTATATTTGCTCTGTAACCCTGTTGATACCATGGTTGACGCGGTATCATTGATTCTGTGTACCTAAATATTAAAGATAAAGCAACGGTTTCTTGATAGTACTTATCTCCAAACATCAAACCATCATCTTTTTCCCATGCATCATTGATTTTTTGTGCAAACTCGGTGAAATTAGTTTGCGCACCTTTACTGACTATGTGCGGCAAGCCATCCCAAGTATTTCTCACTTTTGCGAGGTCTGTCTTTGTAATGAGTTGATTCTTTGGGTGCTGAAGTAAAAACTTCTTTTTTTGAGCAGGTGTCATGCGCATTTGTTTTTGTAAGAACTGTCCACGAGTTCTCTCATAAAACCACTTCGTTTCAAATTGCAAACCACCTGTGCCTCTTGCACCTAGACGTTGAGAACAACGTTCCATTTGAACGTGGAATGGATGTGTAGAAAAGAAATCGGCATCACTGACTTTATTCTGACTATTTGACGAGCGTGATATATCCTGTATCAACGTTGTTGTGTCATCATCCTTAAGTGTTTGTTCAATAACTGTAAGCTTCATCTGGACATATATTGCAGATATGTTGGCTTTATCTCTGTAATTATGTCGTGCGCTTGAAAGTGAAGCAGTTGTTTGACCACCATTTATTATCTGAAAATCCCTCGCAGCAACGAGGTGTAATCCATGTTTATTCCGTTCGAATTGCACATCCATTGCAGTTGCTGAAATTCCATTATTATAAGCAAAAAAACGATTCGGTTGCTGTAAAATCGTAGTGCGGATTTTTCTGTTAACAGCTACTTTAGTTGAAAGGAATGAACGCACATTTCCTTCTAATAATGAACTCCCATATCTATCATAAATATCAGCTAAAAGAGTACCAGGAATAATACAAAGATAACTTCTAAAATCTTCTGTAGCAGCATCACTTGCTTCTAAACATGGGATGCCATTTAAAGTATATTCTTTAAAATCAATCTCAATGACATTGCGTCCTGAATCTGAACCACAAAGCTGAAACAAACGTTCAATGTCCCAAATTTGACACTCTGATGGAACATCATCGATATCGGGAGATTCTAGTATTTTTATTGTTGCACTTATTTTTGCAGTTGTAAAAATAAGCAACTGATATTTTCGTATTTCATTCCGTTTTTTTCTCAATAAGTCAACTAAATCAGAACAAGGAAGACTCATTTCCATTTTCTTATGGAGAAGAGTGTTAAGCGCAATTTCAACAAAGTTAATGAGCTTATTCTGTAACTGCCCAGCTTGTGTCTTGGCAAGAACTCGTTCATAACTAATGTCATCATAGTCAGCTATAACCAAACTCATAGTTTTATCAAACTCATCATAAGTATAGCCGTCAACTCGGAATTTTCTGTTCTGTTTTCCAACACCTTCAAAAAATGAAGCGGTAAAATCTAATAAAAATTCTGCTTCTTGAAGATAATTAGCAAACGAGGATACAAAAGAGGCGCATGAACCTTCGCCGGTTACTAATGCATCGGCTTTGATTTCTTCAAGGAAATCCTTCCTGTATTCCTGCACATCCATAGAGTCACTCCTTTTCCCAGTGGGTTATAGACGGTATACTTAGTTCGTAATGTGCAGACACTATCTGTTTCTGAATGTTTTTGGTTGTGAGCTTTGGGAACGATTCATTTACGCAATACTTCGATGTTCCTGTATGACAATACTTTTGGATAGAGTACTCATGTAGGTCAATATAACCATATGCGATGAGCTTTGCGCGAAACAAATCTGTTGTTTCGACATCATCTGTAAATAATGCATAAATTCTGTTAACAACATCATTAAGAGAAAATGCTCCTTTTTTTTCTGGTGCAACCTTGTCAATTCGTTGGATAATCAATTCGCCTTCGTCTATACAATCTAGCTGTTCTAAAGATGAAATAATAACACTTGTTGCCGCAATTCCGATGCTTTTAACTTCAAACCAACCATCAGAATATACAAAGTCTTGGTCTGCTCCATCAGCTCCTACCCAACCTTGAACTGCCGAAAGAGCTGTGTCAGAATCAGCGATACGCTTTTCCAAAAATAACAATTCACCAAGCAAGCCTTTTCGCCTATGTTCGTCCATCAGACCACTTCTTTGAGATTCAAGCAACTTGCTCCATTGTTTGCATCGGTTGACAACTAACTTCAGAGCTTCCTCTTCATTGATGCCTGATCGTGAATACTCGATAACATCGCAACAAAGAGTAGCAAAAACTCCTTGCTGTTCATTGCGGAGCAATTCAAAGGAAAGCGTCCATCGTTTATCTATTTCGCGCCTACGACGACTGACAATCATAGACTTCGACGAATCAATCGTCTTGATTTCAACCTCGCTAACGAGTAGTAACGTCCGCTGGCTTATGGACTGATAGCCAACATGCCATTCCAACGGATGAAGCGTATCAATTTGCAGAAATCCACCGTCAGTATAGTTGATGCTATTCCATTGCCTTTCAAGGATTTCGGGTGTTATTTTCATTCGTCCTCATCCTCCTGATAGTCGTAGAAATTCTTGAACTCAATCATATTGACCATATAATGAGCAATTTGCTCATTACCTATTTCGGGAATACCTATTCCCAATGCATATAGGAAATCGGGGACATCGCACCCTTCTTCAATTTGAGTTCTTAAATTGCCTTGGTCATCAACTTTGTTTCTATCCACCGAAACTATATGAAGCATTAGAATTGGGTTTCGTTCAATTTGTAAATAAGCATTATCAGGAATGTGTTTTTTACCGCTTTCTTGTCTAAACTTATTTTCAACATCAATGCGTTGTTTAGCAGATAATCCAAGTCGTGCCACACCACCAGCACCCACACGTACCTTTGTTCCGCTAATGCTTATTTGATCTTTATTGGCTTTTACAATACGGCTTTCTGTTTTAATATCAATAGTTGAACCGCCATAATTGAGTGAATAAATATCGCCCTCACCCTCCGCAATTACAACGTCCCATCTGTCAACAGAGGAACTATCTCGGATGAAATCTGCGATTGCTGAACCCTGAAAGTTCCAGTGCCATACATGTGTTTGAAAGTCTCTAAGTAATTGCTCAATTTCGTCTTTGTGGACTCCCTCCCAAAAAAACCTTGAACCTTTGCCATCAACACGTACCCCTGTTTCTGAGAGTTGCTTAACAAAATTTTTGAAAACTTCTTCATTCGAATCAAGAACTGATTTGCTTATTCGTAAACGCGGCGTTTCAAGTAATCTGCCTGAAATTGTAATAGGGCGACTTACATGTGTCGCCGAACGCATTTTATTTCGCGCTGTCACAATGAGCGATGCCGGATCTTGACGTACTTTTAATCCGAACTCCATTGGGGTCATGTCAGCGTTTTTCATTCTAACAATTTCATGCTTCAATTCTTCCGCTGCTGCTGTTATATAGCCATACCAGTCAATAGCTTCAACGCTAATCCAAATTTTGAATAAGTCTTCATATCCAGGGCGGTATCCAAACCATCGCCCCATTTGAAGTAGGGTATCGTACATAAGCGATTTGCGGTAGAAATAGCTGACGCATAACCCTTCAAGGGTTAACCCTCTTGACAAACTGTTTCCACCTACAGCAATTACACGAAGCCCATTATCTTTGTGACTGTAGTAATCAAGACCTTTTGCACTGCTTCTTTGATTGACCGAACGAACAACAATTGGAGCTACTGCTCGAAAAAGGTAATCGTTTAGGAAAATAATCCAACGCATTGGTGATTCTTGAGTTCCTGCTTTTTCCGACAGCTTATGCTTTTCCCATACCGCTTTTAAGAATGATATATTTTCTATCGTATCGCTTTCTTCTTCAGATAGACGAGCGAAGTTATGTAAGTCAGAACGCATATCTTCAAGCCACCGATGCACAAGTCCACTGATTTGATCCTGTACATTTGTAAATCGGCTGACATGAATCATCATTGAGCGATGTTCTTTGAGGTCGCCGCGAACATCGCGTACTCCATTAGAAAGAACAAAGTACGCCATAGCTTCTTTCAAGCTGGGTGGAAGTTCATCAACTTCTAACTCTTTGCGATGAGTAAACGGGAAAAACATATCTATTTCTTGCGGGTATAGTTCTTCTAATGCGTCACGAAACTGCGCTTCTTCACCAAATATATTTTCAGCTCCAATATAATTAGTCGGTGGGGCAAGCGAATAAATAAAATCGCGCGGAAACAAATCATCATCGCGCATTTCGTCGGTGCTTTCGGGGTTAATAAAAATGTTCGCATACGGCGTCGCTGTTATCCCTAGGTAAGATGCTTGACGGAATAACTTCAATAAGCGGCGAATAGCGTCATTGATTGCTGTGGGGTCTTCTTCCTCCTTTTTTGTATTGACCGACGCGTTGTCAGCTTCGTCATCAATGAGTAGCATTGGCAAGTTTATTGCACCGCGAGCATCAAGATTATTATTCTTCAGCCACTTAATCATGTTGTTAAGGATGCTTTTATTCTTTTTTATAACAAAAAGAACTGTTGTGTTTACATTATGAAGGGATAGCTTTAAAGCACGAAGTATATTCTTGTCAAAATCCTTTGTTACCGAAGTAAACATTGCGATTTGTTTATCTTGACCATATTTTCCTACACCAACAGGGACGTTTTCAATGTCTTGCTTCGGGTCAAGGAGGTATTGACTCATTCTCCCTGAAAATTCCGCATCAAGGCGTTCTTGTGTTTGTTGACGTAGATTTTCTATAGTACCTGCGAGGACAATGATAACGCGATAGCCTGTATCCGCCGCTTTATTACAAATAGCTGTATAACTAGCAGTCTTTCCAGATTGCACATCTCCAAGCACAAGACCTCTGCGTTGAAACGGGCTATCACTCTTTGGGTCACCTAAATAATCAACAATCTCATCAGAAATTTGCCCGAGCTTACCTGTCACTCGTGGATTCCAATGCTTAACTTCTTCTAAATACCGCTTGTATCTGTTCCAAAAGAAAAAGTCCATATCGTGATCAGAACGACGAACCGACAGCCATGGAACGTGTTCTTTCCGGTCTTTGATGAGAACACCATCAACACCTAAAACAACGATATTAGTTCTGATTTTTCGTTTAATGTTCGCAAAGTCTTCATCGCTAACTGGGTACATGCCTGCTAATGCCTGACGTAATGCCGCAACCTCGTTGTCAAAGTCAACTTCGGTCGGTGGTATATCCGGATACTTCGTATTTATATTGGTGGAAATCATGCCCTCAAGTATTTCCACATTCGTTTTAGACATTACTATTTTCTCCTGTATAATACTGTTTTATTAGTTGTGGATAATTCACAAATGGTTCTGCAGCGGATAAGCGTTCCAGTAATTCACTTTTAGTTTCATTGGTTGGCATTTGGTCTATTAAATATAGGAGGAGTGTTTCGACCTCCTGAATAGTTACGGCAATATCATTTTCAACAGGTTTGTCCGAGTTCAGGTCTATGTACAAGCTGCTTAACGGAAGTCCCGATTCGATTGTTTTTAACAAATTTTCAACGCCTCGTTTAACCGCTGGTGAAATGTCAGATAGTATTTCAATTATTGGGTGGTCTCTGTTGATAGAATAATATGACCCACCTTGTCGGCTTTTATAACGTTGCCAAATATGAATGATTGAATCAGACGTTTCCTTTTTACCTCTGAACACAGACGTATATTCACTACGCTTAGCAAGTCGCTCAATGACTGAGCTAAGATTATTTCTTACTTCTTCTGGTGGCACTGCTGTAGACTTTTTAATGTCCAATGTCCAGAGATTATCAAGCTCATTTGGAATGTCCACTTGGACACGAGCTAATTTGGAAAGTTCCGCTTGTGGTATCATTCTATACCATGTACCCCACACCAGAAGGCGTTTGTTACGGTAAATATAAAACCCTTGTCTCTTTCGAAGCCCATCTTTTCCGCCAAGCGCAGCAATATCTTCAGCCGAAAGATTTGATATATGAGGCAAAATGTAAGCACAAATCACAACTTTTGATCCTTCAATGTTTAACACTTCGTCAGACATAACCTTTGTATTTCTTCTTACTAAAAAAGGATCAGATGGTTCAATTAAAGTTTTATTCATATTTATTTTGAGACGCTTTATCCCTGACTCGCCATCAATATAACGGTGGAAAACAAGTGATAGATGTGAACGTACGTCATCCATCTTTTTACTCATAGTGCGGGCGAAATCAATTTCCCCAATCTTGAGTCTATCAAGATTCTGCCAGATAACCAATGTGCCCGATTTTCGCATTAGCAATTCATCAAATCGTGGTAGTGTTTTAAGTTCCTCCTGTGAATCTATAACTATCAATGACCAATCGTTTGCAGCTATAACATGATCAATATCCCACCGCCGAGCTTCAATTTTGCTCTCTTGCTTAGTAACAACAGTTAGTGTTCTACACTGGGATAATGAAGCAGTTTTCAATCCTAACCCAAATCGCCCCAAATCGTTTGCTGCACGCTTATCATTAGGATTCTGACTCCCATATCTCATAGCAATATCAAGTTCGGAGGAGTTCATGCCTAGCCCATCATCAAGTATTGCGATATATGATTTGCCTACTGGAAAAAAGAAAATGTCAACGCACGATGCCAAAGCCGATATACTATTATCAACGATATCAGCGATAGCAGCTTCTAAAGTGTAACCAATAGCACGAATTGATTCAATTAATGTTGGCGCATATGGTGGCATTGGTTTTGTCTTCATATTTTTATAACTCACTTATTACAATTTACCTAATCCGATGTATCCGATAATATCCGACATCATCAGTATCTCATGCCAGTTGTCCGATAATCTGGACTGCTAATAATAATCCACCCAATGTTCAGTTTTCCTCCTGTATATTATCAAATTTCTTTGTTCAATGCAAAGAAATCTATCTATACAACAAATCGTCAGTGGTAT
>Ga0123356_10005795_pt1 | contig 12536 bp, 7 predicted proteins | sample TergutEmb28metaG_2_FD_92546 | JGI IMG/M metagenome (GOLD analysis project Ga0123356, IMG submission 92546) | Embiratermes neotenicus P3 segment gut microbial communities from Petit-Saut dam, French Guiana - Emb289 P3 | ecosystem: Host-associated > Arthropoda: Insects > Digestive system > Gut ... | reverse complement strand
TGAAACCTCTTACCACCGAGGAATAAACGTATTTGCCTGATTCCAAGGGCCCTTCTTTCGCTTGGACGTGACCCTGTTCGAAACCGCCTCTTCAACCTAAGTTGTTTAGCTTGGCGATCAATTCGGCGCCCAGCGTGGCTAAAGCAGCATCCTCGACAGATGACAATCCACTCACCGCGATTGCTCCGGCGACCTGGCCGTTTGTTCGCACGGGGATACCGCCGCCCCAGCCTATGATTCGTGAGTCGCCATAATAGGAAATGTCGTGACCTTTTTCGGGATGCTTTACTTTTTCTCCAATCTCTTGCGTTGGCTTGCCTGTGCGCGCCGCAGTGCATGCTTTGTTGATTGCGATCACGATGGAAGGCAAAGGTACGTGATCCATTCGGGCAAAGGCGATGAGTTCGCCGTGCGAGTCCGCGACCGCAACGGCTACGGCTTTCTGCATCTGCTGGGCTTTCTCGATAATCAGATCGAGGGCTTGTTTGGCGTCGGAGTAGTCGAGGTTCACCACGGTTCGCATTCGGATACGTCAACTCAGGAGCTTCGAGAGACACAGCCACAATAAACGGAAAAAACCGGATTGGACAAAGGTCCAATCCGGTCGCAGATCCACGACTCAGAAAACAACTTTGAGGGCAAACTGAACCAATCGTTCCGGAGAGGCAACACCGCCTTGCACGGTGGAATTGATCACGCCAAATCCAGCAGCTCCGAAGCCGGTCGCAGGCATCGAGAAATATGGATGGTTGAAGAGATTAAAGAACTCCGTTCGAAATTCGATCCCCATTCTTTCGCCAATGTTGGTTCTCTTGAAGACGGAGAAATCGAAGTTGTTGATTCCCGGTCCGCGAAGAACCGGGTCTACGCGCGACTCTGTGCCCGGCCCGAAGTCTGGAGGATTGGCGAAGCAGGCAGTATTGAACCATTCTGCGAGATTGCGAGGACCTTGGCGAGCGCATCCGGGAACCGTGTCCGGTCGAATGTTGCTGACACCGAGGTTTGCCGCTTCGAGAGGAGTCGTACCGGCAAAGGTGATCTTCAAGGGAAAGCCGCGCTGGAAAGTCGTGATTCCATCGACACCCCAGCCGGAAACTGCTCCATTGGCAAATCCCGTCAGGCTGTTGGCGAATGTTTTTCCGCGACCGAAGGGTAAATCGAGAACATAACTGATCACCAGCCGCTGCGAAACATCCTGGGACGAGAGTGATCGTTCTCCCTTCAGGTTGCTCCAGTCCTGCACGGAACCCACGCCGCCGGTCGGACCTTCGAGCCAACTCGTAAGAGTGTCTGTGTTGGTCAGGAGTTTTGCGTTCGTGTATGCCACCAGCAGGGTTCCACCTCCCTGGAATCGGCGTGTTACCGTGGCCTGCAATGAGTTATAGGAGCTGCCACAACAGCCGTAGCCAGCCAGAGAAAGCCCGTTGTACTGCGGGTAAGGGCGCTCAAGCTGACCGGCTGCAATTGTCGCTCCATTCAACGACGGGTTAGGATTTCCCTGCATCGGGTTCGTCACTGGAGCCACCAGCGCGGCGCCCTGTGACCAGAGGGTGTCTGGTAACTGATTGATGTTGGTCGAATACTGTTGAAGGTGTACGCCGTGCGACCCGGCATACGCCACATCCGCGAAGAATCCCGCGGGTAAGTGCCGCTGGATGTTGAGATTCCACTGCTGCACATATCCCCACTTCGGACCACTGTGTCCGCTGATTCCAAAATAGGGAGCCATTGTTGGATTGCCATTCGCGGCCACGAAACTCGATATATTGGGAGTGGCGAGACCCGAAAAGTTGCGCCCAGGCGGTGCGATGATTCCGGCACTCCCAAAGGGACCTGGTTGGGCACAGCCAAAGGCATTTGGACCCCTTGTCGGAAATACCGAATTGCTGGCCGAGAACGAGCATCCGTCCCCATCCAACATGGCAGTCGGTGTGACGTACGAGTCGTTCGTCGCGTGAAGAGGTGTGCTGGCAAGATTCACGGCATCATTGCCGGGATTGAGTCCAAAGAAACATAATTCGGAATATAGAAGATGCCGTATCCTCCGCGGATCACAGTCTTCTCATCGAAACTGTAAGCAAACCCGAGACGGGGAGAGAATGCTTTCTTGTCCATCGGTATGTTGTTATCGCCTGAGTTGCGGCCCGTTCCAACCAGGAATCCGTCTCCCTGGCACGGACTCCCGGGGGTTCCACCGCAGCCCGTGACCGTCGCGTTGGTGGCTAAAGGGTCCCAATAGCTCAGTCGCCCGTAGGCGTCGGACCAGGTTCCCTGCAATTCATAGCGAAGCCCCAGGTTCAGTACGAGCTTAGGGGCCACCTGCCAGGTGTCACCCACATACAAGGCGCGGTAGGCTTGCAACCCCTTGGTCTGGGCCGGTACCTGCGCCACGCCCTCTGTCTGGTTGACGAAGCTTCCTTGATTTTGCGATAGACCGAGCAGGAAATCCGCGAATGCGAAGTTGGGATTGGTAACCAGACTCGCGCCTCCTGTCGAGGTGGTCCAGTTTCCGCCAAAAGCGAACGCTCCACTGGCAATGTTGGTTTGGAAGTAATTGTCTAAACCGTACAAAAACTGCGCCCCTGTTTGAATTGTGTGCTTACCACGGATCAGGGTGAATGCCGGAGTCAGGTTGAACTGCGTGTTGTGATCTCCGATCGCGCTGTTCCCCTGCGTCCTTCCGACGTCATTGGGAAATGGAAATGCAGGGGTTGGAGGTGTTCGCATCGAACTGGGCGGAGTATTGTAGGTTGAGGGCCAGCCCAGATTCGTGAGGTCGTATCCGGCGAGAAGAGGATTGCGCCCGTAAACGAACCGGCTGGCGGAAAGGTTGACGTCAAGAATCGTTTGCGGCGTGAAGACATGATTGATACCGATGACGATCATCTTGGTGTGATACTTCTCAGCGCAACGATCGAGACAGAGCCCGGTTCCAAGCGGATCTTCAGGCAGGTCGGTCAATCCGAAATAGGCAAACCTGCCAAACAGGCGCGAATTGGCACCGATGTTCTGATCTCCACGGGCCACGAACTCGTTGGTGTTGCCTCCCGAGGGTGCGACACTGAGATAGTTATTCACGTTTCCGGGAAGGTTCGGTGCCGGAAAGTACTTTTTCCACATGACGGTTGTGGCCTGGCTGAATTCGGAACTGGGAATGCAGTTCCCCGGGCAGTTCGGATTGCCCGGGTCGAGCCCATAAGCCGTTTGCCGTGCTCCCGTTGCGGTATTGACGCTGTACGGATCATAAAGCTGGCCGGCTGGGACGCTGCACAAGCCGCTAGAACTGAGAGAGCCGCCCGCGCCGCCCTGGGCTGTGGGCAATGTGCACAACGAAGAGAAATCTCCAGTCAGCATTGCAGTTTGTGGAACAGTTGTCGTGAACGGCGACCCCGTGCGCTGCCGATATTGCTCCCAGTTCACGTAGAAAAATGTTTTGTTCTTGATTACCGGTCCGCCGACCTGAATCCCATACTGATTCTGCGTCCACGGCGGAGGTTCGTTGCTCTGGCCGTTTGCCAGCTGTGTCTGTTTGTTGAAGTATTCGTTCGCGTTCAACACTTTATTGCGGAAGAACTCATAGGCCGAACCGTGCCAGCTGTTGGTGCCCGATTTTGTACTGAGGTTCACCACGCCTCCGGAAAACCTGCCCCACTCCGCGCCCAGGTTGTTGTATTGCACCTTGAATTCACCGATCGAATCTTGCGTGGGAATAATGATCGGCAAATTGATATAGCCGATATTCAACGGCTGGCCATCGAGATACTGCGCACCTTGATTGGCGAACGATCCTCCGACTTGATAGTTGCCCCAGCTGAATGGATTTTGTCCAACTGGGGAGCCACCGGAACCGCCTTGCGCGACCGCAGCGGGGGCAACGGTGATCAGATTGAAAATGTTCCGGCCGTTTAGAGGCAATTCATTGGCTTTTCGCTGTTCCACGACTTGTCCCAAAGAGGACGATTGGGTTTGAAGCAGTGGAACCTCCGCTCTCACTTCCACCGTCTCGCTTACCTCGCCAAGGGTCAAAGTGGCATCAACACGCGTGTCCTGCTGCACTTCTACAATGACGCCCTGACGAACGAAGCGCTTGAACCCCTGCTTCTCGATCTCGATCCGGTATTGCCCCTGAAACAGATTCACAAAAGTGAAGTGACCATCCTCTCCACTGGTTTGCGTGCGCTTCTCGGAGGTACTGAGATTGGTCAGCGTCACCGTTGCAGACGGCACTGCAGCATTGGTTGAATCCAGAATCGTTCCGGAAATCGAACCGTAAGTTGATTGCGCGTTGAGTGAGACGCTCAGGATCGTGAGAAAAGACACCAGTGAAAATGCGGCAACAGAATAACGCCGAGACTTCATGGTCTCCCCCATAACGACGGAATGAGTTGCGGAAACGGCGCCCCAAGATTCGCGATCTCCTCCACTTCAAGAATCTTGTGGAGCGTTCTCTGCAACGATTACGCGGCAGATTGCCGGTTTGTACCAGTTGCGGCACAAGAAGTTAAGAGAGAGGAGACCAGAACAAAACAGGGGAAACTGGGGTGTTAGTACCGCGCTATGGATGATTTGCTTCTCTTCGCAGCAGGGCGTAGAGGAAAGGTTTACCGGTTGGCTTCTGGCTGCCGCCGCGCGGCTCCATCGTCACGAAGACGGCATCGATTTCCGACAACTGTTTCGGATCATCGATCTTCAGAACCCATCGCCGGTTAGACTCGCTATCCATGTAGAGGATTCCGAGATTGGTGGCCTGTCTCTGCTCTTCCACGCCGTCTCTTTGTCCCCAGACTTGGAAAGCGCTGGCGGTCTTCACTCCAGGCTGGCGGTCGAGGTCGAAAGCGTAGAAGATGAGAGATTTGCTCTGGGTATAGAACACCCGGCCAAAGGGCTTGCGCGTGCGGCTGCCGCTGTCTACGTCGAAAACGTCGGCGATATAGAGCTTTCGCGCCCCCATCAACTCGCGGATGTCGCGATCAGCAGACAAATATTGTTCGTCGTCTTTCAACCGGCGTTCCTGCTCCCGCGCAGAGGCTTCCAGTTCCTCCACCTTGGTCTCGAGGGAGGTTGAGTGCAACAAAGTCTTCTCGCGATCCCCACGAAGGTTCGTAAGCTCAGCCTGGAGTAGATCATAGGACTGCTCAGTGTCGCGCAGCTGGCCAGCGAGTTTGTCCCGTTGTACAGACGCTTCTCTCAACTGCTCTGTTGTTTTCCAACCGATCGCAGAAACCGTGGCGGCATGGCTCTCGGCGGCGTGCAAAGCCGCCTGCAGACGCAATACTTCCTGCTGCGCCTTCCCTAATTCAGCATGCAGATGCGAAAGTTGCTCATTCTGGGCGGCGATTCGCTGCTGATTGGCGTCTTGCTCGACTCCGAGACCGGAGGCCGTGGCAGAGGGGTTGTTATGTTTCACCATCCGCGTACGGCCACCCATCCAATTCAAGTGCGCGGCGACAGCCAGAAGAACGCATGCGGCAAGAGCGGCAACGCCCCATCGAAGCACGGTTTTCTGCAGGTCAAAAGCATGGCGCGAATCTCCAGCTTTGACTCTATCGGGAGGATTCCACTCCTCTGTGCTTTCGAGGCGAGCCATCAGGCGATCGCGCGCCGGCCGATTATCCCACTCTTCTGCTTCACGATGCTGATCGCAACTTGCGGCGAGAAAAGGCATTCCGACCCTGGCGATCAGCGAGTATTCCTCGTAGATTTGCCGGCAGACGGGGCACACACGAAGATGATTGTTCAGCTCAAACTGCTCAATGTCACTGATCGCTCCCGTTTGTGCCAATACCGCTAATTCTCTGAACTTCTGGTGATCATCCAGTCGTTCGTTGATATGCATGGTGCCTTTCCTTGAACCTCCTTACCGCCGGGCTCCTGCGCAATCGCTCCAAGCCGCGATACAAGTGGTGTCGGACATTGCCTAAGGGCTCATTGAGCCGCTCGCTGATTTCCCGCAGTTCGAGACCCTGGAAGTAGAACAGCTCAAGCGTGACCCGCTGCATTTGAGTGAGCCCCTCAAATGCGGACAACAGGTAGGCGAAGTCGATCCGCAATCCGACTTCGCGTTCAATATTATCCAATCCCTGCAGAGTATCGTCCAAAGAAGCGATATCTGTACCAGAGTAAAATCCGCGACGGGTCAGATGGGATCTGCGATCGCGGGCCCGGCTGAAGGCGATCTGCACCAGCCAGGTCTTGCCGCTCCCCTTGACGGGATCAAACTGCGACGCTTTCTGATAGATAGCAAGAAAGACTTCCTGCACGACCTCTTCCGCCTCGCTTTTGTCGTTCAGTACGCGAAGGGCAATGCCGAAGACCAGTCGCGAATAACGAGCATACAGCTGATCGAGGGCTCCATGGTCTTTGGTAACCGAAGCCATCAATTCCTCGTCGGTGGGAGGGCGGCCTTCTCCTCGATGGGGGGCGCTTAGGCGATCCTCGTGCCTGTTCTCCCACAACACGGGCAAGGGCAATGAGCGATCGTTCGGAGGAGAACTCATCGATGCGGAGGCGACAAATTGTGGGACCGTCCACGACCTCAGTTCACCAGCTGAAAAGTCGCGAATGTTCCTTGTCCAATGAAGCCAAACGCGCACCATACATCAGTCGGGTCACGATTTTCCAGAAGAAAAACGCTCACCACGTAGCCGCGAAAAAAAATCCAAGGTTCGGGTACAAATCTGCCTTTCGCGTCGTATCTATAGGGTCTGGTTTACGTCGACGTTTCTTCTTCACCCGTGGCTGCAAGTGTGCTACGGTTCGCTTCATCGAAACAGTGACTCGCGAATTTTGGGGTTGGTAGTAGAAGCAGATCGGGGTTCCATGGGTGCGAAGTGCTTCACTTTTCTCGTGGTGGTTTGTGTCCTCGCTCAACTGCACGCACAGTCGACGAACGCGTCGTTGACGGGCCGGATTACGGATCCAAAGAAGGCAGTGATACCCGCGGCCCTGGTCACCCTCATCAACACAGGCACGGGAATCCATTACCGCGGTGTGACCAACGAAACCGGACTCTATTACGTGAGCAATCTGCCGCCCGGCCGGTACCGCATCGAAGTTGAAAAGTTGGGCTTCAAGGCGGTGATTCAATCCGGCCTCATGCTGCATGTGCAGGATGCGCTGGAAGTAAACTTCGAGATGACTTTGGGCTCGGCTTCCGAGAGCGTCACGGTCGCGGGCGAATCCTTCCCTCTCGACACCCAATCCTCAACCGTAAGCACGGTGGTCGAACAACGTAAGGCGAACGAATTGCCGTTGAATGGCCGCAACGTTTTCAACCTCATCGTTCTGGCCCCGTCGGTGATCCCGCAAGGAAGTTCTACCGGTACTCCCATTGGCGTGAATCCGTTCGGATGGGGGAACTACCAGGTGAGTGGCTCCTTTGGGAACCAAAGTGCGGAGTACCTAGATGGGCAACCCCTGAACATCGGATACATCAATCTCCCGGTTCTCATTCCGACTCAAGATTCGATTCAGGAGTTCAAAGTTCAGACCAGTAATCTGGGAGCCGAATGGGGACGGTTCGCGGGGGGAGTTACGAACCTGAGCACGAAGGGTGGAACTAACTATCTCCATGGCGAAGCCCATGAGTACCTGCGAAATCGAATCTTCAATGCCAACGATTTTTTTCTGAATGCCGCCGGAAAGCCACGTCCACCATGGGTGCAAAACCAATTCGGGGCGGACGCGGGCGGCCCATTGCGCCTGCCCAACTATAACGGCCGCAATCGGACCTTTTGGTTTGGGAGTTGGGAGGGATTCCGCTTGCGCATCGGGCAGCCTTACACTGCAACAGTTCCGACAGCCCAAGAGCGCGCCGGTAATTTTTCGACAATTTCCACGCCCATTCTCGACCCTTGTGCCGGAGCAGTGAATGCACAGGGCGCCTGTCCCCTGAGTCGCGCCACCCCTGTACCGTTCTTAGGAAATGTCATTCCGCCTAGCCGAGTGAACCCTACGTCGAAAGCACTGCTCTATCTCTGGCCAAATCCGAACAGCGACGGCGTCGTGACGTCTAGCGGCACCATTGACAACTTCAACACCGTGACTCGCGCGGGGGGCAATCAGGATCAAATTGTTGGCCGCCTCGATCAGGACCTCACTATGCGGCAGACACTCTTTTTCCGGTTCAGTCACTGGAGCGTCATGGATTTGCCGATCGATCCCTTGGGGAGCGGGTTATGCGCTGATCGTTGTTCGGAGCAGTATTCGACCAATGCCGCAGTCCTCGCGTACAACTACAACGTCAGTTCCACCACGACTCTCGACTTCAACGCAAGCGTGAGCCGGTTCAAGTACAACCGAACGCCGAAAAATGCGGGCTTCGACTTGACCGCCATTGGCTGGCCTGCCAGCTATAACCAGGTCGTACCGTCGATCATGCGCACTCCCCCAACGCCGTGTGTAGCCAATTTTTCCGATCAGATCACGTGCTCACAGGGCCAGAGCTACATTCAAGACCGGAACACTCAATACAATTTGTCCCCTAGTCTGACGCTGATCCGCGGCCATCATCAGTATCATTTTGGCCTGCAGGCCGAAGCGGGATTCGACAATTATGCGCAAACGAATGTGGCCAGCGGAGCCTTCGATTTTTGCGTTTTCAGCCAGCCTTGTTTCAGCGGCTTCTCCTTTGCAGATTTCTTGCTCGGCTATGCGGACAATTACAGCAACTTTGAAAACCACTTTTTCGCGCAGGCGGTAGTGCCTGCGTTCACCGCTGGCAAGCAAGCCTATCGCGCACTCTACGTAAATGACACCTGGCACGTGGTGGAAAATCTAACACTGAATCTCGGCCTTCGTTACGAGTTACAAAGTCCCTGGACCGAGCGCTACAACCGTCTGTCGTACTTCGATCCCCAAGCAACGAGTTACATCAATCAATTCCTTCCTTCTGGCTCGCGTCCGGTGATGGGTGATGTTTTCCTTGTGCCCAACGGAATGCGCAGCAATCTGCCGCTCCAGAAGAACAATTTCTCGCCCCGTCTAGGACTGGCGTACCGACTCAGGCAGAAGACGATTCTTCGCAGCGGATATGGCATCTTTTGGATACCCAGCGATGTCTCTTTCGCGCTGAATCCCATCAACGACATGGTGAACACTCCCGGTACGACCTATACCGGCACAGTGGATGGCACTCATCCCTACAACTCGATCTCGCTGCCGTTTCCCCGAGGCATTGCTTCTCCTCCCGGTCGCAGGCTCGGCGTTGCGGGCACCCAGGAATTCCTCACGCAGACGGTTCAATCCATTACTGAAGTAAACAAGGATCATCATCCAGAGGGCTATGTACAGCAATGGAATGTGAGTGTAGAAAGACAATTGCCAGCCGGCTTCTCCACTTCGGCGGCATACGTGGGTTCGAAGGGAACGCACCTCCAGCAATATTCCCTGCAGATGGATCAGATCTCCGACGGTATGCTGGCGCAAGCGGCGGCTCAGTATGCAAGCGGAGGCAAGTCTGCCGTCACGTTGCTGCAGGCGGTGCCAAATCCTTTCTTTGTGAACGGTCAGGCTCTGGCGTTAGCAGCTCCAACGACCACGGTCGGTCAATTACTCCGACCTTATCCTCAATACACCAGCGTTGAACTGGCCGGGCAAGGGGCCTTCGACAGCATCTATCATTCCTTGCAAATCACAGCGCAAAGGCGATTCGCGGGGGCGGGCTCTCTACTGGTGGCCTACACCAACTCCAAACTCGTCAGTAATACCGACACACTGACCTCCTGGCTGGAAGACAGCGTGGGTGGTATTCAGGACAATAATCGTCTCCGCGGAGAACGTTCGCTTTCCTCGCAAGATGTACCGCAGCGATTGGTCATTAGTTATGTACTGGACTTACCATTCGGACAGGGCAGGAAATACTTGGCCAATGTGGGCCGGCCTCTAAACGGTGTTATTGGCGGCTGGGGCGTCGGTGGGGTCACCACCTTGCAAAGAGGCTTTCCCCTGGTTTTCGGCAACGGACAGGCCAACGACGCAGCACTCTTTGGGGCACGATCGCGGCCGAATGTCCTGGCTGGGTGCAATAAAGCAAAAGGTGGAGACCGCATCACGCGGCTGAACGGATGGTTCAACACCGCTTGCTTTCGAGCGCCGCCGGACTTCACTTTCGGCGATGAGTCGCGAGTCGATGCCAGCCTGCGCTCTGACGGCGTCGATAATTTTGATTTCGCCGTCTTCAAAAAGCTGCAGCTTCAACCGGAGGGACGGATTGGGCTCGAGTGTAGGGTGGAATTTTTCAATTTATTCAATCGCCCGCAATTTGCTCCGCCGAACACCACCTGCTGCACGGCCAACAATGCGGCCTTTGGATCCATCACTAGCACGGCACCAGGAACCAATCCTCGACTGATTCAATTTGCGCTGAAATTCTTCTTCTGAACATGAGCCTTGCGCGGAAAAAAACCGTCCCAGTGCTTTTCAGTTTCGCAAGCTGCTGCTGTGTGCTGGTGCTGACTCTCGGCGCTGCCAGCGATCACTCTGCAGTTTTCGAGGTACAGACTCCGCGTGGAATCGACTTCATACTTCAGAATTCCCCCACAACTCGAAAATACCTGATTGAAACCATGCCCGGAGGCGTCGCGCTACTGGACTACAACAATGACGGGTTGCTGGACATCTTTTTGGTGAATGGCGGCGGCATCACCGATCCCATGAACCTGCCGGAAAATTTCCATCGCCATGATCCTCGTTATTGGAACCGGCTGTATCGCCAGAATCGCGACGGCAGCTTCACAGATGTAACGGAACAAGCTGGACTGGCTTCGGCAGGCGACGGCAACTATGGGATGGGCGTCGCCGTCGGCGATTACGATAATGACGGATATCCGGACCTTTTCGTCACCAGCTATGGCAAAAACATCCTTTACCACAACAATGGCGACGGAACTTTCACCGACGTTACCGCAAAAGCCGGTGTGGCTGGGGGCGGATGGTCGGTCTCGGCTGGATTTTTTGATTACGACAACGACGGCAATCTCGATCTGTTTGTCACCCGATATATGGAATGGGACGCGCAACACAGCAAAGACTGCGGAGGCGAATTCCACACTTATTGCCCGCCCGGAGAATTTCCTCGTACAACCAACCTCCTTTATCACAACCGTGGCGACGGCACCTTCGAGGATGTGAGCGCGCGCTCCGGTATTTCTGCCAAAAAAGGGCATGGCCTGGGCGTCGCGTTTGCGGATTATGATGGTGACGGTCTCACGGACATCTTTGTAGCCAATGATGGCATGCAGCAATACCTGTTTCACAATAATGGGAACGGCACTTTCACCGAGGTCGGACTTGACGCAGGCGCGGCATTGAATTCGGACGGCGGGCCTCTGTCAGGCATGGGCGTTGTATTTCAGGATTATGACAATGATGGTCGTCCCGACGTTATCGTTACTACCCTTCCGCGTCAGACATACGGGGTGTTCCACAACGATGGACGTGGTTCGTTCAGCGATCGAGGATTACAAACCGGAGTCATGATGCTTTCAGGTGCGATGTCAGGGTGGGGCGTCGGACTTGAAGACTTCGACAATGACGGGCAGAAAGATCTGTTTGTGGCGCAGGGGCACGTGTTGGACAACGTAGAAAAGATCGACCCATCGTTGCATTATCTGGAGCCCACGCTACTTGCCATGAATCATGACGGGCGCTTTGCGCCGGCAAATCCGGGCACAGACGCCTTGGTAGCCGCACGGGGCGCGGCCTTTGGTGATCTGAATAACGACGGCTCCATCGATGTGGTGACCACCATTCTCGGTGGTCGCCCGCAGATTTATATGAATCGGGGTGGCACGGGCCATTGGCTTACGATTAATTTGCGGGCCACGCGTAGCAACCGCGACGGCTTGGGTGCGCGCGTGCTGGTGAACGGGCAAACGCGATTCGCAACCACGGCCGGAAGTTACGAATCAGCCAATGACAAACGGCTACACTTTGGCCTGGGGGCTGCCAAGAGCGCCAAAGTCGAAGTATTCTGGCCCTCTGGGGAGCACCAGGTACTGAACAATGTTACGGCGGATCAGTTCCTTGAAGTTCGAGAACCGGAGCGCCACTGATGATATACGGCTAATCTTGTGAAAAAGGGAAATTACTCACGGTTGAGTCTAGTCGGAATCATTTTAGTCCCGCTGACTCTTTGGCTCGCCTGTCAGTCGTTGTTGGCGCAGACGGCTTCTCCAGAAGTGATGCAGCACTGGAATGCCGCGCGTGAGGCGGAGTCCAGGAAACAATTTGATGTAGCAATCACTGAATACCGCAAAGTGACGGAGCTGGAGCCGAAACTCCCTACCGGATTCGTGAGCCTGGGGCAGGCATACATGGAGCACGGAGACTTTGGCAGTGCTGTTCAGCCGCTTCAGCATGCCCTTGAACTGGATGCTGCCCTTACACCGGCTCATCAGCTGCTCGGTTATGCCCTGCTGGCGCAGGGATACGCGGCGGAGGCCGTTCCCCATCTCGAGACTGCGCAGGAGACCGGAGCACTCGGAATTGCTCAGCTCGAAACCGGCCGGTTCGCGGAGGCAATCACGAACCTGCAG
>Ga0123356_10005794_pt1 | contig 12538 bp, 13 predicted proteins | sample TergutEmb28metaG_2_FD_92546 | JGI IMG/M metagenome (GOLD analysis project Ga0123356, IMG submission 92546) | Embiratermes neotenicus P3 segment gut microbial communities from Petit-Saut dam, French Guiana - Emb289 P3 | ecosystem: Host-associated > Arthropoda: Insects > Digestive system > Gut ... | reverse complement strand
TGGCCTAAAGGAAGTTCCACAAAGGCTTGGCCTTCCTGAATCACTTCTTCAATGTCCCTTTCGCCGTACACCACCTCGGGATCCACCACGTCCAGCAATTTGCGCCCATCCTTTGCGTGGGTGTGCACGATGTAGTCGCGCAGTGTATACACAGCACGCACCGGATCGTCGCCGGTGACCATCACCAGGTTGGCGGGATCCATATTGACCGCCACGCCACGGGAGCCGAGGCTATCTAGGAATGCCTTGAGGACAGCGGCGGTTTCCGGCCCGGTTTCCACGGCAAAGTGAGCCCCATGGGCATCGGCGTAAGCGGCCAACTGGGCGCAGGCTTCCTGCATGATGCTGTAGCGCGGATGGCTCGAATCCCCGGGCACCACGCCGATGTGGGTGGTGATCACGTCGGTCTCAAGCTCACCGGCCATATCGAGGATGCGCTTGGATTTTTCGATAAGCGCGGCATTTTTGTCCGGCTTTCCAAACCCCATCCCCAGATCGCCGCACAGGGCGGAGATGCGCAGCCCGTTGGATTTTGCGATGTCTAAAAACTCCTTGCGCTTGGCAGCAGAAAGGTTCTCCGGCGCCATATCGCCACTGTGGGCGTTTACCTGGAAGCCGTCGGCCCCCAAAGCCTTGGCTTTGCCCATGGCCTGGGGCAGATCACAACGGAATGAGTCAAGCAGAATACCGATGGGGAATTTGAACATGGGGGTACCTCCTACATAATTGCTTTTGCATTATTTTTGATGTATTCGTCGATGCTGTCGATGATATATAGATGCCCAGTGGTGTGCAACCCTTCGTAGCAACGTTCGATAAAATCCGTGGCCCCTGTGCGGTACAGGTAGTTAAAAGCATCCTGCCCGCTCATTTTTTTCTCGGCTTTATAGATTTCGACGCAAAAGCCCAAGAACAAAACTTCATTTTTGATACCCACCATAATCATTGCTCCTCTGGGAAGGTGATTTTTCCTGTGGTCAGTTCCTCTTCAAGCATATCATAAAGGATAGGATAACTAAGGTGCCACAATTTCGTTTTCTCTTCTTCCAACAACTTGTATATCTTTGAATTGTAAAGAAGGATGGACGCTGCTTCAGCTGTAATACGGCGGTTTTTCATAAGCAACTGAATGATCCCCGGCGTGATAAACGCAAGTATCGTGCTTAGATTCTCTTGATTCACCATTTGTTTTCCCTCCGCACAATGGCTTTACGAAACTTGAGCATGGATAGCGCCTTTTCCGTCGCAAAACAGTATTGATCAAACAGCTTATAGGGTTTTAGGGCCACCAATGCCGCCTCAACGGAAAATTGCCCAATCACCAGCGCCTGTATTGTGGGGAAGACCCGGTCGTTTGCCACGGGGCCCACAATCACGTCATATTGTTTGCCTGCATAGGTTTTTAACCGGTTACTCCGTACAAATTCAAGCCACTGAGCATTTGGCTCATTAAAAATCATGATATCCAGTGTTTGCTTGGCGGCGGTTTCATCGTACGCATACACGCTCACCGTCGGTGCACCTTGTTTCCGGCGGTTCATAACGCTTTCCGAGAATCCTCTTGCCTGTTCCTCGCGGGTAGTCAGATAAAAACCCGCGCCAAAGTCAAGGCCACGCGTTTGCCCTATCAGCTGAGGTTCTTCAACCGGCACATTGCTTCCATGATATAGCAGCATATTTTCACCCTTTATGTATTTCCCAGGAAATCCCCCCGCGCCTGGCACACCAGCAAAAAGAACGCCTGCGCCTCGGGCGAGATACCTGGCTTATCGAAATGGGGCGCGCCGCAGGCTTCCCGGATCAGCCCGTATTCGTCCATCTTGCCCAGGGCCGCGCGATATAGCCGCTCGGCATGCTCTGCGTAGCTTTCGGTTAGCCAGCCATCCCGCAAACCGCGATAAATCGCATACGCCAGCATTTGCGATAGGTTACTCTCCACAAAGGTACTGGAGTCGTCCACCACGTCGTGGAACAGGCCGTCGGGGCGCTCCCAGCGCAACACGCTGTCGATCAGCGCAACGGCCTTGCCCACCAAGTGCTCCCGATGTTCGGGCAACCGGGGAATCAGCCGCGCCAGCGCCGCCGCGGCCCATCCGTTGCCGGTGCCCCAGTGGGCGGCACGCTCAAAGCGTTTGCTTTCATCATCCCACATGTGGGAAAGCAAGCCGGTCTCCGGATCATACATCGCATCAAAAACGCCATTGTACTGGCGCACCGCCTCGTCTCCATGTCCAGCCGCCACCAAAAACGGAGGCAGCATATACAAGGAATCCACCCAGAACTGCGTGGTATTCATCATGTGGTAGCAGATGCCCTGCCCGTTGCGGGGCGAGCGATGAAGGGCCCATTCCAGCAGTGCATTGTAGGCGTCCCAAAGTCGCTTGTCGCCGGTAGCTTTGGCCGCGGCCAGCAGCGCCTCGCCGGTGGAACAGGGATCGTTGACCCCCTCCCAGGGGCCAAGGCAGGCAGCGCGGCCGTCGTCCAGGGTGCGATAGGCAGCCTCCTGGGCCATGGCGATCACCACGTCCATGCGGCCCATCTCCAAAAAGGCCTGCATGGCCGTGCCCTGCTCCCAGGAGTGCCGCTGCATACACAGCAACGCCAGCACGGCTTTGTCGATCAAAGTTCTTTCAGTTTTGTCCATCATTGTGTTCCTCCTGTTATGGTTGTATTTTATCGGCGCCTTGAAAACATCCTTCCACCCACCCGGGTTCAATAAGATACTCCGTTAATCCCGGCGCGCTGCCGGTGCAAAAAAACGCGCTTAGAAACTCAGTTAGGTAATAAAAGAAAAAGTGATAGGCGTAAAAAGCCAGCCGCTCCGGGCGCAGGGTGTAGCCGATGCCACGCCCTTTCACCGTATTGTGGAATAGCTCCTGGGCCCAAACCTCCCGGCAGCACATCACCCAGGCGTCCCGCTCCGGCGGCGCAAGCATCGCATAATCCCAGTCTACAATAAAATACCGGTCGCCGTCTACAAGCACATTACCGCCCGCATCGCCATGGGTGATCACAAAACCCGACGTGTCTCCCTTGCACTTATCGCTAAAGAAACGCAAGCGTCCGGCCCTGTGGGTTATCTTTTCCCGGCTTTGCTCAAACATGGCAACGATTTCATTTGCGGGGCCGCGCTTTAGCCGATCCCACTGATCATAAAACTGATCCGCGACACCTGACGAAAAATCTTCACGGGGGATATCGAGTCCCTCTGCGGGAACGGCATAGATCTGCGCCAGCATTTGATATTCCGGCGGCTTGGTGTCGTCGTTTTCGATATTTTCTCCGTCGATCCAATCAAAAACGCCCAGCACCGCCCCGTCGAACCGGGCGCAAAGCTCTCCCTGCGTTGTGCAAACGATCTTGCTGATAAAATCGATCCCGTGATTGCACAGATGGGCTATGATGGGAAAGCTGTGCGCATAGATGCTTTGATGGGCGGAGTAGTCCAGCTTTAAGAAGTAATGGGCCTTGGCTGTGCCCAACCGCCAGGTTTCGCCAAAAAAGCCACGCTTGGCGGGGGTGAGGCTTATCGGTTCGAGGTCATACGCTCGCCGGATGAAATTCATCAGGCAGGCTTTGTATGCATCGTCACGAGGCATGTTGCTATACAGGGGCGTCACCTCCTTTCCATAGATAGACATGACCGTAACCTTGTAGGGGCGGCCCTATGTGGCCGCCCTCCCGTCTCATGGGCGGTTGCCTGCGGGCGGCCACACAGGGCCGCCCCTACAGATTGTTATGATTCCTGCACGGCCCACGCAACAAATCATCGGCCTCCACACCCTGTGGCAGCGGCACATGTACCACGGCCAGGGGCCGGTTGATCACCGAAACCAACTCGCCGGTTTCTTCCAGGCGGATTTGCGATACTGAAAAGGATACGATACTTCGGGGCGTAAGGGCCTCCAACTCGTCTCCCACAAAAAAGCGATTGCGCACTTCAATGCGCCCCCACCCATCCGGCAGCAGCTCCAGCACATACCCTACGTACTCCGCGTCTTGGGAATAACCCTCCGCACCCCCCGGCTGCTCCGGCGCACCAAAATAAAAGCCGGTGTCGTAAGCGCGGTGGCTCACCTTGTCCAGCTCGGCACGCAACGATTGGGGCGACGCGGCCCCATCCAACGCCCGGCGGTAAGCTCCTACCACTGTGGCCACATAGTACTCGCTTTTCATGCGGCCCTCGATTTTAAATCCGGTGAGCCTGGCGGCGCAAAGGGCGGGCAAATGTTCAATCATGCACAGGTCTCCGGCACTGAGCACCGCTGCGCCTCGCTCATCTTCCACGATGGGCAGCGGCGCGCGCTTGTCGCCCTCTTCTACCAAAGTATAGTTCCATCGGCAGGGCTGGGCGCAGTCGCCACGGTTAGCGCTGCGATGGGCAAGGGCGGCGCTCAGCAGGCAGCGCCCGGAGTAACTTACGCACATGGCCCCGTGGACAAAGGCTTCCAGCTCCAACGTATCGGGCAAGGCCTGGCGCATCGCGGTGATTTGCGCCAACGAAAGTTCCCGCGCTACGATGATCCGGCTTATCCCCTGTGCATGCCAAAAGCGGGCGGCATGGGTGTTGAGGGTGTTGGCCTGGGTGCTCAGGTGCAGCGTCAGCTCCGGCAACTCGGCGCGGAGCAGGGCCACAAGCCCGGCGTCGGCCACGATAGCCGCGTCCACACCCAGCTCCAATGCCAGCCGTGCAGCCTGGAGCATCTCCCCCATTTGCCCGTCAAAGGGCAGTATGTTCAGCGCTAAGTACAGCTTTTTACCCAAAGCGTGAGTGAAACGTACCGCCTCGGCCAGCTCATCGGGCGTTAAGTTTACGGCACGGGCGCGCAGGCTGCCAAAACGCAGCCCCACGTACACCGCGTCAGCGCCGAAGCGTAGGGCGGCGCGCAGTTGCCGCAACCCTCCGGCAGGGGCCAGCAGCTCAGGCAGGCCCATCACAGCCCCCTGCTCTCGTCATAGGCGATCCAAAGGGGCCGATATTGGGCCACATTGGCCTCGTGTTCCCTGAGCGTTCTGGCAAAGGCCAGGCCGCCGCTGTCCGGCTCGGTGCTGCAAAAGTACAGGTATTTTTGGGCAATAAACTGCTCGTCAGGGTACAGGGCGGCCAATATGGCGTCGCCCGAGGGGCTGCAAATGGGGCCGGGGGGCAGGCCCCTGTGCTGATAGGTATTAAAGGCGCTGCTCACCGATATTTCCCCTTCGGTAAGCGCCATACGATTGGACCCCAGGGCGTACTTGATGGTAACGTCGGCGCCCAGGGCCATATTATCTTTGAGCCTGTTGTGGAATACTGCGGACACCCTGGCAAAGTCTGTTTTTTTGGCCTCTTTTTCGATCAACGAAGCTAGGGTCAGCACCTGATCCATGGACATGCCCAGCTCCTCGGCACGATCCTGGTACGAGATGGGGAAAGCCGCGTCGGTTTGGGCCAGCAACTTGCGGATGATTTCATCGATGGTGGCGTTGGTAAATATCTCGTACGTATTGGGCGAAAGGTAACCCTCCAACACAAATCTGCGCTGGTTTACCGTTGGGGTACCCAATACATCGGCAACAAAAAGAAAGTCGGTGTACAGGGCGCCTGACTTGCAGCGCTGCAAAAAGTCGTCTTTATCCTTGATCACGCCATCGGCAGCGAATCGGGTAGCAATGTCTTCGATGGTCCAGCCGGGGATTACGGTGATCCGCGCGGTAAGGGGCTTGCCGTCGCCTTCGGAAAGCATAGCGATCATCTCATGCAAAGACATGGCGCGGGTGAGGGTATATTCGCCGGGCTGTATCTTTTGGCCCATGCCCATAAAGTCCGCCACATACTTAAATACCGTGCCGTTGCGCACCAGGTTTGCCGCTTCCAACTCGTTTGCCACGCGGGTAAGGGAACTGCCCCGGCTGATTTCAAATAGCTGGGGTGTGGTATCGTTTGCGTCGATGGGGGCTACAAAATTATCTTGAGCCCAGCCCCAGGCCGCACCCACCAGCCCCCCCACCAGCAGCACGCTGCAAGTGAGTATCAGCACGGGCCGCAGCACCCGCCATATCCAATCGTACCAAAAAAATCCGTAGGAGCGCTCCTCGTGCAGCATTTGATAATCATAATCCCGCGGGGGATTCTTTCTTCTTGCCAAAGGGGTTCCTCCTTATTGGGCAAAGCATACGGCTAAGCAATGCTGGCAAATCATTATACCACAAAACCCCGCTTGGGGCGATTGCGGTTTTTTTATCTAATTGCGAAAAGCAATATATTCATGCTGCGCATCTTGCTGCGCTTTGATACGCACATCGTTAATACAGGAAAAGTTCTCTTTCACAAGCTCCACAATCCCTTGATCAATGGCCCCGCTTTTTACCATGTTAGTGAGCACTTTGATGGCCTCTTCACTGCTCATTCCCAAACGGTACGGCCTGTCCTCGGTGATGGCGGTTACGATATCCGCAACGGCCATAATACGCGCCAGTTTGGAAAAATCCTCACCCTTTACATGAAAGGGATATCCGGTTCCGTCCAGCTTTTCATGGTGATATGCCGCCCATGTGGAGATATGCTCTAACCCCTTGATTCTTTTTAGCACAATATAAGTATAATACGTATGCTTTCTCATTTCGTTAAATTCTTCATGGGTTAGCGCGCTGTTTTTCTCCAGAATCTCGTTGGGTATGGCCAATTTCCCTAAGTCATGTAAGAATCCGGCAATTTCCATCATCTTGCATTCACGCTCGGAAAACCCGGATATAATCGTTAGCTCCAAAGCAACCGCGGCGACCCCGCTGGAATGTGTTGAGGTAAATCTGCTTCTAAAATCGATAATATGGGCAACAACTTTGGCAAAGCGCCGAAGCGCCTCTAAATCCATTCTTTCTCTTGCAAACCGCATTCTTTCGGGCAAAACATAATTAAAGGGAGGCGAACAAGCCTCAATCCAAAAGTATTCGTATTTTGCAAACCGGTGAAGGGCTGCCAGGGTATCGGGCTGGAATATAGACCGGTTATTGTCAATCTCCCGCATGATCGCTGGTATTTGCGCCAAAATTTCTTTATGCTCGTCCAGCAGAATGGATACCCTATCTGCCAAGTGCACAATGTAACTGCCTATGGGAATTTCATATTTTAATTCTCCAAGGTGCGTATGGTGATACTTAATAATGGTAGCGGCATTGCTAAATGGCTCAAAATCCTGCAGGAGTTTATAGCCCATCAATGCGTGCTCAGTCAAAGCGCTGTCGTCAAACATTGCTTCTTTAAGGTGCATACGCTCCTTATCGGTAACTGCGCCAATGTCATGCAAAATGGCTGCCAACACAATATCTTTTATCTCATCGTCGGGCAGGTCCATCTCTTTGGCTATATTATAAGAGATATATGCTACTTTTCTATGATGGCTGCTTAGGTCTGACGATACCAAATCGATAACATCTGATATACTGAAAGCGATGTCAAAAACTGAAAATTCACCTTCTGTGAACATAAAATGCGCCTCCAGATATCTTGCTGTGGTTTTTGCAGCATACCACGCGATGCCATCCAAAAGCAATCGTCCCTAAACCGATTTAAGGATTGCCCATCAAATTTAAGAATTGAGGAAAGAACCCCTTGCAGGTTCATTCACCGATAAAATGCATAAGTTATTTCATTGTCCTTGGCGTATTGTTCGGCAAAACTGCCTTGCCTTACACGCAAAGTGGCTCCAGTCCTTTCAAATGCATTCCAGCCGATTTCCACTACGCTGTCCGGGATGGTCACCCTGGTCAAACGGTAGCACCATCTAAATGCCCCATTGCCAATTTGCGTTACGCTATCGGGGATGGTCACGCGGGTTAAGCGGTCACACCCTTCGAACGCACTGTCGCCGATATGCGTTACGGTGGATGGGATGGTTACACTGGTTAAACGGTCACAACCGTAGAATGCACTATCGCCGATAAGCAGTGTTCCCTTGGGGATTGTATACGCGCCTCTTTTGGCGCCCGGGTAGGCGACCAACGCTTTTTGCTGTGTGTTGAATAAAACGCCCCTCACACTCTCAAACACCGGATTGCCCGCTGATACATCAATACGCGTTAATGGGCAATCCATAAACGGATTCGAGGGGATGCTCGTTACACTCGCGGGGATGGTGATGCTGGTTAAACTGGTACAATCATAAAACGCAAGGCGCCCGATATACGTTACGCCTTCTGGGATAATCACGCCGGTTAGGCTGTTGCAATAAGCAAACGTCCAGTCGCCGATTCGTGTTATGTTAGCCGAGAGGGTTACGCTGATTAAGCTTTCGCACCCTTCGAACGTAGAATCACCTATGCACGTTACGCTGTCGGGGATGATCAGGTTGGTCAAACCGCTGTGAGCAAATGCGACGTAACCGATTTGCACCACACTATCCGGGATGGTCAAACTGGTTAAGCCTTTACAGCCTCCGAATGCCCCGGCACCAATGTGGGTCACGCCATCCGGGATGGTCACGTTGGTCAGGCCTACACAATAAGTGAACGCACTGTCGCCGATAATCAATGTTCCCTCAGGAATCGAGTACGTGCCCTCCCTGGCATCCGGGTAGGCAACCAGCATTTTTTGCTGCTTGTTAAAAAGAACGCCATCCACACTCTCAAACACGGGATGATTTGCTTCCACATCAATACGCGTTAATTTACTTCTCGCAAATGGATTTCCTTCTATATCTGTAACACTGTTGGGAATGTTCATGCTAGTTAAGCCGGTACACGAGGAAAACGCAAAATCGCCGATTTGCGTTACGCCTTCTGGGATGTTCACGCTAGTTAGACTGCGGCAATAAGCAAACGCCCAACTGCCAATTCGCGTCACACTGTCGGGGATCGTCACGCTGGTCAAGCCCTCGCAACGATAAAATGCCGACTCGCCGATTTGCAGCGTTCCCTCAGGAATCGCATACGCGCCTTCTCTTGCGTGAGGGTAGGAAACCAGCCTCTTTTGCTCTTTATCAAATAGAACACCGTCTATACTCTCAAACACCGGGTTTTCGGATGCCACGCCAACATATCTTATAGCGCTAGAACTAAATGGATTCTCTTCAATATTTGTTACGCTGGCGGGGATGGTTACGCCGATTAAGGCACGATTAGAAGAAAATGCCCACCGGCCGATGCCTGTTACCGCATATCCATCCAATTCGCTTGGAATCGCTAGATCGCCTTCCGGCTTCACCTCGCATCCGATAATTGTCGCGCCGCCATCCTCAAGCACATACAGCCATTGCCCGCTCGTATCGATCCTCTGTTCTGGCTCCGCCGTGCCGACGCATGCCACAAACAATGCCATCGCTGCGAGTATCAGGCATACGTACAACTTTTTCTTCATCTTCATTATGTCATTCCTTCTTCTGTCACTACCCAAACACGTCCAGCTGAATCCCCGCCGCGTCAGTCAGCAGCTTGATCACATCGCCCAGCGCCTTTTGCAGGTTCATTTCCGCCAATAGATAAGCCTGCACATCGGCATTCATATACAGCAACGACGACAACTGGGCAAAACGCGCCGTGTCTTCGGGCGCATTTTGCGCCCCGCTCATGGCCTGCATTTGCAGCACCATCTGCAAGCGCTTATACTCCTTGAGCAATGCGCGGTTGGTTTCGTCGCCCATCACTTCTTGATGCAGGCGGTTGTACTCCACGCGCAGCGGGCTTTGGCGTATCTCGGCGGCCAGCTTATTGGCGCTATCGTAAATATCCATACGTTCGCCTCCCTCTCGTATTCTCCCCTGACCCCTATCCCTTAATCCCTATCCCCTACATCAAGCTCCAGCACGATGGGCAGTATCATGGGATTGCGGCGCATCTGCTTGTACAGATAGGTGTGCAGCTCGTCTTTGATCAGGTTACGCAGCGCCGCCCACTCCCTTTGCTGAAATTGGACCGACCGCAATAAGCCAAGCACCAAACTCCGTATCCCCTCGATCAGCGCTTCATTTTCCCGGGCGTACACAAACCCGCGGGACTGGATGCTGGGCCCGGAAATCAAAGCGCCGGTGCACCCGTCCACGGCCAGCACCACAATGATCAGCCCGTCTTGGGATAAGTGCTTGCGATCCCGCAGCACCACGTTGCCCACATCGCCGATGCCTAGGCCGTCTACCATCACACTGCCGGTGGGCACCGACCCAGCGATATGCAGCGAGTCCTCTCCCAACTCGATCACCTGGCCGATCTCGGGGATCACCACACGCTTGGGATCCATGCCCATGGCCTGGGCCAACTGGGCGTGTTGCCAAAGCATGCGGTATTCGCCGTGCACAGGCATAAAAAACTTGGGTTTGGTAAGGGTATGGATGAGCTTAAGCTCCTCCTGGCAGGCATGGCCGGATACGTGTACATCGGCGATGGCGTCGTACACCACCTGGGCGCCGATGCGATACAGCTGATTGAGCACCCGGGCCACCATCACCTCATTGCCCGGTATGGGATAAGCCGATAGGATCACCAAGTCGCTATGGCGGATCTGCAGCTTTCTATGTTCGCTGTACGCCATGCGGGTCAGGCCGGACATAGGCTCGCCCTGGCTGCCGGTGGTGAGCACCACCAGCTCGGCATCATCGTACCGGTCCAGGGTATCGGCGCTGATCAGATAACCCTCGGGTATCTTCAGCTCACCGATCTGTATGGCCACGCGCACCACGCTCACCATGCTGCGCCCGATAAAACACACGCGCCGGCCAAAGCGGGTAGCGGCGTCTACCACCTGCTGAATCCGATGGATGTTGGAAGCGAACATGGCAATGATGATGCGGCCGCTGGCTGTGCGGAACAGCCCGTGGAAGGTTTCCGCTATCTTTTGCTCCGACATGGTGTAGCCGGGACGCTCCACATTGGTTGATTCGGCCAGCAATGCCAGCACGCCGCTGGTCCCCCAGGCGGCAAAGGCGTTCAGGTCGGTCACCTCGCCGTCGATGGGGGTGTAGTCCACCTTAAAATCGCCGGTTACGATCACCGTGCCCACGGGCGAAGTGATAGCCATGGCCACCGCCCCTGCAATCGAGTGGCTCACCTTGATAAACTGCACGGTAAAGCTGTCAAAGCGCAGCGTATCCTTGGCTTGCACCACCTGCAGGTGAACATCATCGATCCCATGCTCCTGCAGTTTGGTTTGCACCAGGGCCAGGGTAAGCTTGGTGCCGTACACGGGCGCATTCACCTGGCGGAGCACATAGGGCAGCGCACCGATGTGATCCTCGTGCCCGTGGGTGATCAGGTAGCCGCGCACCCGCTCCTTGTTTTCCACCAGGTAACTAACGTCTGGGATCACCAGGTCGATGCCCAGCATGTCTTCTTTGGGGAAGATCAGCCCGCAGTCCACCACCAATATGTCGTCGCCATACTCAAACACGGTGATGTTTTTGCCGATCTCATCCACACCGCCAAGAGGTATAATCCGCAGCTTGCCTATGGGCATCACCGTGTCTCCCCTTTCGTGCGCTAAATACAAAAAAGCGCTTAAACAAAGAGCGCGCTCAACGGCCGTGGGCGCGTGTATCTCTTTTTTTCTTGTACAGTATAGCACAAGTGGCGGGCAAAATAAAGCATTGTATAAAACGCAAGGGCGTGTTACAATGTAATACAGAAAGGGAGGTATCCGCATGCCACACATTTCCTTGCGCGTATCAGAAAACGAAAAACTCTGGATGGAAAGTTATGCCCGGCTCCACGGGCTGAATATTTCCGAGGCGATCAAAGCAGCTTTTATTGAAAAGCTGGAAGACGAATACGACTTAAAAGTCATCGAAGAATACGAAGCCGATCCCGACAAAACAATGTACTCTCTCGAAGAAGTTGGCAAGTTGCTGGGGATAGAGTAAGATGTATACTGTTGTATTGTCAAGCAAAGCCATCAAGGCATTGCAAAAGCTGGACCGTCCAACTTCTGTGATGCTATACAACTGGATCAAAAAAAATCTGGAGGGCTGTTCAAACCCTCGTGCACATGGCAAAGGGCTCACTGGTAACCACAAAGGATACTGGCGTTATCGCGTCGGCACATACAGGATCATCGCCGAGATTGACGACAAGTGCGTCAAGATTGCCGTAATCAATGTGGGCCATCGGCGGGATGTGTATAGCTAATACTTCTTACAGCTGGCTACATCTAAAAGAAAAAGCAAAGGGGAATCGCAATGCAATTCGTCCTTCAAATCTTTACGGGCACGTATTTTGCGCGTGCTACGAACGCTGCCGATGACACAATCAAACAGATCCGGCTCAAGCTGCAAGAAACCCTACCCCTTTTGGATGTAAGCAATGTGCTTGTAGGCTGGAACACCGATGAGGCGCTGAATTGCGCGGTGTTGGATTGCATCCATGAGCATAAGAAAAAAGCCTGGCTGTGGATGCCGGTGTTTTCCGAGGCGCCTTGTTCGGAAAATCCTGATCCGCAAATCGGCATGTCCGGCACGCCAAATGTCCGTGCAGGATCCGGCGACGAAGAGGATTTTACGTTTGTATGCCCGTCTTCGCCCCATAACCAAGGGATCGCGCTGGGGATATACGACCGGTTCTTTGCCCGGCTGCCCTTTGA
>Ga0123356_10005793_pt1 | contig 12540 bp, 9 predicted proteins | sample TergutEmb28metaG_2_FD_92546 | JGI IMG/M metagenome (GOLD analysis project Ga0123356, IMG submission 92546) | Embiratermes neotenicus P3 segment gut microbial communities from Petit-Saut dam, French Guiana - Emb289 P3 | ecosystem: Host-associated > Arthropoda: Insects > Digestive system > Gut ... | reverse complement strand
GCGGAAACATCAAATCCTCAATGGTTAAGAAAAGCAGATTACTGGGGACAATTAGAAGAAATTACACCTTGGATGGAGTTAGGCAGAGCGCGTCATTATCAATTTTATCCTTTTGTAAACTTGGGGCATTTTTACCTTTCTTTATCAGAGAATCAGGTTTTTAGACAAAAATATACTCGTTATATGAAAGACGGATTAGAATGTCTATTGAAACGCGCAAAAGCTAATGACGATCCTTTCCTATACGGTGTCCCGTTTATTTGGTGCTCGAATAACTTGGTTACAGCGGCTATTACACAAGCACGATTATATTACCAAATATCAGGTGATAATGCTTATTTGGAAATGGAAGCTGCACTTCGTGATTGGCTGTTTGGCTGTAATCCATGGGGAACTTCAATGATAAGCGGTTGGCCTGAAACAGGTATTTCTCCGCGACGAACTCATTCTTTTGTTTCTGAATTATTAGGAGATATTCCAAAAGGAGGATTGATTGACGGACCGGTATATAGATCTATTTATGAGAATCTTTTGGGGATTAATCTGCATTATGAGGATTCATTTGCCCCGTTTCAATTCGGTGAAGCTGTTTATCACGACGATCCGGGTGACTATTCCACTAATGAACCGACTATGGATGGAACTGCCAGCTTGAGTTTTTATTTATCAACTATGGAAAAGGAAGGAAAACTTCAGAAAAATAAACCAGATTTTGAAATAGATACTCAAGGAGCAACAGTAAAAATAAATTCAGGAACTAAAACTATTCATCTAATTTTTTCAGCAGATATAACTTTCGAAGGCGGAGAATTTATCCTTCAAACATTGAGTAAAAACAATGTAAAAGCATCTTTCTTCCTCACAGGGAACTGCTTGCGTAAAAAAACACATGAAGCCTTGATCAAGAAAATAATCAAGCAAGGGCATTATGTCGGTGGTCATTCTGATAACCATTTGTTGTATTCACCTTGGGATAACAGACAACAATCGCTTGTTTCTCCCGATAGCCTGATTAATGATTTCAAGCTGAATATGATTGAACTCGAGAAATACGGGATTGATTTATCACAAGTTCATTATTTTCTTCCACCATACGAGTATTATAACAAAGAACATGTCAGGCTTATCCGATCTATGGGGCAAATTACAGTAAATTCTACTCCCGGAATACGTACTCCGGCAGATTATACTACGCCTGATATGCCAAATTATAAATCCTCTCAGGAACTGATTGACCAGCTCTTCGCTTTTGAAAAAGAAAACGGTTTAAACGGAAGTATTATTCTTATTCATCCCGGAACGGAGAATAGCCGTACAGATAAATTATATTTACAATTAGACGAGATCATCAAAAATCTGAAAAAGAAAGGGTATTTATTTGAGCGGTTTTAAAAGTAATAGCTAATGAAAAAATACTGTATAATAATCATTATTCTAATCCTTTATGGGTTTAGATTGTATGCTCAGCCGGAACTTCGGATTGTATCAGGGCAACAGGATACTGTGCGTAATGCTCAGCATTTCTTTCGAGGAATGACTGCACCAAATAGCCAACTGTCTGTTAATGGAGTGTCTTTTCCTGTTTACGCGACAGGCGCTTTCGCAGCAGAAGTTAAACTTGTTGAAGGGCAAAATAAAATAAGTTTTGTTGTCCGGCATGAAGGAAAGGAAACTTTAAGTGATATAAATGTATATTATTTGCCGGTACAAGCGCCACGAGCAACTTCTATTTTTGAAATAGAACAAGCAGAGTTGATTCCTAATATGTCTATGGTTTATCCCGGAGATGAACTGAAAATTAAAGTAAAAACACTTCCGGGTTGTAATGTCAGTTGGCTTAATGGTATAACGCTACAGGAACTTCCCCAACAGCAAACTAATGGTATGGCGGGAATCTATCAGGGACGATATATCGTAAAAGAAAATGATCCTTTACTTGCATCTCCTATTATTGTTACGGTGAAAAATGACGAACAGTCTATTGATAAAGAGATCGCAAAAAGTATCACAGTCATGGATCCTCTAAATCCTTTGTATGTAAGAACAAAAGGCGATTATCCATATCTTAATTATGGCTTAGGTCAGGACAGATTGGGTGGTTCAAAAATTGGATACATCTCGCCGGGAATAGATATGAAAGTGCTTTGTAAAGTTAACAATTTATACAAAGTTCAGCTATCGAAATATCACTCAGCATGGATTCCTGAAGGCGAAGTGGAAAAACCTGCAACACAAGGACTTTTTAAATCAGCGCCCTTGACTTCATCATGGAGCGTATTTGGAGATAACAGTTACGACTATGTGAAAATAAGTTTATCGGATAAATTGCCTTATCGAAGTTTTCAGGAAATTAACCCTGCAAGAATAATCGTTGATATTTATGGTGTAGCTACAAATACTTCATGGATAACACAATTTACAAGCTTGAAAACAATTACAAATGTAAATTATGAGCAAATTGAAGATGATGTTTTACGCATTTTTATCGACCTGAAAAGTAAACAGCATTGGGGATATGGTGTTTATTACGAAAACAATCAATTAGTTATTCGTGTGAAACATCAGCCGAACTTACAACTAAAAGGCCTACGTATTGCACTCGATGCAGGTCATGGCGGTGAAGCTGAGGGAGCTGTCGGAACTACCGGAATGAAAGAGAAAGATGTAAATTTGGAATTAGTAATGATGTTGAAAGCAGAGCTTGAAAAGCAAGGTGCAATTATAATATTAACCCGCACCGACGATTCCGATATCAGTATGCTGCAACGACTGAGTTTGCTTAATAAACAGAAACCGGACATTCTTGTTTCAATTCATAACAATGCCGGTGGTAATCCTATCACAGTAAAAGGTACGAGTACATATTACCGGCACATAGGTTTTCGCCCATTAAGCACGGCAATACTGAACAAACTTTTAGAACTTGGGATACAAAACTTTGGGAATATTGGTAGCTTTAATTTCTCTCTCAGTTCTCCAACAGAATATCCCAATGTTTTAGTAGAGGGACTATTCATGAGTACTCCTGAAGATGAGGCCAAATTAGCTGATAAGAATTTTAGAATAAAATTTGTAGAAAAGATTGTTTTAGGGCTGAAGGATTTTCTAAATGATGCTCGATGAACTATTATCTTTTCTTAATTATGCCTGTTCAAAAAAACATTATATCTTCGCAGAAAATTAATTAATCACAATTTAAAAATCAATAATATTATGAAAATTGCAAATAAAAAAGTATGGATGACGCTTGTAGTAGCAATCCTGTTAGGAATTACTGCATTCGATGGAAACTTATTCGCGCAGAAATCAAGTGATGCTGAAAAAAGGAAAGAAGAAAACAAAGCTTTGTTGGAATTATTCAAAAATTTACGAGTTGCAGATATTCGCGATGGAATGGATTGGATAGGTTATCATAATTACGGTTCAATTGATCCGGAAGTACGTCCATTATTTCGAACAAAAGCTGTAGGTATTGCAAGGACTGTAAGATACCTCCCTTTTGAAGGACCTTATCCGATGGAAAGAGGTGATGCTTATACCGCGTGGCAAGGGTGGTATTACGGCAATGTTTGTACTTATCCATTGATGGACGACATCGAAGAAGGTGATTTCATGGCTATTGATGTAAGTGGCGTCAATGTTGGCCTGATAGGTTCGGAAAATTCTTTACGCGCTTTACTAAAGGGCAATCGTGGATTTGTCTTCAATGGCTCCGGAATTAGGGATACCGATGAAGTTATCATGCAAAAAATACCGGTTTGGTCTAATTTTGTTGCACAATCCATGGTACAGTGTAAAATCCAATTCGATGCTAAAGATATTCCCATTGCCATCGGTGGAGTTACCATCAATCCGGGCGATGTTATTGTTGCAGACGGCGATGGAGTCATTGTTGTGCCGAGGAAAGTAGCAAAAGAGGTAGCGAAATTTGGGAATAAAATTTTGGATGAAGATAAAGACACTCGTAAAGCATCATATCAGGAATTAAATTGGGAAATAGACAAAACGGTAACGAAGTAAAGAAGGTAGAAATGATGTTTTTAATAATAAACTTTATTATATAATAATTATGCCTGTTTAAAAAAATATATACTTTCGCATTAAAAACATACAAACATGGAAATAAAATCCCTCTACCATACAAACTTCGACACTATCTTCGAAGCTTTCAATCAAGCTTTTGCCGAATATGAAGTTCAACTAAACTACGAACAGCTTCAAACAATGCTGAAAAGACGCGGATTTGTTCCTGAGTTATCTTTTGCAGCATTTGAAGGAGATAAAATTGTCTCTTTTACTTTTAATGGAATCGGAGATTTCAACGGAATTCCAACAGCTTACGATACCGGAACTGGAACATTGAAAGAATACAGAGGCAAAGGATTAGCCACACAAATTTTTGAATATTCAATTCCCTTTCTGATGGAAAAGAATATTAAGCAGTATCTGTTGGAAGTATTGCAACATAATACAAAAGCTGTTTCGGTTTACAGAAATCTTGGATTTGAAACAACTCGTGAATTCAATTATTATGTGTGTAAAAATGAAGCAGTTAATAATGAGATTAAAACTATTGGAGGCTCTTTTTCAATTCAAGAAATAGATATTGAGAAATTCAATTCCATTTCGGATTTATGGGATTTTCATCCTTCATGGCAGAATAGTTTTGAATCAATTAGAAGAGTATCAGGAGACTTTGTAAGCTTAGGAGTATTTACAGGAAATAAGTTAATAGGGTATTGCGTTTTTGAACCATTTTCGGGAGATGTCACACAATTAGCTGTTGATAAACAATATAGAAGAAAAGGAATTGCTTCATTATTACTAAGGGAAATAATCGGATTAAATAAAAATGATGCAATTAGAATTATTAATACAGACATTTATTGCAATTCAATTTCCGATTTCTTGAAAGCAAAGAATATTACTGTAACGGGGAAACAGTTTGAAATGATAAAAGTTTTCAATTAATTTTCCCATTCATCAAGAAAATTCCGCCATTTGTATAAATAATTTGAATACATTGATACATACATCTAACTTTCGAGCAAAAAAATCAGATGTATGTATCGCAAAATTAAAATCTTCATTTTATTATTTCTGCTAACAGCAAGCATTACAGCTCAAACTGAATTGTCGGGAAAAATCATCGACTTGCAGAAAGAACCTTTGACAGGTGTAAATGTCCTGTTGTTGAATTATTCCGATTCTTCGTATATTAACGGAACAAGCTCTGATCCTGAGGGAATTTTTTCTATAAAAAATGTTTCTACCGGCAACTATATACTTTCATTTTCAATGATGGGATATAAAAAGCAAAACATTTCTATTCAAGTGAATAATAATTTGCCTGTAAATATAAATGACATAATCCTTGAAGAAGATACCTATCTTTTGTCAACTGTCACGATTGACGGAAAACAAAACCCGATGAAATTTGAAGCAGGAAAAACCACCATTAATCTTGCTTCGTCGGTTTTTGGCTCACAGGGAAGCGTATTCGATGCTCTAAAAAACTTGCCGGGTGTATTTATCAAAGAAGACGGTACGATTATCATGGATGGACAATCGGGAGCAAATGTTCTGATAAACGGAAAGATGACTTATCTTTCGGATGAGAATCTTGTAAATTTGTTAAAATCCATGCCTGCCTCATCAGTCGATAAAATTGAGTTAATTACAACTCCTCCGGCACAATATGATGCATCAGGGAAAGCAGGACTAATCAATATCAAATTGATGAAAAATCTTTATATGGGCACATCAGGTTTATTAGATGCAAATCTTAAGTATGGGGAGAAATTAAGAGGATACTTGGTCGGCCGTTTTGCTTTTCAAAATGAAAAATTCTCATTTTCAGCGGTTTATTACCGGAATCAGGGAAACAGTACAAATAAATTGACCATTCATCGTGAACATTTTCTGGAAAGTGGCCGAAATAATGAACCCGTTTCAATGGAACAGAATAACTATACAGAATACAATTATGCCGACAATTATTTTCGTATCAATGCGGATTACGATATATCAAAAAATATATCCATGAATTGTTATTTTTATAGCACTCTTAATAATATGCTCATGCCCGGAGATAACAGAACGAAATTCGGCCAATCTGGGTTAAAGACCGATTCGATACTTCATACTTCAATAAAAAACGATATTAATCAAAAGACATTTGCCGGAGGAATTTTTTCGGAATATAAAGATAACTCTAAAAAAGAAGCTAATGTTTCAGCTGATTTTTTGTTTTATGATAACCGGACATCTATAAGTATGGGAAGCCAAATAGAACAATCGGTAAACAACAAATGGCTGGATACTGACTCATTAACAGGTTATTTGCCCGGAAAAATCGGAATGTTTGCAGCTCAGGGAAATTTCTCAATTCTTCTCAAAGAACGGTCGATTCTGAAAACCGGTTTGAAATCATCATACGTACAGATTGATAATGAAACCGATTACAGGAATAAAAAAGATAATGGCTGGCAAGTTGATTTATCATCCAAAAATCGAAACAAATACAACGAAAATATTAATGCGGTTTATCTTCAATGGGAAGCAAAAATAACCAACTGGAGTCTGAATGTTGGTGTCCGTTTGGAAAATACGCGGATCAATGCTTCATTTCTTCAGGATGATCCGGCCAAAAAGGATTCGACTTATAGTCAAAATTATACTAATCTTTTCCCAAATGTTATGCTTCAATATAATTTCCCCGATGATAAAAATATACTTTCTTTGATGTACAACAAACGAATAACTCGCCCCAATTACCGCAATCTCTTGCCATATCATCAGATATTTGATAAATATACAATCACAAGCGGAAATCCGAATTTAAAAGCCGAAATAACAGATCAATTTGAATTTACTTATATATATAGAAGAACATACCGGGCTGCATTAATACTTATTAATACAAAAAGCGCTATCGCTCAAAACTTTCGTACGGAAGGAAGCGTCGCGTATGTATTCCCCGATAATATATCTTCACAACTTCGCTACGGATTAAAGCTTGATGCTCAAAATTTTATACCTTTGAAATGGTGGCAACAGAGTATTAATTTTGTCGTATTCCGCTCAAAAAGCGATTGGATAGAAATTGGTGAGCAGAAAAGTAACAGAGTGATTAGTTGTATGTTTAATACTAACCATCAATTCATGCTCGGAAAAGGATGGAGTGCATGGATTAACGGGGCATACAACGCAAAAATGACTGTAGCCCAAACAACAATACTTCCTTTTGGTATGTTAGATATTGGAATCCAAAAGAAAATATTCAAGGATAACGCTTCCATAAGAATTTTCGTCGAAGATATTTTCCATACTAACCACGAAGATGCATCAATAGATTTTAGCTTCCTAAAAGCCCGTACAACAAGTATTAATGATTCAAGAGCAATAGGAATTGCATTTTCGTATAATTTCAAAAAAGGTGAACAAAAAAGAAATATTTCACAAGAAAGAAGTATGGATGAAAGTAAAAGAGTAAATTTGTAAAATTTTTATAAAGTTGCGCCCGACACAAATCAGGGATTTAAAAATGGAAACATTAGACAGAGAAATGAAGTTTATTAAGAATTTAAAAATTGTAGCCAGATTAAAAAAATCGGTATTATTATTTATCAGTATGTTCCTCTTAGGAATATTTCCCTTAGTAGCACAAGAAATGACCTCAAAAGAAAAAAGCGGCTATGCCGGAGGGGTTCTATTAGCAGAAAAAATCAAAAGTGAAGGATTAGAATTTATTATTGAGGACTTGAAGGAAGGAGGATTTTTTGAGGCTATAAGAGCCGGATTTAGAGATGCTATTAATAACGAAATTAAATTTTCAAAAGAAGAATTAATGCAGAGTTTAGAAAGTCTTCAACAAAAATTGGAAGCACTGCAAAAAAAAGAAGAAAAAAATGAGGATGAAAATGTCAGTCAATCCCCAAAAAATTATTATTTAACTATTGCTCAAAATCATGGGAATCTATCATGGTATTATCTTTTCGTTAAAGATTATGGCCAATCCGAACAAAATGCTTTAATAGCTTTAGAGCTAAATAGCGATTATGTTATACCTAAAACTAATCTGGCTCATGCTTTGCTTTTCCAAAATCGCTTTAATGAGGCAGAAGCAATTTATAAAGAATTGTCGCAAACAATTTATAGAGATAATGAAACTTTTACCGATGCGCTTCTGAATGATTTTAAAGAATTGGAAGAAGCGGGAGTAATACCTGCTGAATATATCGAAAATGTGAATAAAATAAGGCAAATGTTGCAGAAATAATTTTTTAGATATAAAAATATTTTTTTGAAGAGATATCATTTAAAAATGAATAAACTATTTCGTTGGCTCCGTCCGCTTTTAATGGGATTGTTAATGCTTATGGTCGTATGGTTTATAGCCGACCCCGAAACAAACCAATATTTCCCTCGAAGCCCTTCTGACAGATTGTATTCTGTTATTGTCGTTATAATTTTTAGTTATTGTATTTCCGCAATATTCCAACAGTTTCTTTACTTATTAAACAAAAATAAAAAAATTAAAACTGGGATAGAATATGTAATTGTAATTATTTTCATGATTCTTTCTATCGCTTCCATGGTTTTATTTATCACCTATTTCATCAATCATCAAACTTTTTCATGGAGTGAATTAATTAGAAACTGCGGATTAACTGTACCTGTTTTTTTAATATTCTATTTGTTTAGAAGAAGCAGTGAGATAACAGCAGAATACAATCGCCAAACTCTTCAACTTGAGAAAACTAAGAGTAATCAACTCGAAACGGAATTAAAGTATTTACGTGCACAATATCATCCTCATTTTCTGTTTAATGCTTTAAATACCGTATATTTCCAGATAGATGAAAAAAATACGAATGCAAAAAATTCTGTCGAAATTCTGTCAGAACTATTACGGTATCAACTCTATAATATTGAAGAAAAAGTTGAAATATCGGAAGAGATCTATTTCATAAAATCCTATATAAGTTTTCAACAACTTCGTATGACAGAGCGTTTGACAATGATCACTAATTATGATGAAGCTTTAGATAAGCAAAAAATATATCCGTTGATTTATCAACCTTTCCTTGAAAATGCTTTCAAATATGTTGGCGGTGACTATTTTATTAATCTGGAACTGAAATTATTAGATAAACAAATTGTGTTTCATTTGAAAAACTCTCTACCTGAAGATATTCAACAAGCTGAAAATTCAAACACAGGAATTGGGATTGAGAATATAAAACGAAGGCTATCATTATTATATCCCGAGCGGCACAGTCTGAATATAAAGCAGGATAAAAAATCATTTATTGTCGAATTAAGCATAACACCTGAATCTGATGAAAATTAAATGTGTAGTGACCGATGATGAACCTATTGCAAGACAAGGACTTTGCGGTTACATCGAAAAAATTGATTACCTCTCTTTGATTGGCGAATGTGAGGATGCACTACAATTGAATAGCTTCTTGAAAACAGAGCAGCCGGATTTGATTTTCTTAGATATTGAGATGCCTTATTTGTCGGGTTTAGATTTGTTATCAAGTATTCAGAACCCGCCGAAAGTGATTATTACTTCTGCTTACGAAAAATATGCACTAAAAGGATACGAACTCGAAGTTATTGATTACCTACTCAAGCCAATAACTTTCGAAAGATTTATGAAAGCTGTGGATAAAGTTTATCATCTCTTGGAAAAAGAATCAGCAAAAAATGTAAATGAATACATTTTCGTAAAGAGTAATAAACAATTGAAAAAGATATTTATAGAAGATATTTTGTTTGTCGAGAGCATGGAAAATTACGTAAACATATTTACTTCTTCATCCAAAGAAGTGGTTTATTCCACTTTAAAACTTTTCTTCGATTCACTTCCCGCCGATAATTTCCTGCAAGTACACCGCTCATATATCGTTAATATCAAACATATTAATTCTATTGAAGGTAATACTCTACATATTGCCAATTATGAAATTCCTGTTGCACGGAATCTGAGGGAAATGGTTTTTAATACTATCCTCAATAACAGGCTTATAACAAATATTTTTTAAAAAAAGCAACCCGAAAACTGCCTACTTTTTTTAAAAAACCAACCCAAAAACAGAGTGTTTTTTTAAAAAAAACAACCCAAACTAAAAAATTAAAATTTATAAAGTGATAAATCCAAAATAAACGCTATTTTTGCATATCATTTTTTATTGATGTCCGGAAATAAAAAAATAAACAAATGGCTGTACCCTTTTGCTTGGGTTTATGGCTTGATTATGGCTTTGAGAAATAAACTTTTCGATTGGGGATTCTTTTCGAGTGAAACATTTCCGGTTCCTGTCATTTCAATCGGAAATATCACTGTTGGAGGGACAGGGAAAACTCCTCATACTGAATATCTGATTGGTTTACTGAGTGAAAAATATCGTGTGGCAGTCTTAAGCCGTGGATATAAAAGGAAAACGCGAGGTTTTATTCTTGCGAACGAACAATCAAATAGCTCTCACATTGGTGACGAGCCTTTGCAAATCCACAGGAAATTTCCTGCAGTTTTAGTAGCTGTTGATGCAAACCGGCGGAGAGGCATTCGGAATTTGTTAAGTCTTCCTGAAAATCAAAAACCCGATGTTATTTTATTAGATGACGCATTTCAACACAGATATGTGAAACCTTCTTTATCCATTCTGCTAACAGATTGCAACCGTCCGTTTTACGACGATTTTTTACTGCCTGCGGGAAGATTGCGGGAAAAGCCCGAAAATCACAAACGAGCTGATTTAATCATTTGTACAAAATGTCCCGAAAACTTTAATTCTGACGATTATAAAATCCAAACAGATAAAATAAATTTACAAACTCATCAACAATTATTTTTCAGTTCGTACAGATATAAAAATATTAAACCGGTTTTCCCTGAATCAAATCCTCAAGAAGATGATTACCTTGAACACTTGAGTATTGAAAATTGCAAGTTTCTGTTGATCGCCGGATTAGCCGATCCGTCAGGAATAATCGAATATGTGAAGAAATATAATCCGGATTTAGAAATAATTGTTTATCCCGACCATCATGAATTTACTCAAAATGATATCCGGATGATGACGAATTTTATAAATACAAATTTAGATAGAAATAAACGTATTATAACCTCCGAAAAAGATGCTATGCGATTAATAAATAATCCGTTTGTTCCCAATGAAATAAAATCTTTTTTTCACTATTTGCCCATAGAGGTTTTTATCCGTTTTAATGAAGAATTATTTAAACAAAAAATAGAAAATCATGTTGGAAATTTTAAATGAAACAGTATCCTGGCTAAAGCCACGGATACCGCAAGAAACAAAAATCGGAATTATTCTCGGTTCCGGATTAGGCGCTTTAGCCGGTAATATTATTGAAAAGAACGAAATTTCTTATGAAGAAATTCCACATTTTCCTGTTTCAACCGTTGAAGGTCACAGCGGTAAATTAATTACAGGTATATTAGGAGGGAAACCGGTAATTGCTTTACAGGGTAGATTTCATTATTACGAAGGTTATGATATGAAACAGGTGACTTATCCGGTTCGAGTTATGCAATTGCTTGGAATTGAATATTTGTTTTTATCAAATGCTGCAGGCGGAATGAATGGTTCTTTTAAGATAGGAGATATTATGCTGATTGAAGATCATATCAATTTGTTTCCCGAACATCCTTTACGCGGACAAAACTATCCTGAATTTGGCACTCGTTTCCCTGACATGAGCGAAGCTTACAGCGTTAATTTAAGAAAGATAGCTACTGAAATCGCAGAAAAGAATGGGATAAAACTACAGTTTGGAGTTTATGTAGGCACACAAGGTCCTACCTATGAAACTCCTGCGGAATATAATTATTTCAAAATTATTGGCGGAGATGCTGTTGGTATGTCAACTGTTCCGGAAGTGATTGTCGCTCGCCAAGGTGGCATGAAAGTATTGGCATTTTCTATAATAACCGATTTAGGCGTTTATGGAAAGATAGTTGAAATTTCGCATGATGATGTGCTTAAAGCTGCAGAAACAGCTCAGCCGAAATTAGCTTTTATTATGGAAGAGGTAATAAAAAATCTTTAAAAATGACAGACATTTCATCTTTAGGAGAATTCGGACTAATCAGGCATTTAACGGAAAAAATTCAGATAAAAAACTCCGGCACTTTGAAGGGCGTTGGTGATGATGCTGCTGTCTTGGAATACAAAGACAAGCAGGTTTTAGTTACAACCGATTTGTTGCTGGAGGGTATTCATTTCGATTTAACTTACGTTCCACTTAAACATTTGGGTTACAAAGCCGCTGTTGTAAATTTTTCCGATATATACGCCATGAATGGTCAACCGAAACAGATAACTGTTTCATTGGGAATCTCTAAACGTTTTTCTGTTGAAGATTTGGAAGATTTTTATTCCGGATTAGAATTGGCATGCAACATTTATGGGGTAGATATCGTTGGCGGTGATACATCTGCTTCATTAACAGGTTTATGCATCAGCATCACTTGTATTGGAGAAGCAGAAAAGGACAGAATTG
>Ga0123356_10005792_pt1 | contig 12541 bp, 8 predicted proteins | sample TergutEmb28metaG_2_FD_92546 | JGI IMG/M metagenome (GOLD analysis project Ga0123356, IMG submission 92546) | Embiratermes neotenicus P3 segment gut microbial communities from Petit-Saut dam, French Guiana - Emb289 P3 | ecosystem: Host-associated > Arthropoda: Insects > Digestive system > Gut ... | reverse complement strand
TACAAGCGGGAAGGAAGCTTGAGCTTTAAACTCCAGGTTTGTGGTTTTCCAGCGAAGACCCAATTCCGGATTTGGTACTTTTAAATTATAGGAACCGCCATACGGATTGTCGAAAGAAAAGGTCTGTTCTCCTATGGGAATGGTTTTTGAGATACCGCCGTTGATGTGATTTAAACCCACGCCGACAGAAAGTTTAAACGGTAAAAGGCCGCTGTTGTCTATCAATGGAACGCGCACATCCCCGCCGATGAGCAGATAATCCAGACCTACTCCAAACATTTCCAGTAATGGGATGTTTGCAGGTATGTAACCAACTTTAAAACCGGCGTCAAACGGAAGTATTAAACCTCCAATTCTGCCTTCGACTGTATAACCCGGCAAAGGAAGACCGGCCGATAAATTGGCGATTGGCAGTTCCGCGCCAAACATACCCATCAAATCATTCATGGAACCAACCTGAAGAAATGTTGTTCCAATAGAAAAGCCGACGCCAAAACGGGGAGGCAGGCCCAGGAACTGTCCAATGTACGCATCGGACCAGTTAAGTCCCATTGTAGAGTTAAATGGCAATGCTCCTGTAATTGTTTCCGAAAACGAGCCCACATTGTTTCGCAGGTCGTTGAGCGAGGTGCCGGACTGGGAAAAAGCAGGACCCGCGGACAATATTAACATAACCGCGCATAAGCTTAAAATAATCCCAATTTTCTTCATATTACTTCTCCATAAATTAACATATTTACATTATAACACATTTTTATGGAAAAAGAAGGATGATATTTTAACTCATGCCAGGATTTTTTGCATAAAAAAAGCCGCCCCTTGCGGGACAGCTTTTTGAATTATGCTGACAGGTATTAGAATCTGAAAGATACTAAAATGTTGGTGAAGTTGAAAAGACCGTCGTCAGCGAATACGCTAACAGAGTTACCAGCTCTAACACCGCAAGATGCTTCAAAGGTAAGGTAGTTGGTTGGTAAAAGAGTTACGCCGAGGCGTAACTGATTGGTCCCGTTCGTCAAAGTGTACTGAACACCTTTTGTATCAGAGTCGGAGACTTTGCTATTAGCTGCGTATGTTTCGCCATTGGTAGTTATCATTCCCAATGTGCCAAAGTTAATTAACCCACCGGCATTCAAAGTAAGTTTTGGAACAACTCTCCATTGCATGGCAAGTTCGAGTTCTGGATTCATGTTCAAGTTATCAACTTTTGTTCCTGCTCCATTTTTTTGTAGCTTGTTCTCTGCGTTTAAAGTCATAATTTGAGAAGATGTGTTAACATAGTTCAAGGCTAAGCGAAGTCTGGTTCTGAATGCAAAATTTTCATTGCTCCATTGTCCTGCGATAGAAGGTCTTAAACGGTTAGTCATAGAGGTGTTTTCTGAAAAAGTACCATTGTTGTTGAGGCCGCTGATTTTGTCAGTTTTGTAACTGCCGCCGTCAATATAAGAATATTCGTTGTTGTAGATAAAGAAGGTAAGTCTATAATCTACATCCGCTGAAACTCTGAAGCCGTTTAGGTTTGCAAGATTATAACCGCCAAGCCCTACTTCCAGTTGAGGCCTTATAGAGTTTTGTGAGTTCGTAGTTTGCATGCCAGTTGTACCAAATACTTCATTTCTTAAAAAATTGTTATTAAACGCAACATCCAATACCGCATAAGGTCTAATACCGTTAGATGTAAGATTCTTTGTCATCGACCATGCCAACTCCGGGGTTATTGCGCCGTTACCAGCTTCATAATTTTTATAATCAGTTCCGGCTATTCTTGCATCACTCTGGTTGAAGCCCTGATAGGTTGACATAAGCGAAAGTCTAAAACCCATATCACCTACGCCAAGAAGAACGGCAAGTGTATTTTGGGGATTTCCCATAGTAGGGGCGGCGGCATAAACAGGAACAGTCTTCCTGACATTGTCCGGACTCCAATCGGCTACCGATGTTTCTGTGTAGTTATGGGCATTTAATCCTCCCCATAAATTTCCACCATAATAAACGCCAATATACAGGTTTTCCATATTTTTGGCATATCCAAGATTGGTTAAGTAATTGTTACCTACAGAACCAAAAGCTGTCATGGCATACCAGTCTTTAATGCCTGCGCCTGCAAAGGCATCCGGTCTGATAAAGTTATCAGCCGTACTGCGCATTCTTCCAACTGTTGCAAAACTTTGCGGCGATTGCCATCCGCCCTGCACAGCTTGCGCAAATGCAGATCCGGCTAATACTGCCAATAATAATGCAGATACTATAATCTTCTTCATATTCAAATCCTCCTGTTGTAGGGGTTAACCCCTTTGGAAAGGCGCAGCCTACGGCCGGTTTTCCCTTTCCTTAAACATTTGCCTTGAGTATACAAATTAAAATTTCAATGAAAAGCACGTTAACAAACTTCTAATTAAATAAACAATAATTTAACGAAACACGTACCGGTTTGCAGGGTATTGACCAATTTATCTGTGAAATATACCATTTAACTGTCCTGCGCCAGGAACCGTGCGAGCAGGCGCCGCCTAACTCCGCCAGGTCCGGAAGGAAGCAACGGTAAGCGGATGCCTGTTGCGCCGCGGCTAAACCTATGGTTTAACTCCTGGCGCAGGCGTTTTTTGCTACTGGCTTTTTCAACTGTTTTTCTATAAACTTACTTCATGGCAGACAGATATGAAGTAACCGCTTCTAAATACAGACCCAAAACTTTCGACGAACTGGCGGGGCAGGAATTTGTAGTTTCTACGATTAAAAATTCGCTCAAAAACGGGCATATTGCTCACGCTTATCTTTTCTCGGGGCCGCGAGGCTGCGGTAAAACCAGCGCCGCCCGCATACTGGCGCGTTCGCTTAACTGTTCTGCAGGCGGTGCGGAAAAAGGGCCGTGCGGAACATGTGATAATTGCCGCGCCATCAGTCAGGGCGCAAGCATGGATGTGCTGGAAATAGACGGAGCTTCCAACAATTCTGTAAACGATGTGCGCCAAATCAAGGACGAGGTGCTTTTTCCTCCGCAGGCAGGACGCTATAAAGTCTACATTATCGACGAAGTGCACATGCTTTCTACAAGCGCCTTTAACGCATTGTTAAAAACCATAGAAGAGCCGCCTCCTTACATTGTTTTCATTTTTGCCACGACAGAACTGCACAAGGTTCCGGCGACGATAAAAAGCCGCTGCCAGCAATTTAATTTTAGGCTTATATCTGTAGAAACAATTCAGGAAATACTAAAAAAAATCTGCGCCGAAAACGGAATACAGGCCGAGGACGACGCGCTGTTTTGGATAGCGCGGGAATCAACCGGCAGTATGCGCGACGCCTTTACACTGTTTGATCAGGTTGTCTCTTTCAGCGCAGGCAATATACGTAGTGAATTAATCCGCGAAAAGCTGGGCATCATAGGCCTGGAAAAATTAAACGCGCTTGCGGAAGCCTGCGCCGCGAATAATGCGCCCGCTTCTTTCGCGCTTGCCGATGAAATTCTTGGCGGCGGCGTTGCCATTGAACAGTTTATAATTGACCTTGCAGGATATTACCGCAGTCTGTTGTTGCTTAAAAACGGCGTAACAAGAGAGTCGCTTTTGGGTTACCGCAGCGCGCTTTTTTCCGCAAAGGTTTTGGAAACTTATGATTCTATACGCCTTGAACAGGCGCTGGATATTTTACTCGACTGTTACCGCAATATTCGCTATTCAGTGTCGCCCCGTTTTGATCTTGAGACGGCGGTTTCTAAATTAACATGGTTAAATAAATGGGTAACGCCGGTGGAATTAAAAGATGCGGTAGACAGCGCGCGCGGCATCATGGGTCATGGTCCTGCGCCGCCGCCTGTGCAGGCGCAGCCTGCGGCTCAAGCGAAAACCGCGCCCTCAGCTCAGCCTGCGGCTTCCGGCGGCGGGCGCTCATTAACCGATGAGTTCCATAAAATGGTTGCCGCCAAAGAAAGCGGCCTGCCTGACAGTTCGGGACAGGAAGAAGAAGATGTACCAATGTGGGACAGTGTCAGAAAACCAGACGATGAAAATTTGTCTCAGGTTGAAAAAGTAATATCGGTTATACCCGGGAGTGTACTATGAATGTTAATCCGTTTGAATTGTTAAAAAATGCGCAAAAGCTTCAGGAACAGATGAGTGAAATTCAGGAAAAACTGGGTGATGTTGTCGCAGCCGGATCCGCCGCAGGCGGTCTTGTAGAGATCGATATAAACGGAAAACTGGAAGTTATTGCCGTGCGCATTTCTCCGTCCGCTATGGAAGATGTAGATATGCTGCAGGATTTAATTTTAGCTGCCTTTACAGACGGCATGGCAAAAGTAAAAGAAGCAATAAGCGCCAAAGTAGGTACGATGGGTTTCCCGGGGGTTATGTGAGCGTCCGAGGGCAGACAGCTCAAGGGCCCACGGCCTTAGATAGGCTGGTTTCTTTATTTTCTAAACTGCCCGGAATTGGAAAAAAAAGCGCAGGCAGAATTGTGTATCACATTTTAGACAGCAGTCCCGCCCTTGCCGCGTCTCTTGCAAATGAACTTTCCACATTGCATCAGTCGATACGCCGCTGCAGTGTTTGCGGCGGTTTTACCGAAGCCGATCCCTGTCATGTCTGCACCGATTCAACAAGAGATAAATCGATTATTTGTGTTGTAGAGTGCGCTCAGGATATACGTATTATAGAAGAAGGGCGCGAGTTTTCCGGCGTCTATCATGTTCTTGGCGGGCTTATAGCGCCGCTGGAAGGAGTAAGCCCCGCGAACCTTTCTATCGATAAACTTATTACCCGCCTTGGCGGCGTAAAAGAGCTTATTCTTGCTTTAAACCCAACGGTGGAAGGCGACACAACGGCGTTGTATCTTCAAAGGACGCTCAAAGATTATGAATTGGAAATAACCCGTCTTGCGTCAGGAATGCCGGTTGGCGGAAATATAGAGTATATCGATAAACTTACACTGTCGCGCAGTTTCCGCGGCAGGGTAAAAATTTAATGAAAGTCGCCCCAGCAGGAACCTGTTTCTACAGTTACGCGCAATGGGATGTGCAGCGCTGCCGCTTGTTCCATTTCTTCTTTTACAAGTTTTACAGTTTTTTCCGCTTCTTTTTCCGGACATTCAAGGATTAGCTCGTCGTGAACCTGCAACAAAAGACGCGCAGGACTGCGTACCGAATTTAGCTTTTTGTCCAGATTGAGCATGGCTGTTTTTACAATATCCGCAGCCGAACCCTGTATGGGAGTATTAACAGCGATGCGTTCCGCTGCGGATTTTTCTGTTTTATTCCGCGAATTAATTGTGGGTACGTAGCGCCGTCGTCCGGAAATTGTCATAACATAGCCGGTTCGTTCTGTTTTTTGTATGGTGTTTTCTATAAACTGCCGTACGCCGGAGTATGTATTAAAATAGGCGTTTATAAATTTCTGAGCTTCGGTTTTGCTGATGTTTAATCCGTTGGCAAGGCGGAAAGCGCTCATGCCGTAAATTACGCCAAAGTTTATGGTTTTTGCCATGCGGCGCTGTTCGTTCTTTACTGCGTCTTCATCAATGCCAAAGATAAGCGCGGCGGTTTGTATGTGTATGTCTCTATCGTTCCTGAAAGCGGAAATAAGGTTTTCGTCCCGGGAAAGATGCGCCAGTACCACCAGCTCTATCTGGCTGTAGTCGGCGGAAATTAACACGCATCCCGGTTTTGCCACAAAGGCTTCGCGAATTCTGCGGCCTTCTTCGTCGCGGATTGGAATGTTCTGCAGATTGGGCTCCCTGCTGGAAAGGCGGCCTGTTGCGGTTCCGGTCTGCACAAAATTTGTGTGAATGCGCCCTTCGCTGTCCGCCATGTCGGCTAACGTATCAACATAAGTTGATTTTAATTTTGCCAGAGTGCGGTGGCGCAGAATAAGAGCCGGTACGGGGTCTTCGCGCGCAAGTTCTTCCAGCGCGGCAGCGTCGGTAGAGTAGCCGGTCTTTGTTTTCTTCCCCGGCTGCAATTTGCGCTCTACAAATAGCACTTCCTGGAGCTGCTTGGTAGAAGAAAGGTTAAACTCATGCCCTACGATTTTCCAGGTTTCTGTTTGAATTTGATCAAGCTTAACCGCAAGCTCTTTGCCGTAATCGATGAGAGCCTTTGGTTCAATTTTTATTCCTTCGCCTTCCATCTCGGCAAGAATCGGCAAAAGGGGCATTTCCATATTTTCAAAAAGATTGATGGACGCTTCCGCGGAGCCTTGCGCTTTTTTTAATATTGGATCCAGGTAGTGCTTTAGCCTGATGCAATAATCAGCGTCTTCGCATGAATAACGCGAGGCAATTTCCAGCGAGAGAGAATCAAAAGACGCGCCCTTTGAAACAATGTTATTGTATTTTAGCGGAGCGCAGTCAAATATGTTGGAAGCAAGAGAGTCAAGCGAATAATTGTTGCGCTCGGGGTCTATCAGCCATGCCGCAGTCATCGTGTCCCACACTTTGCATTGCCAGCGTTCAATGCCCCAGCCGCGGCTGACTTTGTAATCAAACTTGGCATTATGCGCCGCGATCGTCATTTCGCTGTCTGCAAAGAGAGGGGCAAAAAGCGCGCGGACTTTTTCGGTACAAAGGAAATTAGTGTCTGCGCCTCCGTCGTGAGGAGCAACCGGCACATAAAAAGCTTCTTTTGGTTTTAGCGCCAGAGAAATTCCAACAGGACACGAGTTCCAGGCATCCAGAGAATTTGTTTCAAAATCCAGCGCTAAAACCTTCTGCTTTTTTGCCTGTTCCAAAATTGATTTGAGTTCTTCAAGATCAAGAATTGTTTTGTAGAGTCCGCTGCCAAGAAGGGAAGAGTCGTTCGCAGTGCCGTAAGACATCGGCCCGATATACGCGCTGTCCGGAGCCGCTTTTTGCTCAAACGTTTCTTCTGCTGCGCCTTGTGCGCCTTGCGCTGCTCCAGATGATGCGGTTTTTACGTTCGTATCAAGCAGCTTTGCGCTCTGGCGGATACCTTCGCGCATTAATACGCCTGCTCCTGCCGCCCTGTCAATTTTTTCTATCGATAAATCGTTTATTGTATTTATTTTTATTTCTACATCGTTTCGCAGGCGAATCAGCGATTGAGAAAAATATGCGCTTTCCCTGCCTTCCGCTAAATATTTTCCGATAGATCCTTCGATTCCGGCGATATTTTTGTAAATCTCGTCCAGCGAGCCGTAACGCGCCATCAGTTTTATTGCGGTTTTATCGCCAATTCTTTTTACGCCAGGAATATTGTCGGACGAATCTCCTACAAGAGACAGAAGATCCAAAATCTTTGCAGGTTCCACACCCCATTCTGTTTTTACTTCTTCAGGGCCTACAACTTCCCATGTCGGACCAGAACTTGCGTTGTTTTCCTGACCCCTGGTTGTTTTTGCGGGACGCAGTTCAAAAGTTCCGTCTCCTACAAGCTGCAGCAGATCTTTATCAGACGACAAAATATAACACTGGCGGTTTTCGCTTTTGCACTTTTGTACAAGAGTGGCGATAATGTCGTCGGCTTCAAAACCGTCAGCTTTTATACAGGGAATTCCAAGGATATTTAAAAATTCTTCTACTAAAGGAACCTGTTCGTGCAGGTCATCCGGTGTCTTTTGCCTGTTTGCTTTATATTCGCTGTACATTTCGTGACGGAAAGTAGGAGTGCGCGAATCGAAAATTGCGGCAAGATACTGCGGCTTTTCAAGTATATCTTTTTGTTTGCCTCTGTCATCCGCTGCGGGAGCGCCGTCATTAAGCAGGGATACCACGGTGCGGGCAAAGCCAAAAAGCGCGGAAACGTTTTTTCCGGAGGTATTTCGCAAGGGATGGGTTAAAAATGCAAAATAAGAACGGTAAATGAGTCCGTATGCATCTATCAGGTAAAGCGGAGCCAATTTGGGATTTTCCATGAATACCATGGTAGCACGAAACAAGGCGCTCTGGCAAACCTTGCAACGACAGGTAATATATGTAATAATTTCTTTATGAGCGAAAATTCCGGTGACAAGAAAGATAATAAAGGCCCCATGTTTCCGTTTGGCGGACCCAATATGCCCGACTTTAAGGGTTTTGGGGGCTGGAAATATCTTCTTGTTTACCTTGCGATCCTGCTTGTAGGGATGAGCCTTTTTAATTATGTTTTTCTCAACAGATTAAATCCCGCGATAGATTTTTCTGAGTTTAAGGCGCGAATTTCTTCGGGCGAAATAAAACGGGTAGAAATTACAGATTCCTATTTTGTGGGTTTTACCAATCCTGCCAAACGAAACACACCCAGGTTTGGTTTGTCTTCCCGTTCTTATGATTCGGTTCATCAGGACAGGGTATATCGTACTGTGGCGATAAACGATCGGGAATTTATCAGCCTTATGGACGAAAAAAAAGTAGCCTATGGCGCGGTTTCACGCGAAGGAAGCGCTGTCCTTGGTTTTATTTTAAGCTGGGTGCTGCCAATAACATTTTTTATTCTTATCTGGCGCTTTGTTGTTAAGCGTATCGGCAATATGGGCAGCGGAATTCTTTCTGTTGGACAAAACCGCGCCGTTATCGTTGCGGAGGGGGACATAGTTACGCGCTTTAACGATGTTGCCGGCGTTGACGAAGCAAAAGAAGAACTTGTTGAAGTTGTAGACTTTTTAAAGAGTCCGGAAAAATATAAAGAAATCGGCGGCAAGATACCCAAGGGCGTGCTTTTGGTTGGCCCTCCGGGAACAGGAAAAACATTATTGGCGCGGGCTGTCGCGGGCGAAGCCGGTGTTTCGTTCTTCCGCATGAGCGGCGCGGACTTTGTAGAAATGTTTGTCGGCGTTGGCGCTGCCCGCGTGCGTGACCTGTTTAAGCAGGCAAGAAACAAAGCGCCCTGTATTATTTTTATTGATGAGCTTGACGCCATCGGCAAAAGCAGAATAAACAATATTGGCGGCGGTAATGATGAGCGCGAACAAACTCTTAACCAGCTCCTTGTAGAAATGGACGGCTTTGACGGCACAAGCGGCCTTATCATTCTGGCCGCCACAAACCGCCCCGATGTGTTAGACCCTGCGCTCCTTCGCCCCGGAAGATTTGATCGTCAGGTGCTTGTAGACAGGCCGGACCTTAAGGGCAGGGAAGCCATTTTAAATATCCATTCAAAACCTGTAAGACTTGATCCATCTGTAGATCTGGAAGTTGTCGCGCGCGTAACATCCGGTTTTTCCGGGGCGGATCTTGCCAATGTTGTTAACGAAGCGGCGCTTTTGGCGGTCAGGGCAGGGCGAAAGATAGTTACCCAAATCGATTTTAACGAAGCAATAGAAAAAATTATCGCAGGCTTGCAGAAAAAGACTCGCGTTCAAAAGCCGGAGGACAGAAAACTTACGGCATATCACGAGGCCGGTCATGCCATCGTCGCCGCCTTTACGCCCAATGCAGACCCAGTTCAGAAAATTTCGATTATTCCGCGCGGCCTTGCTTTAGGTTACATGCTGCAGCTTCCTGTTGAAGACCGCTATAAAGTTAAAAAATCCGATCTTTTGGGACAGATAGACGTTTTACTTGGCGGGCGCATTGCAGAAGAAATGATTTCCGGCGAATATTCAACCGGAGCGTCGAATGATATAACCAGAGCAACGGATATTGCCCGTAAAATGATTACAGATTACGGCATGAGCGACAGATTTAAAAACGTTGCGCTTACTTCGCGCGGAATGAGTATGACAGGACAGGAAAAACAGGAGCCGTCTTTCCAGCGCGAATATGCGGAAAGCACTCAGCAATATATCGACGAAGAAATTGCCAGAATTATAGAAACAGAATACGCAAAAGCAAAACTCATACTGGAAGACAAGCGTGATATTCTTGATAATGTTTCCGCTGCATTACTGGAAAAAGAATCTCTTGACGAAAAGGAATTCAAAGCCCTCATTGGCGAAGGTATCTTTTTGGAAGCGTAAGGCTTCATATTGCTATTGTTTGTGAAGACCGTTTAATATAAATATTTCAGGGCGATATTCAAAGTGCATGGTGTCGAACAACGGCCACTTTCCTCCCCAGACAAAGCCGTGTTCTTCGAATGTTTTTATTACAGCCGCCGGAGGATGGTATCTTTCGCTGTACGAAACATTCCACCAGTCTTTTTTATGATGAGAAGTCCATAACCAGTATGTTTGTTTTCCGCCCAAATTTCGCGGAAGAAGGTCTACCGCAAGTCCGTATGAATGATAAGAACGCGACTGGGTATCGGCAATGTTACGCCAGCCGTATCCTTCCAGCGTGGTAATACTGTTAACCCAGGTTTGTACCTGCGGATCTGTTTTTGCAATTGTCTGGATGCGTGTTTCTATAAGCGCCATTCTTTCCCGGATAGCATGATGAACCCTTGTATTCCTTCCAAGAAAAGAAATCCTTACCAGCCTGCTTTCTGTTTCTGCGCGGGTAGAAGCCTGCCAAAGATCGTCAAGAAAGAAAGTGGAACGGCGGGTCTGGTTTTGGCTTCTGGTGGCTGTCCAGTTGCTATAACGCGCTATTTGTTCCGGAGTAGGATTTGTCCACGGGGGCAGCTCGGCCGGATAAGTATAAAACTGATAAGACCTGAACATTGCCGCATTTTCCAGCTGGTTTTCCGGCAGTATTCTTCCCCCTGCATAGTAATACCATTTACCGCGCAGTAAAACTGCCCAATCTCCATTGCGGAATTCTACGCTTTCTATATTATTTGGGTAGGCCATGGCAAGAGCGTACATTACCTGCTCGGCTCTTGACGGCTCTGTTATTTCGGTATACGGATAACTATCTGTTTCGTTTTTTGGTATAACTTTTTTACTTCCACAAGAATAAGCATTCCCGACAAAGATGAGAAGAACTATAATGATTAACTTCTTGTTCATAATCAATAATTATAATACAATATCGGCATATGGGGAACATACTTCAGCATGGTGTCCAAATGTATAAAAAAACCATGAAACCATCGCCGGATCTGCCTGCTCCGGAATGGGCGGATGGGACTTCTCCTGTTTTTTACAAAGAAACCAAAAAACCGGCGTCCGGTGTTGAACCAAAATACGGCGAACCGGAGATTCGCGAGCCGAAGGTTCGGCGTGTAGCCAAGTTTTTAATTTTGATTGGAAGCGAGCAGGCGTCCGAAATTCTTGCAGAGCTGGATGCGGAACAGGTTGAGGCAATTTCAAAAGAAATAGCTTTTATAAAAGTTATTAAACCGGAAGAAAGGGATCAAATACTTGCCGAGTTTCATGCATTGTTTTCCAAACTTTACAGTTATTCAGGCTCCTCGCGGGGAGGCGTTCAAACTGCACGCCGCATACTTTACGCCGCAAAGGGACCGGAAAAAGGCGAAGAACTTTTAAACAAGGCTGTTCCGGAATCAAAAGAAAACATTTTTGGTTTTCTGGAAGATTTTTCCAAAGAACAGCTTATTATGCTTTTAAAAGATGAGAGCGCTCAAACAACGGCGCTTATACTCAGCAGGCTGCCGGTAAAACTTTCCGCAGGCGTTTTAAGCAAGCTGCCGCCGAATCGCAAAACAGATGTTCTAAAGCGTATGGCGCGTCAAAAAGAAGTTGCTCCCGAAGTGCTTGAGCAGGTATCCGCGGCATTAAAGGAAAAGGTCAGGCATATTGCCGGCGGCTCAAAAGATATCGAAATAGACGGCATGCAAAGACTGGCTGCAATTTTAAAACAGGGAGACTGCGCTTTTGGCGACAGGCTTCTTGATGAAATAGAAGACGAAGATCCGGAAATCGGACAAAACTTAAAAGAAAAACTTTATACCCTTAATGATGTGCTGCTGGCAATAGACAGGCCAATTCAGGAAAAATTAAAAACAATGACAGAACATGATATTGCGGTTTTATTAAAAGGCAGGGAAAAAGAATTCTGCGAAAAGATACTTTCCTGCGTTTCTGCTGGCCGCAGAAAATTAATAAGGGAAGAAATTGAAATACTCGGCGCTGTGCCAAAACGCGAATGTGAAGCAGCGGCAAGGGATTTTCTTGGATGGTTCAGGTTTGCAAGAGAGAACGGCGATATTTTACTTTACGGTGATGAGGATGTGGTTGTATGAGTAAGACAAATCTGGCCAAAGGTCAAACATTAGACAGCGGGTTTAATATTCTGGATGTAGTGGATTTAGAAGAACTTAAAGCCACAGGCATTTGGGCCAAACACGAAAAAACCGGCGCGGAAGTTTTTCATATATTAAACGATGATATTGAAAACCTTTTTTCGTTTGCTTTTGCTACTTTTCCTCAGGATGACACTGGCGTAGCTCATATATTGGAACATTCTGTTCTTTGCGGTTCCGAGCGCTATCCGCTGAAAGACGCGTTTATTGTTCTTGCCCAGGGAAGCCTTCAAACTTTTTTAAATGCGATTACCTTTCCTGACAAAACAGTGTATCCGGCAAGCTCAACCAACGAGCACGACTATTTTAATTTGATGTCCGTGTACGGAGACGCGGTCTTTAGGCCGCTGCTTTCAGAGTGGACCTTTATGCAGGAGGGGCATCATCTGTCGTTTGCTCCCGACGGAGAGCGCAAGGAAGTAGAAAGCTTACAGATCAGCGGGGTTGTTTACAATGAGATGAAGG
>Ga0123356_10005790_pt1 | contig 12543 bp, 7 predicted proteins | sample TergutEmb28metaG_2_FD_92546 | JGI IMG/M metagenome (GOLD analysis project Ga0123356, IMG submission 92546) | Embiratermes neotenicus P3 segment gut microbial communities from Petit-Saut dam, French Guiana - Emb289 P3 | ecosystem: Host-associated > Arthropoda: Insects > Digestive system > Gut ... | reverse complement strand
GGTCCAGGAATGCAGGCACCTGCTTGTATAGCTCATGTCGTCGTTGGCGCCGCGGATGATATAGTATGGCAGACTGACCTGCGAACCGGCGTCAAGTACGAAATAGGCGGTGGTCTGCGTGACGTTCCCGCAGAATTTGGTAGAGCCGTTGTTTACCAGTATCTGGCTTGCGCCCTCATTGCCGGTGGGTGACGGACCCGAACTTTGAAGGGCGGTAAAAGCCATATGCCCGGTAGCTTCCACCGGACCTGAGATATGTTCTTTTTCTATAACGGTACCGGTCGCGCCCGTGCCCAGGTTCGAGAAGTTCCAGTAGAATTCTTCGTCGTTCTTGCCTTCACTGGTGTTGCCGAAGCCGGGTATTTCGCTGTTTACGAGGGAGATTCCCGCGATCTTTGCAGCCGAGGCGTCCGGAAGCGTTATGCTCTCAAGCGCCTTAGCTTCGTCGATGTCGATGTAGTAAACGTACAGGTAGTTATCAAACGTCATCATATCCGCTACCTGATCGTGCCAATGAGTAAAGACCTGGGCGATGGAGTCATAGACGTACGGTTTTGTGTCCATCCTGTCCATAGGCACCCATCCTGTCAGCGGCGACCTCCAGTCGGCAAACATAATCGGCTTACTCACAGAAGTACCATCCGTGTAATTGACACTAAACTTGCCTCCGGCCGCGCCGTTTTTACCGGCAAGGCCGAGCAGATATACCCTGCTGTATCCGGTCCCGCTCAGTGCGATATCCTGTCCGGCTGCGGTGACGAAGTTATTTGCCGCATCCGGGCCAAGCTGGAACTTGATGCCCATGAAATCGACGCCCGCAACCCTGGCTTCTGTCCAAAGCGGCTCGGGGATCGAGTTGCCGGCGTTGTCAAGGTTAGCGGCTCTGCGGTTGGAGTCGGGGCTGGTACCCCTGATGTTGAAGTAGCTTGAAAGGTCGACTTTGCTCTGCTTGAGTTCAAGTGCGGCCCCGGCGTAAGGAGCGATGACAATCTCCATCGTCAGTATCTCATAATGGCTGAGATTGAAGGTGACTGTATTGCCGCTATGCGCGATGTTCTGAGCTACAAGCTTGGTCGAGATCGGGGCGTCTATGCTGTCTCTGGAAAGCTCGTCGTAGTCATGCTCAAGCATGTTGACTTCCCTGACGGCCTGGACTGCCGATGGCAACGTCAAAACAACGCCGGTCGTATCTGCGCCATTGGTTTCCCAAACCCTTACTATGAGCTTATTTCTGTTCGACTGGTCGTCGTGCTGGTTCTTCACCGCACCGATAACGACGTTATCCTTGTTCAGGCTCAGGAAGGATTTCTCACCGCCGAGGATGCCGTCGCCGGCGCTCGGCGCCGCCTGGAAGCTCTGCATCGGGAAGTTGAGCTCGTGAGCCTTCATAGATGTTTTAGCTTCCTGCCATGTGCCGGCATGGGGGTAAATGGAGTAGTTGAAGTTCTGTTCGCCGATGTCGACGATCGTTGCAGTCGGGTTAGCCACCTGGTTGGCCCGCTGATAGTCGTTGTTGGCGCTGTTAGGCGAGCGGACGACCGTCATACGGGTGCGTACATATGTGTCGCTGCCGGTGATGCCGGAGTCTGTTCCGAGACCTGTGGCGGCGCTGCCGCTCCTGACGAATTTCAGAACGTCATAACCGTATTTCGCGTCGTTGAGGATACTCATACCGCTCGATTTGTTATCGGCGGTCACGTCCATCCACTTATGCCCCGATTGCTCGAAACGCACGTTGTTCCAGCGGGTGTCGCGGATAGTGGCGCGGCCTATAGCCCCTGCCCAGGGCATTGTTCCGGTTATACTGTTGGACATCAGCGGGTTGCTGGCGGAGGAGTTTGTCGGAGGCATCGTGTCTATCCTCTCGACTTCCTTGGCACCGTCCATCGCGCCGTAGGCGATCTCGTAGCTGGAACCCCTTGCGTCCACGTTGACCGGGAACGCGATTTTGAGGTTGCGCTGACGATATTGCCAATCCAAGTCGAAGTGGACGTCAACCTTGTCGCTGCCCGCCATAAGCGTGATATAGCGGACGGCGGTGGTATTGCCGCTGGCTTGATAGTTGCCGGAGTTGTAATTGCCGCCTGTAATTGTTTGCGCGACTTTAATAGTGACCTTCTCGGGTGTGTTTACGACGATGGTCGGCGTTTCCGCGACTGTAGCCACTGTGGTCCATGTCTGGGACACGCCGCCGAACTCGCTGTTTGTCATATCCCAAGCCGGGAAGGAGCTGCCGCCCGTGTCCGCCTTGTGCTGGAGCGCGTTGCCCTGGAAATTAGCGCCCTGATAGAATGTCTCGCGGTTGCCGTCCTTCTTGTTGATCAGGCTCGGCATATTGCCGGTAGTCTTGCTGATCGTGAAGCGGAGGTTTTCATTCTCCACAGTGAATAGGCTTGAGGTTTCAGTGACGCTGACGGTATTAGCCACAGCCGACGGAGTGGTGCTGCCAACGGCTTTAAATACCTTGTAACCGAGTGAGGGCACGTCACTGGCGATAAAGCTGATCTTCGCCGAACCATCCGCCTTGTTCTCAATAACGGTAACCGGCAGTTCGGTCACGCCGTCGAATACTTTTATGTACGGATAGCCCTTGTCGAGCTTTATACTGGTTTCCGTCTCGCCGGTCCTTTCCCAGGACAGCGGGTTGTAAACGAAAATCGGTACGCCTTCGTCGACGGTTGTGTCAGCGCGGTGGGCCAGAGCAGCCAGCGAGTTGTTCATCACGTTGGTGAGCAGGTTCTTACACATCTCGCCGTTCATGAATACCTGGTAATACTCGATGGGTCCCGAGGAACCGGGGAGTATGTCGTGCATTGTGTTAATGCAGATTCTTTCCCAGGATGTTTCAATCTTCTTGTTGCTGTTGTTTTCAAGCGCCTTTGTCCAGAAGCCCAGCGTAGCCGCTTGTTCCGCAGACTGGGAGAGGTTGTTGAGCTGGCGGTTGTACTTTTTCACGCGGGACCATGATGTGTACGTGCCGCGGTGGTTACGGAAGTAGTTTTCGCCAGCGTGCCTGTATACCCTGTCCAAAGCGTTGTTATTATACGGCGCTTGCCTCAGGCTTGCGTCCCTGTTCGCGCCATCCCCGCTGAAGGTACCTACGCCAGGTACGCGTACGGCGTCGAAGTAGTCGTCAAGGGTAGCCGAGATAACGCGCGTGTTGGTGTTTGAAGCTGTGCCCGTGTTGGCAGCCGGGAAACCGTGGTTTGCGCCGGTGGTGCCTGTGGACGGGCCGCCGCCGTGGTCGCCGGAGCCGTACATGCCCAGGGCGTACTTAATGTTGCTGTCGTAGTCAAAATAGTATGTGCCTACGTAGGGGTTGTTTACGTTTGTGGTGGTGCCGCCGACGTTCATCGAAACGGTGTTATTGAGGGTAAAGTTGCCGCTTCTGCTGATGCGGTTGAACACCGTGGCAGCGCCGTTGCCGCGGAAGTCGGTGGTGGAGTAGCTGCTGACGTAGTCGTATTTGCAGTTATATGAGAGGACGTCAGACCCGTCAATACCTTCCCACCAGAAAAGGTCGGATTCACGCGCGGAGTCGGAGCCGCCGCCGCTGGCCCACTGGTTATATGGGCCGGGGTCAAGGTTGCTGTCTTGGGGGTCGTCGTTCCAGTTCATCTTGGTGGCGACGTAACCCGTCATACCTGTTTTTCTTATGAACTGCGGGAACTGTCCGGAGAAGCCGAACACGTCGGGGACCAGGTTGGTGTAGGCAATCCGGCCGAATTCCTCAAGGAAAAAGTGCTGTGCGTAAAGGCCGTGGCGCGCGAACGTTTCGCCCTCCATCACGTTGAGATCGGGTTCGACGAACTGGCCGCCAGCGATGCCCCATTGGTTTTTGGTGAAAAGGTCCTTAATATCCGCGTACATAGTCGGATAGTACTCTTTGGACCATTTGTAGTGAATCGAGCACGAAGAGGTGAACTTGTAGCCCGCGTTGCTCTTGAGCGCGTTGATCTGCCGGTTAAAGGTATCAGGGATAATCTCCTCGGCGGTGTGCTGGATCGGCCATCTCCACGCGGTGTCGATATGGGAGTTGCCGACCATGTAAAACCGGTAGGTGTTATCCGTGGTTACCGTCACTGCGGAAACCGGGATCGCAGGCAGTATTATAGCAAGCGCCAGTAAGACTGCAAGTAGTTTAATTAGGTGTCTCTTATTGGTCATTAATAAATACCTCCCGATAAAGTAACAAAATTTGATACAGCGCTTTAGCCGGGAAAGATTCCCGGCAAAAAATATCATCCGCTTCCCCAACGAAAAGCCCCCCCCAGGAAGGATTGCCGAAATAACAGCTTCCATATAGCGACAAACGCTATGCCTTCTGGCCTAAGCGGAATATACATAGCTATGATAACACTTTGCAGGATTGCAGTCAAGGCATTATGGAGAGTAATTCAGGGCAATCGCTTACGAAATTTTGAGGTCAAAGGTCAACCGCACAAAAGAAAAAGGGCTGACACCACGGCGTCTCGCCCCACCAACTCTCAACAAATCAGAACCCTATGCGCCCCGCCCACCCGCGAGACACCGACACACACCATAGCAAATATACACCGTTTTAGGACGATGATGTTTAAATCCAGATTATTATATAGCAGCCTTTGTACTACGAGACTCCTATAACTTTAAGGAGATAATCGAGCGAGAGCATACAGCGTTTTCGTTTCATGTTCACGCTGAGTTTTGTGGATTTCTCGGTCTTTATGAGATTGAGCGCAAGATGCCGAAAGACATTCATGTTTGTCGCACAATTGCCGAGCCTCATTCGGCTTTCATCTTCGCGGAAATCCAAATCCAGTACCCAGTGCAGGCTGTTCTCTATGCTCCAATGTGCCCTGACGGTGGTAAGCAGTTCTATCGCGGTCATATCCTTGCTGAATATGAAATACTTCACGGAGTTTTCTACAACTTCGCTTCCGACTTGCTGTCTTTTTGAGCGAATCATCCCTATACCAGATATACCATCCCAATTGTCCTTATTGTATAGCCAATCAATATCCATTGAGGTCCAGCATTCTCTCGTTTCATATCTGCCATGAGATTTTTCTGTCGTTTTTGCATAATCGCACGTAGCGCTTTCAGTAGAAAAATAAAGTTCGATATCTTGATGGAGCAAAGGTTGATTTTCCTTGACCGCTAAGACATAATCGGCGCCACCATCAATTATTGTACTCGCTATTTCAGTCTGTGTGCCCATAGCATCTATAGTTACTATACAACCTTTTAACTCCAGCATATTCAGAAGGTCCGGGATCGCTGTTATTTCATTTGACTTTTCGTCGGTAGCTATTTCCCCCAATACGATCCCGTTTGCAGCAGACCAAGCGCTTATGATATGGATTGCCCTCTTATTATTGGCCAAGTCTTTGCTTCTCCTTATCGTTTTACCGTCAATAGGGACTATATCCCCGCTTATTTTTTCGCGTATCGTATCGACCCAACTGATAAATCGTGTTTGTATCGCCTCGGGGGATAAGGCAGCAAATACGTCGCCAAAGGTATCATGGGACGGTATCCCGTTCTCAAGTGTCAAAAACGTCCGCAGCCACTCTTCGCGCTCTTTTCCAAACAGTTCCATCTCAGTGAACTTTGAGCACTCACATAGTACTGCAAGAATTGCGATCGACAGTATTTCATCCAATTTATGCCTTATTGCGTTCCCGGTTCTTGGATCTGGGATGCCCCTGAAGATTTCAATTAAACTACCACTCACTTCATTCTAACTCCTCTCTCTCTGTTTTTTCTCACCACACAAATTCTTAATCGTCGTAAACAAGCCGAGGTTTCTTTTTAGAATACGCAGCTTTCAGGAACGGGATTTGATCTTCTGTTACTGGTCCGAGATTGGCTTTAACGGACTGTACAACACTTCCGGCAATACGTTTATTCTCGACAAGGCTGGCATAGTAATGCTTCTTGCCGTTATATTCTTTGGTTAATATTTTGACAAACACGCCGCACCTCTCACTACAATATAGTTCATTATACTAAATATTACAGATATTTGTCAAATTCTTTTCTCACTACAATTTGCGCAAAAAACGTAAAAAACGAACTGCCCCACCTTGCTTCTGGTAGAACAGTTCCTGATATCAACTAAAGATAAGTTTTATTTTTTCTTGTTCATTGTACAATTATGGTCTGATAGATACTGCCCAGCGTATTAAAAGCTGCCAGTTTGTATCCGCTTGTGGCGTCTCGCGGGTGGGTGGGGAGCATAGGGTTCTGATTTGTTGAGAGTTGGTGGGGCGAGACGCCGTGGTCTGCTGAATGCTTCATTCCGATTTCTGCAAGCGTCGTTGTACTTTTTCGTAAGCGATTGCCCTGACTGTAGAATATTTACCTATTGCACAATGCATATTATTTATAGTATTATATACATTATACATGAGTCGAGAGGAAGATGGTACTATGCGTATTAAAATAACAGCCGACAGCACGTGCGACCTGCCAAATTATCTTGTTGCCCGACATAATATTGGTATTGTCCCACTTTACATCATCAAAGATGAAAAAGCCTATAAAGACAGGCTCGAAATTACTGTAAGCGATATTTTTGAATATGTCGAAAGCGGCGCCGGTATGACGTGCTCAAATGCTGTCAATGTTTTTGAATACAAAGATTATTTTGAACAGTGTCGAAAAGAATATGACGCAGTTATACACCTCAACATAAGTAATGGATTTTCCGCATGTTTTCAAAATGCGCGGATAGCCGCCGAGGAATTGGAGAATGTCTATGTAGTCGATTCCCTGAACTTATCGACCGGCAGCGGCCACCTTGTGCTGGACGCAGCGTTAATGGCGGAAAGCGGCATGGCTCCGGAACAGATCGTCGAGCAGCTTGAGGTTCTTGTACACCGTGTCGAGGCAAGCTTTGTTATCGGTACCTTAAAATATCTCTACAAAGGCGGGCGTTGCTCCGGCCTTGCGGCACTCGGCGCGAATCTGCTAAAGCTAAATCCTTGTATTGAGGTTATAAACGGCAAAATGGACGTCGGTAAGAAATATCGAGGTGGATTTGACAAGATAATAATGCAATATGTCGAAGATAAACTTTCCGGTCGTGACGATATCGATAACAAGCGAATATTTGTAACATATCCGCCTACTATGTCAGACGATTTGATTTGTGGGATCGTTGACAAGATCAAATCCATTCGCAATTTTGACGAGATCATATGTTGTGAAGCCGGGTGCGTCATTTCGAACCATTGCGGCCCAATCTGTGTCGGGATACTGTTTTACCGAAAATGATTATTTTAGGGGCTATCTTAGGGGCTAGGGGCCAGGGGTTAGTATTCTTAAGTTTTAAAGCAATGACTTTCCTGTATCAATCATAATGACCAATAGACGTGGGGATATGAAAACCGGTAGGGGCGCGCGCATATAAGCGTACCCCTACCGGTAATTATATAGATATTATCCTAATGACATCGCTATGCTTATAACGCTGGAACTGTTGCTTCTGGATTCCAGTATTTGGACCCTAAACCCTAGACCCTGGACCCTAGCCCCTAAACCCTAGACCCTAAACCCTGGACCCTAGACCCTAAACCCTAAACCCTAGACCCTAAACCCTAGACCCTAACAAAGTGTTATTCGGCAAAATCCGAATCTATAAGCTCGCACAATGTATTGACTGCTTCTGTTTCATCCTGACCGTCGGCGATGATACTGATCGTAACGCCTTGCGCAACTCCAAGCGATAAAACACCCAAGAGGCTCTTAGCGTTAACCCTGCGTTCTTCTTTTTCAATCCAAATGCTGCTCTTGAACTCATTGGCTTTCTGAATGAGAAATGTAGCAGGCCTTGCATGAAGGCCGATCTGCTTTTTTATAGTCGCCTTTTTCTCGTACATTGGCGTTCCTCCTAACTTTCGTGTCATTTACGCCTCTACTTTATCAAATAAGATACATAACGTCAAGAAGCAATTGTGAAAAAGTTTTGGAATGAAATGGTAACAATTCCGCTAATTTGCCCTAAAGCTCCACGATTGTAGCGCCGTCTTCGCCTTCTCCGTAGCGTCTGGGGAGTCGTAACCCTCTTGGAAAAATATGGAATCGATAACCCCGGTGTAAATGGGCAGGGAATGAAGCACTGAGAAAACGCCAATACTGCATTTATCAGCTATTCTAATTGCTTCTTGTTTTTATAGACTTTTATCGCTTCATGTGCTAGTATTTACTCACATAAAATCAGGTAGAAAGCCAGGTGCAAACACGGCTTATAATATATCAATACCGGATTACGCCGTTCTTTCGTCAAGGCAATCTGTAGTACAATTTGAAGCAGAAGTTACTGTTGCTATAGCGATCAAATTCTACAGAAATGAGTAACTCAGCTTAGGGTAAGCTGCACAATTAGCTGGTTTACAAAATTTGAGTTTCTCAAACTTCTTGGGCAGTATGGTATTTCTGTTTTTCGTTATGAAAAGATATAGAGGCTATTTGAAAGGAAAGGTTGGATGAAATGGCGAAAAAGAAAAAACACCGGGAAGGACACTGAAAAAGGTATCGCGTATCGCTAAGGCGCGCCACTGGCTTCCGACATATGAAGGCACGAAGGTTGTCAGGGCATACCGAAAGAAATTCCACGTCGATACCACCTGCGCTGTCTGTGAGCTTCAGGAGATCGGCTATGAGTTCCAACCTGGCTATGTCAATAATCTGCTAAAATCTGAAGCCGGACGTATCGCATCGTTACAACGAAAAAAGGCAGAAAAGCGACAAGCTGAAGAGTATAGCGAATTACTGGAACAGGACGACATGTTTTATTATATCGCCGGTTATACATCCGGTGGATTTCCCTTCGGCGTCACTTGGACGGAGATGGGGCTTTCACCGTGGTCGGACGAAGAATCAGTGCTTGAAGCTTTGGATGGTCCTGTTTCGTTTCCGTTGGAATATGATGATGACCTTGACTGCGATCCGGAATACGCGCTTTTTTGTTACGATGAATGTGTAGATAAGGGATTGCTGCTATGAGTGCTAAAATTCTTCGCCGCCGCTAACAACGACTCACATAATAAACCTAAAGCTCGACGATCGTAACGCCGTCTTCGCCTTCTCCGTAGCGCCCGAGGCGGAACGACTTTATACCTTTCTGCTCACGCCTCAGCGACTGATGTACAGCCTGGCGTAGCGTGCCGGTGCCTTTGCCGTGTATCACTGTCACAAAGTTGAGCTTCGCCATACGTGCATTGTCTAAAAAGCGCTCAAGAACGGGTATCGCTTCGTCAGACGCCATGCCTCGAAGGTCAATCTCAGGCTTTGCCGTCATTTCACGCAGTTTTGCGTCTGATTTGGCTAGCTGTTTCTTTATCTCCGGTTGCTGTTCTTCTTCAACAATAACCACTTCTTCTTTGCGGGCTGTTATTTTCATTATACCGGCTTGTAGTGACAGCACTCCGTCGTTGTTGATTGAAATAACATCAGCAAATGTACCTAGCCTGCGTAGCTTAACCCTGTCGCCCGGAATCGGATCGCGGGTTGGCGCTGCGTTTTCTTCTTCTTCCGTCGTATTATCTGTCAGTTCTTCCGCTTCATTGAGCTTTCGGAACAACTCTGCTTTATCTTCGTTGATTTTCTGCCAATCAGCCTCGCTTGCCGCCTTACGGCGCATTATACGAAGATCCTCCATCACTGAATCCGCTGTCCTACGCGCGTCGTCCAGTATTTTCGCCGCTTCTCGTTTGGCTGTTTCTTCGGCTTTCTCCTTTTTACGGCTAAGCTGATTCTTTAGTTCTTCAGCCCGTCGTCTGTTTTCCTCTGCATCACGTAAAAGCCTGTTTGTTTCAAGCCTCTCTCCTTCAAGAGATACCCTTGTTGATTCAAGATTTGCCAGCGCGTCCTCAAACGCAATATTTTCAGTGTTCACGCGGCTTTTCGCGTCCTCGATAACTTTCTCGGGTAGCCCGAGCCGCCTTGATATCGCGAATGCGTTGGATTTTCCCGGGATGCCGGTTATTAGCCTATATGTCGGTCTGAGCGTCTCGACGTCAAACTCGCACGACGCGTTGACGACGCCCGGCGACGTCACGGCGTATGTCTTAAGTTCCGAGTAATGCGTCGTCGCGGCGATGAGTACGCCTTTGCTTCTCGCATACTCCATGATTGCTATTGCAAGCGCCGCGCCCTCAACGGGGTCCGTTCCTGCCCCTAATTCGTCGAACAGGAGCAGAGAATACCCTTGATTATCTTCCAGGATACTGACGATATTTGTCATGTGGGAGGAAAATGTTGACAATGACTGTTCTATAGACTGTTCGTCGCCAATATCGGCCAGTATACTGTTAAATATAGGTACGAGACTGCCTTCTGTAACCGGAATATGTAAGCCACACTGCGCCATCGCGCAAAGCAAGCCCATTGTCTTGAGCGTCACAGTCTTTCCTCCGGTATTCGGGCCAGTTATTACAAGCGTGTCGAATTCGCCGCCGAGCCGGATATCAATCGGTACCGCTTCCTTTTGCGGCAGCAGCGGATGCCGCGCTTTTTTAAGCTTGACGCGCATTTCTTCAGATAGTTCCGGTTCGATTGCGTTTAGCTTGTACGATAGCTTAGCTTTCGCAAAAATAAGGTCAAGGGCTGCCAGCACTTCAAAGTCGCTTGCTATATCATCGCTGTTGCTTGACACGTCAGCCGACAGTTCCATCAGTATGCGTTCAATTTCCTTCTTTTCCTTTGCCGCAAGTTCACGCAGTTCGTTATTTATTTGCACCACCGCCAAAGGCTCGATAAACTGTGTCGCGCCGGATGAGGAAATATCATGTACAAGCCCCGGTACTGTGGACTTATACTCCGCCTTAACCGGTACTACATATCTGCCGTTCTTCATTGTTATAATAGGTTCCTGAAGTGACTTAGTGTAAGCAGGAGAAGTGATAATTTTATTGAGCGTCTGTCTTATTTTGTCCCCCGCAAGTCGCATATGCCGGCGTATGTCGGACAGTTCACGGCTTGCTGTGTCGGCTATTTCTTCTTCTGAAATAATTGCGGAAGAAATCTTCCCTTCGAGTTGTTTATTTGAATAGAGCGCGGCAAATAAATAATCAATCGCTGTTTTTCCGCTATCCTTACCGCTTGTGAAATAAGTTATCGCCGCCGCCGCTGCGCGTAAAAGCGCCGCAATACTCAGCAGTTCGACGGTATTAAGCATACCTCCCATGTCCGCGCGCCTAAGTGATCCCCGGATGTCTTTCACACCCGAAAACGGCGGACTGCTCCTGAGCGTCATCATGTTTTTTGCGGCGGTCGTCTCATCAAGGCGGCTTTTTATAATATGGGATTCATTTGACGGGTAAAGAGTGCGCGCCGCATCCTTAGCGGTTTCACACACCGCCTCGCCAGCCAGCATATCAAGTATTTCCGGCAACTCAAGTATTGCCAAAGATTTTTCGTAAAGTGTCATATGGATACTCCTAAATAATAATCCAGTGTGCGGAATTTGCGGTCGAGTTGAGCCAGTAAATAGCTTTCCGCCGCAACTGTAAGTTCATGGAGAGCTGCATCGCTCAGGGTAAAAGAAAAAAGTTTTTTTGGATCGCAGTTTATGATGTATCTAACGGCGCTCAGCGCCCCTTTACCCAGACCAATCCCCTCCCCTGTTTTACAATCGTCGCAACAAATTGTTCCGCCGGTTATGTCAAGGAATGTGTGCTCTGAATCCTGGCGCCCGCATACACTGCAATGGTCAACAAGGGGCGCAAAGCCGGAAGCAGCCATGAGCCTCAACTCAAAAGTCGGCTTAACTTGCTCCGGTGTTTTTATCTTCTCGCTGAGCGCGAACAACGCGTTGAGGCACAGTGGTAAAAGCTCCGGATTAGGACTATCCTCGTCGGCAACCGCCTCAATAAGCTCTGCAAAGTAAGCGCCAAGCGCGAGAAGAACGATATCGTCACGCAGACCGATAAACTGCTCAACACTACGCCCCTCTGTAAGCGTCCATCTGTCCCGGCTGCAATAAAGCGTCATTTCAGAAAAAGCCAGCAGTTGCGTTACTGCTGTAAGCTTGCTATTCTTCCTGAGCGCGCCCCTCGCCGATACCGTCAGTTTGCCCTCCGCACCAGTCAGTACCGTCAGTATCTTACTGGAATCCTTATAAGCCGTCTCCCGAAGCACCAGCCCCGTAGTATTGATATACATTAAATCCACCGCACAACAAAAAATAGAAGATCAGGAGGACTAGTGCCTCATCAGGCCAGAACTCAAAGTATCTCGCCGGTCTTTTTTACCGCCAGACGACGCGGCAGAGTCGAAGTCCTCGTTAATTCTGCATTCTGCATTCTGCATTCTGCATTATTTCGTGTATCCAAAGTTTCTCAGCGTCGACCTGCTGTCGCGCCAGTTTTCTTTTATTTTGACCCATGTCTGCAAGAAAATCTTTGTGCCCATGAACCGTTCGATATCTTCACGGGCGAGTTGCCCCACTTTTTTCAGCATAGCGCCCTTATTCCCGATAATCATTCCTTTGTGGCTTTTCTTTTCGCAGTAAATCGTCGCGTCAACATCGATAATGACTTCTTCCTCTCCGCGTTC
>Ga0123356_10005789_pt1 | contig 12543 bp, 4 predicted proteins | sample TergutEmb28metaG_2_FD_92546 | JGI IMG/M metagenome (GOLD analysis project Ga0123356, IMG submission 92546) | Embiratermes neotenicus P3 segment gut microbial communities from Petit-Saut dam, French Guiana - Emb289 P3 | ecosystem: Host-associated > Arthropoda: Insects > Digestive system > Gut ... | reverse complement strand
GACGAACAAAATCCGGTTTCGGGATTTATTGTACAGGAAATTTTACTGTTTGAAAGCGTCAGTTTCGCTTGGCCGAAAACAAGATCGCTTACCGCGCCGGAAGGTCTTTCGCTTACCTTTGCGCTGAACACCTTATAACCGAGCGAAGGTACGGCCTTAGCGATGAAGCTGATCTTCGCGACGCCGTCGGAGCGGTTCTCAATGACAGTAGCAGGCAATTCTGTTGCACCGTCGAAAACCTGTATATATGGGTAGCGCTTGTCAAGCGTTACGGTTGTTTCAGTCTCGCCGTCCCTCTGCCAGGACGACGGGTTGTAGACAAACACCGGTACGCCCTCATCGACGGATGTGTCGGCGCGGTGAGCCAACGCGGCAAGGGAGTTGTTTTGAACGTTAGTGAGCAGGTTCCTGCACATTTCGTTATTCATGAACACCTGATAATACTCGATTGGCGCCGATGAACCCGGAAGTATATCGTGCATGGTGTTTATACAGATTCTTTCCCAGGAGGTTTCGATCTTTTCATTACTGTTGTTCTCCAGCGACTTTGTCCAGAAGCCCAGTGTAGCGGCTTGTTCGGCTGTCTGGGACAGGTTGTTAAGCTGGCGGTTGTCTTTCTTAACACGCGACCACGATGTGTATGTGCCTCGGCACATTCTAAAGTAGAGTTCACCCGTATGCCTGTACACCCTGCCCAGAGAGGTGGTATCGCCCGGGATCATAATGCCGGCGTCCCTGTTCGCGCCGTCCGCGTTGCCGCCCGTGCCGACGCCGGGTATGCGCACGTCCTTGAAGTAGTCGTCGAGAGTAGCCGGTAGAACGAATGTGTTGTTGTTGCTCGCTGTGCCCGAGTTGTTAGCCGGCCAGCCGTGGTTGTTGGAACCGGTACCTGTGTTCGGTCCGCCGCCATGGTCGCCGTTTCCGAACATACCGAGCGCGTACTTGATATTGCTGTCGTAGTCATAATAGAATGTTCCCTGATAGGGGTTGTTAACATTAGTGTTGGCCCCCCCGACGTTGACTTGGACGGTCGAGCCGAGAGTGAAGCTGCCGGACCTTGAGTTGCGGTTGAATACCTGATTATTGCCGGTCCTGAAGTCACCGGTACCATATGTACCGACGTAGTCGATATAGCAGTTATATGACAGAACATCCGACCCATCTATGCCTTCCCACCAGAAGATGTCCGATTCCCGTCCCCTTGAGTTACTTCCGTTAGAGCTTTGATTCCATGGGCCCGGATCAAACGAGCCGTCAGCCGGGTCGGTATTCCAGTTGAGCTTGGTAATCACATACGACGTCATGCCTGTTTTCCTGATGAACTGCGGAAACTGCCCCGTTAACCCGAAAACATCGGGATCCAGGGCAACTTCGGCTATCCTGCCGAATTCTTCGAGGAAAAAGTGCTGTGCATAGAGGCCATGACGTACGAATGTTTCGCCTTCCATTACATTAAGGTCGGGCTCAACAAACTGGCCGCCAGCCAAGCCCCATTGACCGCTCGCGACAAGAGGCTTGATATCAGCAAATATATCAGGATAGTACTCCTTGGCCCATTTGTAGTGCGTCGAGCACGACGCGGTGAACTTGTATGCCGGGTTGCTCTTAAGGGCGTTGACCTGTCGGCCAAATGTGTCGTTGATAACTTCTTCGGCGGTGTGCTGGATCGGCCATCTCCACGCGGTGTCTATATGTGAGTTCCCAACCATATAGAACCGGTAAGAGTAGTCCGGTGTAACCGTAACCGCCTGAACAATAATAGCAGGCGCAATCAGCGCAAACGCGAGAAAAATGTATATAATCGATTTGAACATCTTGCCATATTTCACTCTAATTCCCCCAATCTCCTAACTATTAGCCACAATAAGAAATAATTTGGCTAGAAAATATATATCAGATTAACCGAATTTTGTCAATATTTGTCTAAATTTTATAATTTTGACACTATATACTGAGTCTGTTATAATCACATGTATTAAATCATAAATGGTATCTATTCAGGAGTCACTAAGCATCAGTACAATAACGCATCCAAACCCCCGTCATTGCGAGCGCACGAAGCAATCCAGTCCCTATACTTATGGCTTGCTGTATCTGGATTGCCACGCCGCAGAAGTATATTCGTAATTCATGATGGTGAGCGGCTCGCAATGACGGGGACGAGAGACTTGAGAGATAGCTTCTGAACTGTTACTTTAAATGAAGAATAACGGAAAGAAAATAATTGTCAATTATCAAGGGGGGTATATATATGACACCAAAGGAAAGAGTTATGGCGCGTCTTATGGGCAAACCAGTCGACAGAATCCCTAATTTAAGTATTCTGATGGCTTTTGCCGCTCGTTTTGCCGGACGCCGGATGGATGAATTTTGTAAGGATTATAGGGTGCTGGTTGAAGGGAATATAAAGTCAAACGAAGCGTTTGGCATTGATCTTCCTAATACTATGAGCGACGCTTACCGTGAAACTGCGGACTATGGCGCGAAGATAGAATTTCCCTATGACAGGCTCCCGGTGTGTGAGCATTTCATAGTGGCGCCGGCTGACATAAAGAAACTCAAGCCATTCAGAATTGAAGAGTCAACGCGAATGCTCGATAGGTTACACGCTATAGAATTATATAAGCGGGAGTGCGGTGACCATTGGCCAATAATGGGATGGGTCGAAGGCTGCGGCGCCGAAAGCGCCGATTTGATGGGCCTTACGGAGTTGATTTACGCGTTTTATGACGAACCCGAAATGGTTCGGGAAATGATGGATATATGCCTCGAAACGGCTGTTAACTGCATTGAGCCACAAATAAAAGCCGGCGCCGATATTATCGGCGTTGGCGACGCGGTTGCTTCTGTGCTGGGACCCGATATATACAAAGAATGGATACTGCCCTATGAACAGAAAATCTTTGCCGAGATAAAACGCTGTGGGGCATTCGGACGCCTGCATATCTGCGGAAATATCGCCCCTTTGCTGGACGACATCCGCACTTGCGGCGCCGATATAATTGATATCGACTGGATGGTTGATTTCGAAACCGCCGACAAAAAACTGGATAGCATTATTTGCGGCAATTTCGATCCGGTTTCTGTAGTTAAGGACAGCACTCCCGATAAAATAATCAGCGCAGTGCACTCATGCTGTGAGGCGGGTGGGGATAATTGCATGATTATGGCGGGGTGTGAAATACCTGTAGATACGCCGCATGAAAACCTTAAAGCCATAACACACGCTCTGGATACATGGGCTTTCGTTGGGAAATAGAAAGAAAACCCCGTAACGGGATTGCTTTCATTTTCGTTGTAGTGAGTTTAAAACGTGAAATGTCAAAGGATGTTACTCTTAGCCTGTCTTGTAGCTGGGGAGCGGATTCATTTCGCCCGTGAGCGCACAAGCCTGATGGGTCGTGGGGCGGAGCCCCACATTGGTCCGCTTTACCAGATTACAATTTCACTCCTGTTGTAGTTATAGGCAAGCCACAGGATGGTAAGGTCTATATCGTTTATCATTCCGTCGCCATTTAGATCACATAACTTATCAGCAGCGGCAGTTGTCTTCAGATTATAATTACCCAATTGCCATAGGATTGTCAGATCGGCGTCGTTGATCGAGTTGTCGCCGTCGATATCCCCGCACCGCAGAGTCATTAATTGTACGGTAGGACGGCTGTCCCCGGTGAGATCGACGTCGTCGTCCACTACTGTGACGGTATTCACTGTAAAGGATGTGTGAGCCGGTTTGGTGATGACCAGCGTATAGTCACCCGGCGCCACATTAAAAATACTGAAAGGCTGTGTCACAAAGCCACTACCGGCTGCCTCCGGGATTTTGACGCTGTATTTTTCCACATCCCCCTGTAAAAGGCTTATTGTGACTGGATTCTTTGGGTTGTACGATTTGACCATGCCGGATACTTTGACCAAATTGGGTATTTCCGGCTCATCCGAATCATTTGTCCTGACAATGAGCATGACAGAAACATCTGACGCCTTTGTATCGCCGATCTCGGCGATTCTTTGATAGAAGTCGTATTCCGTGTTGGGCGTCAACTGCGTAAACTCTGGATTCGAAACAAAAACCCCGGGTATATACCCGTTTCTTGGCGCGCAGGCATATTCGTATCCCGGAACAGAAACAAGCCTGACGGATTTGGATGTCTTGCTTTCCAAAACAGGCCTTAACGCTTTGGAAGCGTTTCCCTTTTCTACCCGCGCAGTCGGAATGCTTATCGCTGATCCGGTTTGCCTGTCGTTGGTAATATCCACAGTGATACGCTTGCTAAAATCATCATTTGTTACTGAATAGGTTTTTTCGTTGCCAATCACAACACCGTCGCCCGGGAACGTGTCGTAGGCTTTCCATACATAACTCTCAATTGCTGTGGCGTTGTTGCCGTTTGTAAGCGTAGCTGTGAGAATGTCGCCTATCAGCGGCTTAGTATTGTCAATCACAGCAAAGCCTGCCAGTGCAGCCTTTGTAATGGTAACCGGGTTTGATGGGTCCGAAAGCCCGGAAGCGAACCCGTTATTATTTATAGCCACGACTTTAAAATAGTATGTCCCGGTATCCGGCGGATTGAAGGTTATCGACGCTATATCACCGCCGACTGTTTCAGCCTTTTTAGCGCCGTTGACGTCAAAATCGGCGTCCTGTCCGTAATACACCGCATAGCGGGAAATGTTTTCTCCCGGAGATGCAGTCCATGTTATATTTACAGATGTTTCACCGTATAAAGCCGCCGCGACGTTTGTGGCTTTCCCGGCAAAATCAGGCAGAGTCATGCCATAAGCCATGAATTGGTATATCCTGGCAATGTTGGCTCCGGTTTGCGCCCCGACGCTTACAGTCAGGCGAAGGTAGCGCGCTACTATCGGCGAGTCCAAATCGTGTTGTGTTATGGCGCTTGTATTGCCGGATATGGATTTAATATTCGTCCACAAACTACCGTCTGTGCAGTTCGTTTCAGTTATGCCTGTTTGGTCGCTATAGTCAATGCTAAATGCGCTTGTAATAAAATTGGGCGTTACATCCGCTGGGATTACCGAGTCGCGGCCGGCGTGATAAAGCATAAACCGCTGAATCCCAACGGGCTGGTCCGCATCGTCAACCAGTTGTACATACAGATATTTATCACCGGGAGTGGTAGAACACCATTTTGTGCCGTTCACATCGCCGTCGCAGGCGAAGACGGCGGCTTCCCTCTCAATAACATATGAGCTTGCCCAAACTGCTTTCGAGTATTGCGGATATAAGCAGTGATTCCTCCATCCGGTGGTATAAGCTAAATTTGACGAGCCGGAAGGCGCAGACGCAAAACCTTTTATATCCGTTGCAATCACCTTAAAATAATTGGGGCCTGCGTTTTCGGCGTAATATAAAAAGTCTGTGCCGGTAACCGTCCCGACTTTATTATTGTCGCTTGGTTCAAAATTCGCCGCTAATCCTCTATATACCGAATAGTTTTTGACATTAACACCATCGGGGGCTTTCCAATCAACCCGTACCGTTCCGCCGTCCGGCAATACTTCGGCGCTGACGAGACTAACCGGATCCGGTGGTTTTGTTGTTTCCCCTTGCTCCGGCTGAACGTTATATCCGATAGCCATAAACTGATAAATCCTGCTGGCGGAAGCAGTTGGCGACTGCGAAGGGTGCAGAATCGTCAACCGGACATATCTGACCTCAATAGGTTCCTCCAAAACATGTATTGTAGCGCTGTCTGTGTTCCCTCGTATCTCAAAGGCGTTAGTCCAGGCGCCGGTTGTCAGAGAGCAGTCTTCCGTACCATAATCAATATCAAAGTTAAGCGTATTATATGATAACCGTTCAGACGTCCCGCCGTGGAAAACCCTGAAACAATTTACAATCGCCGGCTCTTCATCTTCGTTTCGAAGCTTGACAACCAAGCTTGACGGTGAGACATTGGAAACATCAGTTTGGCACCATTTCCTGCCGTTGTAAGGCAAGCCGTCAATAGCGTATTCGGGGAGTTCCCCCGCAACCCAGCCCGCCGTCGAGTTAAAGCTTTTTCGTTGTTCCGGTACGCAGTAGTTAATCATATCAGCACCTGCCACTACCGCGTTTGACGTCGGCGAAGGCGGCGATGACATTCCGTTTCTGTCCAGGGCTACAACTCTGATGTAGAATGTGTTTAATGTGGTCGGCATGAATGAATACTGCGTCTGCGAGCATGCAATGACAATCCTGCTGTCCGCGTCGTCCAGTGCGAAATCGGGCGTATGCCCACAGTATAAAACGTAGCGTAAAACATCGCTTTCCGATGGTTCCCATTCAACGTTAACGGTCAAGTTATCTCCGGCAAGCCTCGCGATTACGCCGTTTATCATTGCCGGTCTCTCGCTGAAAGCGTCGTGGGCGCTTGGAAAGCCGGGAATCGGGCTGTTGGAAACCGATATTGCTGCGATTCTGATACCGGGCGCGTCAGGCAGGACAATATTGTCTAATGTCTTTCCACTATCGAGGTCTATCGTATAAACAAACAGATAGTTCTCAACATCGCACTGATCGGTCCCGCCGCTATGGAAATGCGAAAACACATGGGCTATAGAATCAAAAACATACGATTTTGTATCCTCGTTGGCGTAACGGTCCCAACCGGAAAGGTCCGTACGCCATCCGGCAAATTCGATATTTTTTACTGTGCCGGTCCCGTCAGAATAATAAACCGTAAAATCCCCTGATACGGATTCGGCGTCTGCTGAAGCGCCGACCAGGTATGCCTTATTATAATTGCCTACCGGTATATCTATGCTCTGCCCCTCAGACACAACAAAATTATTTACGGAAGCAGTATCAGCAAGTCTGAATTCAACGCCTTGATAATCAAAACGATCAACCCATTTTTCGGCAGGAATAGTGCCGCCGGTTCCGTTAAACCCGCCGGTTGTATTGCTGCGAGCGTTATCCGGGCTCAAGCCGTTAAGGTTGAAATAAGACGATAAGTCAACCGCTGATTGCGGCAAATCAACCTTTGCCTGACCGAACCCGACAACCTGCGCCCTGAGCGTTATTATCTCGTACTTATTGACCTTCTTCAGTGTAATTAAGTTGCCTGAAGTTACGATCCTCGCCGGGTCGATTCCCCTGCCTTCTGTGTACATGTGCTCCAGCAGGTTCACTTCCTCAACCGAGATCACATTCGAGGGCATAGCAATCGTTACGTCGTCCGTATCCCTGCCCGTACTTTCATATACACGGATGACAAATGTGTTTTCATCGCCGGCATCGTCGCCGGTTCCCGCATAGGGGTTTTTCACAGCGCCTATGATAACGTTTGGTTTATCCACGCTTAAGAATGAATGGGCGCTTGAAAGCCCGTTTCCGCCATGCGAAACCGTTTGGAACGACTGCATCGGATAGCATAACTCATGTGCTTCCCGAACTGTTTTCGCGTCCTGCCAACTGTTCTCATGCGGATATATGGAGTAAGTGAATTCCTGGAAGTTTGTATCGATATAGGCGTCATTTGGCCCGAAAGCGGATGGCAGCCCTCCGATTAAGGTTGCTGATCTCGGCGAGCGGACTGCCGTGATGCGCGCGCGGACAAATGTTTCATTACCTTTGTTTGTACCCGTGTTAATAGGGTCTCCAGGTAATTTTTTCCAGACGTCATAACCATATTTCGCATCGTTTAATATACTCACGCCATATGTATTGCTTTGATCCGTGATATCCATCCACTTATGTCCGCTTTGCTCAAATTTCCTCCTGCCGTCGCTTGTTCCGCGAAGCGTAGTGCGCTGCAGCGCTCCGTAAGCGATTTCGTAACTTGCCTGGTCGGCATTCGCCAATATCGGGAATGAGACCTTCAGTAAATGATTTGGTTTTGTCCAATTCACTTCCATGCGTACATCTACGCGGTCAATGCCCTGATACATGCTGATATACTGCGATACGATTGAGTCCTGCCATTTTTTTGTGACCATTACCGTTACTTTCCCCGCAGAATTTTCGACCACCTTCAGAGCAACAGGCGCAGTGTCAAAGAAAATCTCAGGTTCCCGGCTAATCTGCTCATAGACCACATTCCAAGCCGGCATTGAGCCGCCGTCGTCGTAATAAACATGAAGCTCATTGGCTTCCGTCCCGGCGTTTTGCGCAAACGACTCCTGGCTGTTACGTTTATTTACAAGGCTCTTTATATAGCCCGTATCGGGGTTTAGTGTCAACTTCAAATACTCGTTTTGGATTACCCAACTGCTTTCATCAAAGGTTAACGCTGAGATATATCCCGGAGGCGTATCCGACCCCGCTGCGCTGAACACCTTGTAGCCTAACGAGGGAACATCTTTAGAGATAAAGCTCACTGTCAAAGAATTTGTGACGGTATTTCTGTCCGTTATATTTGTCGGCAGCAATGTCGCGCCATCCCTCATTTCAACATACTGCGGCAGCTCGCCGCTAAAATGAAGCTTCACCGTTACTTCGCCGTCACGCGCCCAGGATAGCGGGTTATATACAAATACAGGGACGCCGCAAACGCTGGTGTCCGCCCTGTAAGCCAAACCGAGGAGGGCATTATTCTGCACGTTTGTAAGCAGGTTTTTTGCCATTTCGTGTTTATTAAACGCCTCATAATACACAATTGGCGATGACGAACCCGGAAGCACGTCATGGAATTGCATGGTAAGTATACGATCCCACGCCAATTCGATCCGGGACGCGCCGTTATTGGCAATGGCGCCTGTCCAATAGCCGAGTGTCGCTGCTTTTTCAGCTGTTTCCGCCAGAATCTCATTTTGACGGTTATATTTCTTTATACCCGACCAGGATGTATAGCAGCCCTGGAACCCCCCAGTGTGCAACTCGCCTGTTGTCTTAGGAAAGCTTGTGGGCCAATGCGGGTATGTACTGTCTATTTCATCAAAAAACTTGGTTGCGGTGCCATATTCAACAACAGCATCGGTAATGTCGTTTGCGGCGCCGACCACTCCATATGAGTTGGCGCCTGTTCCGACAGTTGGGCCGCCTCCATGGTCACCGAGGCCAAAAAATGCCAATGTGGTCTTAACGTTCATATTCAGCGGGTCGTATGCTTCATTAAATTTCCGCTGTACCCCGTCGCGGTCAAAAACCCCGTCGCTGGCGCCGGTCTTAAAGCTCAGTACGTTACTTCCGTCGATACCTTCCCAGCAGAAAATAGCGGACGGATTATCCTGGATTCTGCGAGCCGTAAAATAATCCATTTCCGTTTTCTTTAAAAACTGAGGATATTGGCCGCTATGCCCGAACGTATCAGGATGAAAGCCGACTTTAGGCACAAAACCCTTGCCGAATTCTTTTTCGAAGAAATGTTGCGCATAAAGGCCCTGACGAGCCAGCGCCTCACCGCTTGGGCACTGCAGGTCGGCCTCAACCACCTGGCCGCCCGTAATATCCCATTGACCGTTATGAACGAGATCTACAAGTGAATCCCAATCTTGATAATAATATTCCTTAAACCAATCGTAATGCTTTGAAGCCGACATAGCGAACTTATATGGCCCAACTGCGGAATTCTGTGATTGGATTGATTTCAACGCGTCTATCGCTCTTTTAAACGTATCCCTGATAACAGTATCGGCAGTATGCTGGTACGGCCACATCCATGCCGTGTCGATATGGCTTTCTCCGATCATATAGAGCTTGAAGGTCGAATCAACAGGCGGCGCGGCTTGCGCAAAAACAGCCAAATTGGACAAAATCAGGTTTAACGCTAAGCAAGCCAGTGAAAAGCGTTTGAAATACTTCTTTGTTTTAGTCAATATTACCACTCCTATTGGCAGGACAGGGGACGGCTCTCAAACATCGCAAATATGGAATAATTTAGGTGCAAATCCAATTTATCCAAAGGAGCGATATTACGCGGCGTATTGAAGAAATAGGGTTTGTGTTGTAATCGGACAGAACTACTCCATCAACAACATAATAATTGAAACCCTGAAAAAATTCAAGATAAAATCTTTATGCCGTGATTGAATTGCTTTCACTGAAAAAGCATGCTATAAACATGAAAACTAAAAGAAACTAAAATGTTCTAAAAGAAACTAAAGATGCTTTTAACTAACTAAACATTCAGAAGCGCCGCGCGGCTTCAAATCCGCGCGGCGCTCCCACTTGCTGCTCCCCTAATTCCACGGGTTCATCCTCGCCCCGGGTTGATAATATCGTTGTGATTTGGATGGTATATAATCAGGCAATGGAAAAATATGTGTAGATATAATCAGAATCGTAGTCGACTCTTTCTTTATTGAGGAGGGTGTAATCGGTGTAGTCTTTAATCATCGGGTATACAATCCTGCACTTGACGGTATCACCGTTATGGGGATATCCGGTTTCTCTGGAGGGAGTGTCGATGGTGATCACAGAGCCCATCCAATAATAATTGCTGCCGTCAGACGCAATCCATCTCTCCTGATTGTTTTCACGTGAGAATATTAGCCCATAGAAGGTTATACGATCATAATCCGTAAAATCGTCAGGGAAGAATACTTCATATTCCACAACAACATAATCAAGGAATTCGGCATGTTCTTCAAGTGATGGAATCTCACCATTGGGATTTTTGCTGTTGTATTCATCAATAAAAACCTGTGCTTGCTTTTGATCGGTGATAACTTCTGATATACGGGCATACGCAGTGTTGACTTTTCCGTCAGCCCTGGCTGTCACAGTTGCCCAGGTACCAAAGGGTACGGGGTTATCTTGTGTGGCTAATGCGCCGTCGACAATGTCGCCATCGGGAGTCAATTTGGCTTCGGCAGGCTGGGAGATTTCTTCGATGTCCGGAGTTTGTTCCGCTGGAGCAGATTTTTCGCGTGCTGGCGCAATTGGGGCCTGGTCAGCAGGAGCTGGCGCAACGGGAGCCGGTTCAGCGGCAGCAGTCATTGGCATAATAGGTGTAGGATTCGAATGAGGCGTTGGCACAATAGAACTACAACCAGCCAGTACAGCCAGTAGAATGATTGCCAGTACGCCAGAGAGTAATTTTTCTTTCATTTTAACCTCCATGATGACAAAATATTGTGGTTTATTCCTTGAGTATATGCATCATAAAGCTTAAAGGGGCTTTAATGTCAAGTGTTTTTTTGCGCAGTATTGTCTTTTCACATTTATCGTGATAAAATGTGTCAAATTTCGATATAAATATGGTGGAATTATTTGACAAATATTTGGTGGTGGTTTAATTTGAGCGAGAAGAGATACCAGGTGTTTATCAGTTCTACTTTTATTGATCTGAAGGTTGAGCGTCTGGCGGTTCTCCATCAGGTACTGTCTATAAACTGCATACCGGTGGGCATGGAGCTTTTTCCGGCAACCGATGAGGAGCAGTTCGAATATATCAAGCGACTGATAGACGAATCGGACTATTACGTGGTGATTATAGCCGGTCGGTATGGCAACCTGGCCGATGACGGGCTAAGCTATACGGAAAAGGAGTACGACTACGCCATTAAGAAAAAGATACCTGTATTGGCGTTTTTGCATAAAAACCCAGGACAGATACCATCCGAATTGACTGACCCGGAGCACGCAGGGAAGCTAACTGTATTCAGGAAGAAGATTGAGACATCCAAACGGTTGGTCAGGTATTGGACAACCGCCGACAATCTGAAAGCGGATGTACAAGCAGCGTTGATAAATGCTTTTAGGTACAAACCAAGAACGGGTTGGGTGCGTGCCGATTCCGTAATGGATTCATCACAGTATAAAGAGCAGTTGGATCAGGCATTGAGGCTCAATGAGGAGAAGCAAAAAGTAATTGATACATCTCAGCGGGAATGCGGGGAACTGAAGGCGGAACTGGGAAAATCGAGAAAACATGAATCCACGCTGAAAACCCAAGTAGATGAATTAAGCAAAAAAGAAAAAAGCCTTTCGAAACAACTCGCACAAGCGCAGCAGCGGCTTTCGCAGATGCAGCAACAGTTGGAAACGCCACGGCCATCCGTTAAGCCGCCAGTCAAGAACGAGATATACTTCATGGGACGTTGGAACGACAAGCCTCTGGAATGGCTTGTCCTTGACGTGCTGCCGGACAGGGCGTTGTTGATCGCGAAGGACTGCCTTTTACAGGCTCCATACAATGAGGAGCCAAAAGGTGTTACATGGGAGGAGTGTTCACTCAGAAAGAAATTGCTTCCCAAGATGTTAGAGCAAATCTTCGATGATGATATAGTACGTAACCAGGTATTGCTAAAGAAAAACAGGAATCCCGATAACGCGCGATATGGCACACCGGGCGGCGCGGATACCGAAGATAAGTTGTTTTTAGTCAGCATCGATGAAGTCAAGCAATATTTCCCGAGTGATGAAGCCCGTGTCGCCTATCTGAATGGGAAAGCGGTGTGGTGGTGGCTGCGGTCCCCCGGCATCCATAGTAGCATTGCCGCCGATGTCCACTACGGCGGCAGCGTCAACGATGGTGGTAGTGGTGTCAGTCAGTCTGGTGGCGCTGTTCGTCCCGCTTTTTGGCTCAATCTGCATTCTTAATATCTTTCAATCTCGTAATCTCCGTATCTCCTAATCCGCGCGGCCAGAGGCCGCGT
>Ga0123356_10005788_pt1 | contig 12547 bp, 11 predicted proteins | sample TergutEmb28metaG_2_FD_92546 | JGI IMG/M metagenome (GOLD analysis project Ga0123356, IMG submission 92546) | Embiratermes neotenicus P3 segment gut microbial communities from Petit-Saut dam, French Guiana - Emb289 P3 | ecosystem: Host-associated > Arthropoda: Insects > Digestive system > Gut ... | reverse complement strand
TTATTTTACCGCGGCATAAATATCGAAAAACTTGTTGAAGGTTTTTTAAACGAAGATCGTTTTGGTTTTGAAGAAGCATGTTTCCTTCTATTATTCGGACATTTGCCTAACAAGGAAGAATTTGCCGAATTTTCGGCGATGCTGGAAGCTCATTCAACACTGCCGGAAAATTTTGTCCGTGACACAATTATGAGCGCTCCTTCCAAAGATATGATGAACTCGCTGTCAAAAGGCGTTCTTACTCTTTATGCTTTTGATGATAATGCAGACGACATTTCTATCGAAAATGTATTGATGCAGTCCATCAAATTGATTGCGCAATTTCCGCTGCTTGCAGTTTATGGTTATCAGTCATTTGCGCACTTCCACGAAAACAAAAGTTTGATGATCCATCCGCCTGTAAAAGGAAAATCGATAGCGGAAAATATCCTTCACATGCTTCGCCCGGATTCCAGCTACACACAGCTTGAAGCGCGAATCCTTGACCTTGCTTTAGTGCTTCATGCCGAACATGGCGGAGGCAACAACTCAACTTTTACAAACCACGTTGTTACATCATCACACACGGACACATACTCTGCTGTTGTAGCTTCGCTTGCTTCATTAAAAGGACCAAGACACGGCGGCGCCAACATTAAAGTTGTGCAGATGTTCCGTGACATGAAAGAAAAGATTTCCGACTGGAGTAACGACAACGAAATTAACAAATACCTTGAAAAACTTCTAAGCAAAGAAGCTTTTGATAAATCAGGATTGATTTACGGAATGGGTCACGCTGTATATTCACTGTCAGATCCTAGAGCGCTTATCTTCCGTCAGTTTGTTGAACAGCTTGCAAAAGAAAAGGGGCGAAACGATGAATACATGTTGTACTCAAAAGTTGAAACACTTGCCCCGGAAATTATCGGAAAAGTAAGAAAGATTTACAAAGGCGTAAGCGCCAATGTCGATTTCTATTCCGGTTTTGTATACAGTATGCTCGACCTTCCCGAAGAACTTTTTACACCATTATTTGCCGTAGCTCGTGTAGTAGGCTGGAGTGCGCACAGACTCGAAGAACTTGTAAACAACGGAAAGATTATACGCCCTGCTTACAAGTCTGTTACAAAACAACAGTCTTATGTTCCAATGACAGATCGAAAATAGGTCAAGACATGGAAGAAAAAGAATTAAAAATCAGAGGCATGTTCGGTGAACACTGCGAGAGGGCAATAACTGACGCTCTCTCGCAAATAAGCGGTGTTTCAGATTTAAAAGTAAAAAACGGAACAGTATCCTTCGCTTATGATAAAAACCCTGCTACACTGCTGGCTGTTAAAGACGCAATCACAGACGAAGGATACGATGTAATAGGCTGATGCGTGGTTTACTTCCACACATCACTTAGAACTTTCTCTTCAGTTTCCTTTTCAAACTGCTGCGTATACAACTTATGATAATGCCCGCCTTTGTTCATTAATTCGCTGTGTGTTCCGCGCTCTATAATTTTTCCTTCTTCGATAACTAAAATTACATCCGCATTGCGAATCGTAGAAAGCCTGTGAGCAATTACAAAACTTGTGCGCCCTTCCAAAAGTTTGTGTATGGCTTCCTGTAAAAGCATTTCCATTTCCGTATCAACAGAACTTGTCGCTTCATCTAAAATAAAAATTCGCGGGTCTGCAAGAACGGCACGAGCAAAAGAAATAAGCTGCTTCTCCCCTGTCGAAAGCCTGTCACCGCCTTCTCCGGATTCCGTGTCATACCCTTTTTCCATCTTAGCAATGATTTTATCCGCATAAACAATCTCGGCTGCTTTTTCAACTTCTTCGTCTGTTGCATCCAGCCGTCCGTAACGGATATTTTCGCGGATAGTACCTGAAAAAAGATGAGGGCTTTGCAGTACATAACCGAATGCGCTGTGAAGCCAATGCTGGCTTCTCTCCCTGTAATCAATCCCATCGATTAAAATCTGCCCCGATGTCGGTTCGTAAAAACGGCAGATAAGATTTACAAGTGTAGATTTACCTGCGCCTGTTTCTCCAACAATGGCAACATAGGTTCCTTTTGGAATGTGAAGATTAAAATCTTCCAAAACTTTTTTGCTGTAATCTGGGTAACTGAATGTCACATCACGGAACTCTACATCGCCAGTGATTGATTCCCAGTTTTCTTTTTTGGGAGAAAAAACATCGCCGTACTTTTCGATTACTTCCGGTTTGTCTGTAATACCGGGAACCTGTTCCAAAAGCCCTGATACGCGCTCAATATTTGCCTGGGTAGAAACAAAGTCAGTAAAAATTCTTGCAATATTTTGAATTGGCCAGAAAAAGCCGCCAGCGTATTGTAAAAAGATCGCAAGTATCGCAAGCTCCGCGCCCAAAACAATAATTTCGTATCCGCCGAAACTTAAAACAGCAGCCGTAGCAAGCGTGCCGATAAAAAGCGTTATCGGAATAAAAAGAGCGTATAATCTTGCCATGTGTTTACCGTGCTTTCGGTATTCACTTGTAATCCCTGAATATTCATCAAGGCTTTGTTTTTCCGTGACAAGTACTTTTACGGTTCTCGCTCCCGTTATTCCTTCGTTCATCGCTCCTGTCATTTTGGAATTAACTTTGCGCATAATGCGGTTAACTTTTAAAATACGGCTTTGGAAAAACCATGTAATAATAACCAAAACAGGTATTGTAGCGCATACGATCAATGCAAGTTTCCAGTGGACGATAAACATCGCTATAACAGCACCCACGCAGTAAAAGGCAGACCAAGTAAAGTCGATAAGCCCCCATGCAACCAAGTCTCCGATGCGTCCTGTGTCAGAGTTTGTGCGTGCCATTAAAAAACCAACAGGTGTTTTGTTATAATAGGAAAGACTTAACTTTTGCAGATGATTAAACACCGCGTTTCTGATGCCGCGGCTCATTCCGCATTCAGCTTTTATTCCAATCGAAACAAAAAAGTAAACGCCAATTCCCTGAACCGTTACCATAACTGCAATTGCAATAATTAACTGCCAAACTCCGTCTGCTCTCTGCGGAATAATGTTATTACTAATCGCGTAACCTAAAAGCAATGGAAATGCGATATCTACGATAGCAACGAATACCATCAAAACCGCGCAAATAATTAAGTTTTTCTTTTCCGGTCTAATAAACGGAAGCATTTTCCCCCATATTTTAAAAGACATGGGTTTGTTATAATCAAAATCTTCATAATCAGACATTTTATCCCTCCTTCTCCTCCAACCCGTCAGCTTGCATTTTAAATATACGGCTGTAGGTTCCTTCTCTTTCCATTAATTCCTTGTGGGAACCAATATCTTCTACTGTGTTATTTTTTAAAACAAGAATTTTGTCAGCCTGCATAAGGCTTGATATACGATGCGAAATTATTATCACAGCGGCATCTTTAACACGCTTGCGTAAAGCCGCGCGTATCTTCGCATCGGTATCGGTATCCACCGCAGAAAGACTGTCGTCAAAGATCATCACAGGTGTATTTGCGGCTAACATTCTTGCAATCGCAACCCTTTGTTTCTGTCCGCCAGATAAAGTAACACCGCGTTCTCCGATGATTGTATTGTACCCATCAGAAAAACCTTCGATTGTTTCATGTACCATCGCAGTTTCGGCGGCGCTTTGCAGCCCGGCTGTTTCAAGCTGGCATGATGCACAAATGTTTTCGGCAATCGTTTTTGAAAACAAAAACGGCTCCTGTAAACAAAGCCCGATATTTTTGCGCAAATGAAAGCGTGCAATCTTTCGAATATCGATGCCGTCAATTTTAATAACACCGTTACCTTCTTCCAAATCGTAAAGACGGCTTATAAGATGCACTAACGATGATTTCCCGGAACCTGTAGCGCCCAGAATTGCCATTGTTTCACCCGGTTTTAACGTGAAAGAAACATCACGTAAAACAGTGTTGTCACCATAAGCGAAATTAACATTTTCAAAACTGATTTCACCTTTAATTTCCGGTTGTAATGAATCCGTTGAATCCTGCTCAGGCTCTGCCGACAGTACTTCGCGGATACGCTCTGTAGCTACAAGTGTTTTTGAAAGCTCGGACAACATCCGCCCAAGCTGGCGAATAGGCCAAATCATCATATTGCTGTAGGTATAAAACGCTAAAAATGTTCCCGGCGAAAGTTCTCCGCTTACACTTCTGAAAATACCCGCTGCGATAATGACAGCTAACTGAAGTCCGCTAAGAATATCACCTGCTCCCCAGAAAATGCCAAGCATCTTGCCGATATTTATCCAGTTATTGGCATGAGCCAAAGTTTTTTCGGAAAACTTTTTCATCTCCCATGCTTCTCTGCCAAAAGCGCGTACAACACGCACGCCTGTATAATTTTCCTGAGCTACCGCCTGCATCTGCCCTTCTGTAACTTCTGCGCGCTCAAAGTTTTTACTGACACGGCTAAAATAGAAAAACGAAAAACCAAATATTACGGGAACAAGCGATAAACCTACAATCGACATAAAGACGTCCATAGAAAACATCATTATTACCGAAACGATAAAAATACAAACCGTTCTTATAAACTCGCTTAAGTTCTGCTGAATAAAATTGCGGATGTTATCGACATCGGTTGTACAGCGCTGGATAATATCGCCTGTCTGGCATTTTACATGCCAGCTCCACGGCAGTTTTTGAATGTGGCCGTAAAGGGTATTTAAAAGTTTCCATGCGACTGTTTCTCCCATTTCGGCGACTATAAAACTGCGTGTCATATTAAAAAGTTCCGCCAAAAGAGCAAAACCGATAATAAAAATTGCACATATCCAAAGCCTTTCACGTAACAAACCAAGCCCGCCCATCGATTCTACAAGATTCGATACAAAAGCAGGCGCAGCAAGCGGAATTGAACCGATCACTGAATCGATTGTATAACGGATAATTTGAGGATTTATAAGTGAAAAACCGACTGTTCCCAGCGTTGCGATACAGCAGATAAAAAAACTGAACTTTCTGTCACTAGCAGAAGCGGCAATAAGACCCGCTCTCGTGCCTTTCCAAGGTAACGTCATAATGTTACTCCATAAATTGTAAATGCCCGTAATTAGCCGAGCAAGAATAGATGTGAAATCCAATTTTATTGGAAAAATAAATATAAAAATGAACAAAACTGAACAAAAAGAAAAATTGTAACGTTTTGTTATAACCGTTTATTAAAATTAGAAAAGAAGCGGCTGTCAGAGGGAATGTTAGCACCAAATTCAAAAAACCGATGCTTCGCCAAAAGCGGCTTCAACTTATTTGAAGTATCCTTATTCGCATTATGTATCCCCCTTTATGATATGATATATGTCAGTATAGTGGTTCTTAAAATTTGTGTCAAGCGGAAATTTGGAGATTAAGGTTCATTTTCACATTTTTCTATTAAAGTATTTATTTCATCAATAAATCGTTGTTTTATCATAATTAAGTCCGGTGTCAGAAAATTATTTTTCTTTAATTCGACAGGATGATCAAAAAATAATTGATGAGGCAAAATTTCCAATATATCTGTTATATTTTGAATAACTTCCGGTGATGGAAAGTTTTTACCATTTTCCACTGCATTTAAATAATTTGGCGAAATATTAAGTAATTCTGATAATTTTAATTGACTAAAACCCCTCTTTTTTCGCCAAAAACGAAGATTCTTTATAAATATCTTCTGAAAACTGGTCATAATATAGATTACCCCTAATTTGAGGTAATTAAACACACTGTTTTACAGTCATTTTAACTGTTTAACAGTTGACAAAATGTAATTTTTATATGAATATTACGATGTAATAACAAAAAAAACCTGTTCGTATGAATGGGATATCTTTACCAAATTAAGGAGAAAATTATGGTAAACAAGAAAAAAGGATTGGTATTACTGGTAATAATATTAGTTCTTACAACACTGATTATTGGGTGTGCAAGTATGTTCGGTGGAGGTTCTGCTAGTGCTCCAAGCAGCTTTCAAAGCGGCAGCGGCAGCAGAGGCGATACTACTATCTTATTACGTCAAAACTTGCAATTTGAACAAGCTTTTCGTGATATTGTCTTTATCCTCAATAGAAATGGTTTTGAACCGGAAATGATGCAACCGGAAGTCGGATATATTCGCACTCGCTGGAATAATTCATGGAACGATAGAGGTACTCATACTGATTTTTATAGGGTGCGTGTTATTATCCAATTCAATTCAAACCGAACTCAATTAATATTAAGTGCACCAGCGGAATATGCAAGATCTGGGGAAGCATGGCAATCAGGTTTTGATACAAGAGCTGTAGAAACATTACGTAATGACCTTACCCAAATCATTGGTAACTGATATTTCACAGTAAACCAGAAAACCACAGTAAGATGTAAGACAATGTTCGAACGTCTAACTGTGGTTTTAATTTATAATGAAAAGAACACCATATTTAAACATTGACCATTTGCTGAATTGCATTTTCTACAAGGGTATTTAATGAAACACCGCGAGTATTTGCAGTTAAAGCAAGTTTACGATGAAGATCGGCGCTAATGCGAACATTAAACGAACCCTTGAAAGGTTTTTCCGGTTCTTTACTTTTGGATACACAAAACATTAAATACTCGTCTACCGCTTTGTGAAAATCATCAGTGATAGAACTAACACTATTACCTTCGAATGTTATAAGAGCTTTTATACCAATTACTTTTCCATGAAAGCAAGCATCTTCTTCGGAAAAAGATACATTCCCGGTATAGTTTTTATAATGTAAATAATTCCCATTATTTTTAGCACTCATATTTTCTCCTTTTCTTTTAAATTCGCAGTAATATCATCAATTTGGTACATTTTTAATATATTACGAGGATGCGGTTTGTGTAATCGGATATAATCCCCCTCTTGATTTGAAAATGTTACGCGAGAACCACTTGTTTTTCCTGCCGTTTCCTTTAAGTAACCTAAGGATTTAAGCAATGTAGCCAATTCATCAAATGTAAAATCCGTTGGGCGAGACAAGAATCTTTTAACTAATTTTTCTTTTTTGCTCAAGCAATCACCTTCAATATAATTATATACATATTTATAAGATCTTGCAACTATATTTAGTTACATAGATATAATTCGTTGTGTATCTCTCTTTATCACTCTGTTCGTATCAGATTTTTTCTTGGTTTTACCCTTGCGGCGTCGGGTTCTGAATCAAAATCGACGTAGGTTAAAAGCGCGTTGGGATCAAGTTTTGTCAGTATGTCGGCGACAGTGTTGACGGCAATAAGGTATTGCTCTGCTGGTCTGAACGCACGGCAAGCAGGACATGCGCACCAGGTGTTTTCATACCCTTCTTCCGGTAGAAGATGAAAAATACGCTGGGTAGTAACTTTTAACATCGCGTGAGCCAGCAGTTTTTTAGCGTTTTCAGAGATAATGGCGATTGTTTTTGGATTGGTCGGGCAAAAATGATGAGCGGCTTTACGTCTGCCCTGCTCCATGCGAAAAAGTTCACGATTAAACAAGAAATGTTTAATAGGAAGCAATAAAGGTAAATCGCGTCCGCCGGCTTCAACATTTAAAGAATAGTTTTTAATTAATTTGATATATTTTGAGTTTCTGGTATTGAAAAATTTATCATTCAAGGAAAACACAACCGTATTACATTCATTTTCGACAGCTAACTTTATAAGTTTTTCACGCTCGCTTGCGCTAGTTTTTTTACTGATAAAAAGCCTTTTCCTATTTTTTTCCATACATATATTATATGGAATTTTATAGAATTAGACCATATAATTCTTTTATGGAATTTGAATCGGGTCTTTTTGATGTTGCCATAATCGGCTGCGGAGTTTCCGGAGCAAATATAGCCCGCCGCCTGTCGGCTTACTCCATAAAAACAGCTATTCTGGAAAAATCTGCAGATGTATCTTTTGGAACATCAAAAGCCAATTCAGGAATTATTCACGGCGGATTCCACCATAACAAAAAATATTTAAAAGCCCGCCTTGAAATGCAGGGCAGCCTTATGTTTGACCAGCTGCGAAGGGAGTTAAACTTTCCATTCCGCAGATGCGGGATAATCGTAGCCGCGCTCCATCATGACGAAATGAAAGTTGTCGAACACCTGTATTTACAGGGAGTAGAAAACGAAGTAATCGGCATTGAGTTATGCTCCCGTCTTAGAATGCTGGAACTGGAGCCGAAGTTATCCAGTGATGTAGTTGGAGGTCTTTACGCGCCGGGCGGCGGAATTATCGAACCTTACCGTTTTGTTTTTGCACTTGTTGAGTCGGCTTTAAAAAACGGAGTAAAACTATTTACAAACTTTAAAGTAATAAAAGCGAATCGAGATACAAGCGGCGGCGAAGATTTTTGGACAATTAAATCCGAAGACAACACAAACAGCTGCTGCAAAGAAATTAAAGCCCGTTATGTGATAAATGCCGCAGGTCTATTTGCAGATGAAGTTTCAAAAATATTTGGAGCAGAAGATTTTACAATAACATCCAGAAAAGGGGAATATTTTTTACTTGATAGACTTACCAAAGCCTGTCCTTCCAAAGTTGTGTTTCCGGTTCCAACAGCGGTTTCCAAAGGGATGCTTGTTATTCCAACAGTGGAAGGAACAGTACTTGTAGGTCCTACCGCCGATGCTGCCGATGATAAAAATGATTTTTCCACCACTCAAAAACATCTTGAACAAATTTTGATTTGCGGAAAAACAATGATTCCTTCTCTTAGTCAAAATGATGTTATAACTTCGTTCTCAGGGCTTCGCCCTTGCCTTGAAAGCGATTTTTATATTGAAGCGTCAAAAAAAGCGCCCGCCTTTGTACAGGTTGCAGGTATCCAAAGCCCGGGGTTAACAGCGTCACCTGCTATCGCAGAATATGTAAAAAATATTTTAGTGGAAATGGGTTTGCAATTAACAGAAAAACCGGGCTGGAACCCGATTGTAGAAAATCACCCAAGCGTAAGGGATTTTATTTGCGGCGAAAACCCCAATATAGAAGAACTTGATAGTTTAATCAACAAAGACAGCGCTTGGGGTAATATGGTTTGCCGCTGTGAAAATGTAAGCGAAGCAGAAATAGTGCAGGCGATAAAACTCGGTCACACTACTCTTGACGGAATAAAATATTTTACACGGGCGCAGATGGGACGCTGCCAGGGAGGTTTTTGTACCTACAAGATCATTAAAATTATAATGAGGGAAACAGGGCTTTCTATAGAAGAAGTAACAAAACACGGCGCACAAAGTTTTGTACTGGCAGGTGTTTTATGAAAGAGTTAAAATACGATGCTGTTGTAATAGGAGCAGGAGCTGCGGGAATGGCAGCGGCGCTTGAAATAGAAGCGCAAGGGTTTTCGTGCGCGATCATCGAAAGAGAAGATCATCTTGGCGGCATCCTTATGCAGTGTATTCACAATGGTTTTGGTTTGCATGAATTTAAAGAAGAACTTACAGGTCCCGAGTTTGCCGAACGTTTTATAGAGTGTGTTGTAAAATCTAAAATTTCGGTTCACTTAAACACAACTGTAATTAAATTAAATTCATCTTCCCTCTGCGCCTCTGCTCATAAAATTAGCTGCGATAGCAGCTTGCGAGAAATTTTTTGTATAAATCCTTCCGGTGCGATAAAAATAACATGCCACTCTGTGTTACTTGCAATGGGCTGCCGTGAAAGAAACCGCGGAAATATCCGCATACCGGGATCGCGTCCTGCGGGGGTTTACACGGCAGGTTTGGCTCAGCGCCTTGTAAATATAGAAGGATATATCCCCGGTAAGGAAGTTGTAATCATAGGTTCGGGTGACATCGGGCTTATTATGGCAAGGCGTTTGAGCTGGGTTGGCTGCAAGGTAAAAGCCGTAGTGGAAATAATGCCCTACCCCGCAGGATTGACGCGTAACATTGTTCAGTGCCTCAACGACTTTGATATTCCATTGTACTTGTCATCGCAGACAACCAATATTTTCGGCAATGACCGCGTAGAAGGTATCGAAGTTACTCCGATTAAAAATGGCATTCTTGAACCTGAAAAAAGTTTTCGCCTAGACTGCGACACAGTGCTTTTATCCGTAGGGCTAGTCCCGGAAAACGAATTGTCAAAAGCCGCAGGTGTAGAATTAAACACTGTAACAAACGGTCCATTAGTAGATTCATTTCTTATGACTAACATGGAAGGGGTTTTTGCCTGCGGCAATGTTTTACATGTACACGACCTTGTCGACTGGGTCTGCGAAGAAAGCCGAAGGGCTGGAAGGTATGCTGTCCAATGGCTCAAAGGTGAGCGCCCTACCCTGCAAATAAATATAAAAGCAGGTTCTCATGTACGTTATGTAAACCCTGCAAAAATCGATCCCGAAAAAGAAAACATTATTTATCTTCGTTCCATGATTGTAAAAGATGACGCAGTTGTTGAACTTCGCATAGACGATAAAATCATACTCAGTAAAAAAGAAAGGTATGTACAGCCGTCAGAAATGATCCATCTAAAGTTGATACCAAAAGATTTTGAAAATATCAAAATTAATTCTAATTCAATATTGGAGATTAGTATAAATTGAAGGATGTAAAACAAAACCTGACATGTATTGTATGCCCAATTGGCTGTGCAATAGAAGTAGAAAAAAGCTCCTCGCAAAGTAATCTGTCTGTAACCGGCAACAAATGTCCGAAAGGTGAAACTTACGCTATCGAAGAACTTACGGCTCCCAAACGTACAGTAACCGCAACTTGCATGGTACGAGAGGAATTCACACGGAGACACGGAGGCACGGAGTTTATTAAGAGGCTTCCGGTTAAGACATCTTCACCTTGTCCAAAAGGTTTAATACCTGATCTATTAAAAGATATATATAAAGTAAAAGTTTCGCTTCCTGTAAAATCAGGCGATGTAATAATAGAAAACTGGAACAGCGAAGGAATCAATATAATTGCCACAAGAACAATTGGTTAAGGTTAATTTAATCACCCAATCAATCTACTCACAATTAGAATATTAATTATTAAAGTCGAACGGTGAAAAGCCTTGTCAGCTCCGGATGGCAGAGATCCCGACATTCCGTTATAGCTCCTCCAGCAATTCGTCGTGTTTTGTTATTTTATGTAATGTGTTATTTATCTTTTCATTTTGATGAGTGCTGGATAAACTAACATATCTGCTGTGAAATGCAGCCATATGTCGCTGGCAATTCTTTTCGCCGCTCGCCTAATGTAAATATTATATTCTTGTGAATTAACTTGACCAGTTGTATAAAATATATCATCAGGCGAGGATGCGAATATTTTCGGTCATATCTAAAATGCATACCTGTATAATTATTATAAAGACGTAAGCGAAAATCTACATCGGCGACATACTCATAGAATTAACCGCGTAAGCGGTTTCCATGATCGGGATGCAGTCACGCCAAAGCGTGTGTTAACTAATGCCACGACCGTCCGGAGCCGATGGGGAGGTTTCGCTGGCGTCTTTAAAAGTAATAAGGTATGCGTTTAAGAAATTTCCATCAGTAGAATTCGCATCCCTGCCGAATGGTTTATTTATTATAGAGTCAAGTTAGGTTTCAAGTATAGTAAAATATCCTTTAATAATATACAATAAAATTACAAATGAAATGGGAAAAAAGAGAGATTTCCGGCGACCTGGTAAAAGAAATCTCCACAAAATACGGCTGCGATCTTCTAACTGCTTCGATACTTGCGCGCAGAGGACACAAAAGCGGCGATTCAATTCGATACTTTCTGGAAGACGATATAACATCACTTAGAAATCCTTTTGCACTTGACGGAATGGAAGATGCTGTCGAACGAATTCTTGCAGCAAAAGAAGAAGGAGAAAAAGTTTTAATTTTCGGTGACGGTGATGTTGACGGCATTACTGGAACTGCCCTTCTTGCAGGATACCTTGAAAATATCGGTATAGACGTAAGCTGGCGCATTCCCACTGGTGATGAATCTTACGGGCTTTCGCTGGAAGCTGTCGAAGATTTTGCCGCAAAAGACGGCACATTGATCATCACCGTAGACTGCGGAATTTCGAGGTTTGCAGAAATTAAAAGAGCTAGCGAACTTTCTGTCGATGTAATTGTTACTGACCATCATGAGCCGCAGGATGAATTGCCTGACGCTCTTGTTATAGTAAATCCAAAACTAAAAGACTCAACATATCCTTTTAGAAATCTTTCGGGCTGCGGTGTCGCTTTTAAATTAGTATGCGCTCTTCGTTTTGCGCAAAGAAGCGATTTATACGGACAGCAGATGTGTCTTTTAAATACAAGACCTGTAAATGATGCATGGATAATTGAAATTGCAAAAATGCGAAACCTAATCGTGACCGATACATTAATAGAAACGATAGTGCCGGGTATGGTTTCGATTAGTGAAACACGGCTGCCTGCTTTTTTAGAAGGGCAGCATATTCTTTGCTGGGATGCAGCACTGCACAAACAAACTTTTACCAAACTTTTTGGAATGGGTGTCGAAGTTGGAATGATGGATATCGCTCCTTTAATCGGTAAAGAGATCCCGCAAACATCAGGGCAAAGTTTACTGCGCATTAAAGAACTTTCCAAAATTGCAAAATATTCGGACAAGGA
>Ga0123356_10005787_pt1 | contig 12547 bp, 11 predicted proteins | sample TergutEmb28metaG_2_FD_92546 | JGI IMG/M metagenome (GOLD analysis project Ga0123356, IMG submission 92546) | Embiratermes neotenicus P3 segment gut microbial communities from Petit-Saut dam, French Guiana - Emb289 P3 | ecosystem: Host-associated > Arthropoda: Insects > Digestive system > Gut ... | reverse complement strand
GCGGCGACTTGATTCGGGGCGTAACATCACAGTTTTGTATAATCGCAGATACATATTCTTTTGGACCGCGGATGGTTTTTGGTTTGGAGCTAAGACCTGAGTATGACGGAGGACTTGGTGTTTTCCGTTTACCAATAACATTTTCCTGGGGTCCAAATGATCAAATTAGAATTTTCTTTGGACCTGTGTTTAGCTGGGGAGAAGCTTCTTTTTCCATTGACGATGATGAGCGTCATTATTCAGGCGGAACAAGCTGGCTTGGCACTGTAGGCGTTACAGCAGCTCCGTTTGTTTTTAAAACAACAGCAGGGAATTTTTCTCCTTATGTTGAAGCAGCGTGGCAGTCATACTTTAGCGATAACAGCGACTTTGATCTTGCCGCAGATTTCTCTGCAGGATTCCGTTTCTCTACCGGATTGCGGTGGATTATACCTATCAAGTAAAGCTAATAAATCAACCGAATCTGTTTACCATTAGCGGCGGCTGATGCGTTGCATCCAGCGTATCACGCCACAAACTGCTTTCCGGGTTAACTTTGTTGCGGTGAGAAATTACAGCCTTAATCGGCAGGTGAACAAACCTGTTGTTTACAAGACCAATAATAACTTTTGTTTTTCCAGCCATCGCCGCATGCGCCGCCGCATTGCCCAGGCGTTCGCAGTAAATTGAATCATCTGGATTTGCTGGAGAAGAGCGTATTGCGTAACTTGGGTCGATATACTTTAGGTTAATTTCTATGCCTTTATCTTCAAAGTATTTTATAATTCTACTGCGAAGATAAATGCCTACGTCTGCCATTTTAACATTTCCGCCTGCGTCAAATTTTTTATCTGTTATTAATTGATCCTGCATGGCGCCTTCTGCGACAACAATAACAGCATGGTTTCGTTTTTTAAGACGGTTTTCCAGGTGAGTTAAAAAGCCGTTGTAGCCTTCCAGGTTAAAAGGTACTTCAGGTATTAAAACAAAATTTACTTCGTGGCTTGCAAGCGCAGTATGAGCTGCGATAAAACCGGAATCTCTTCCCATAACTTTTACAAGACCTATGCCGTTAATTGCAGATGACGCTTCCATGTGAGCGGCAGATACTACTTCTACTGCTTTTTCAACTGCGGTATTAAAACCAAATGAACGGTCTATTAAAGCAAAATCATTATCTACAGTTTTTGGAATGCCAACCAGAGAAATTTTCAGGTTTCTCTTGTTTACTTCTTCAGCAATATCTAATGTGCCGCGCTGAGTTCCATCGCCGCCGATAGTAAAAAGCATGTTTAAATTTAGTTTCTGTATCGCATCAACTATTTTTTCTACTTCTTTACCGCCGCCCCTTGCGCTTCCTAAAAATGTGCCGCCCAATTTATGTATGTCGTCAACAATTTCAGGATTAAGTTCTTTTACTCCAAATCCCGATTCAGGAAGGAATCCTCTGTACCCGTATTGAATACCGGAGATTCTTGTGACACCGTAACGTGTCCATAAACAGCGAACAATAGCTCTGATAACATCGTTTATTCCGGGGCAAAGACCGCCGCAAGTAACAATACCTGCATGAACATGAGCAGGCGTAAAATAGATTTTTTCTCTGGGACCGGATCTTTCTAAAACCTGGTTTCTTTTTACAGCAGGCTGCGGTCCTGGTATGATAAATGAACTTAAGCGGACAAACCTGTCATCAGTAACAAAGTTGGCAGCCTTATCGCCTTCTTTTGCCATTTCTATTGGTGATGGGACAGATGCTTTGCCAAGTTCTTCAATAGTAAAATCGTAATCACTCATAAACGACTCCTTTTTATTTATAACGCATACTATCAGTATAATACCACTTTTAGTAAATTGCCATTGCCAGAGTTCTGTTGTATACTGAAATCATGAAATTTATGCCACCAAACATGGGCAAACTGAGCCCAAAAAAACTAGTTATGATAGTTGTAGGAATATTGGTACTCATTATGCTGGGTACTAGTGTTTTCATCGTTGATCAGGCAGAACAGGCAGTTATAACCCGCTTTGGCAGGTTTGTTGCCATTAGAGGTCCTGGTCTTCACGTTAAACTGCCGTTTCGTATAGAACGCAATTATACAGTAAATGTTAAAAGCATACAAACGCAGGAATTTGGTCTTCGTACAAGGGGCGGAGGGTTTCATACTTCCACCAACCAAAATGAATCTGCCATGCTTACAGGCGATCTTAACATTGTAGATGTTCAATGGATTATTCAATATCTTATATCCGATCCAAAAGCATGGGTTTTTCATGTAAACGATCCCATAAGAACAATACGGGATGTTTCAAGGTCTGCCGTTAACATGCTTGTAGGTGACCGTGCGATTATGGATATTATGGGTATCGAACGCAGTTCTATAGAAGATGCGGCGCTTGTTTTTATGAACGATACTTTCCGCGGATACGGTCTTGGCATCAATGTTATTGCTGTAAAACTCCACAACGTTACTCCGCCGGCTGGCGTGCAGGAAGCATTTGAAGATGTTAACAAGGCAATGCAGGATTTGGAACGTCTTGATAACGAAGGTCAGCAAAGATATAACGAAGAAATACCAAGAGCCAGAGGCGAAGCTCAGCAAATAGTTCATGTTGCAGAAGGATATCGAGCAGAACGCATTAACAGGGCGCATGGTGATGTTGCAAGATTTAATTCTGTATATGCAGAATTCAGCCGTGCACCGGAAATTACCAGACAGCGTTTGTATTATGAAATGATAGAAGAAGTCTTTAAGGATGAAAAAGACATGACAATAATAGATCGTAATTTAACGAACTTTCTTCCTTTAATGAATCTTAACTCTCAGCCATCAAGAGCCGCGCAGCAGGCAGGAGGAAGATAATGAAAAAACCATATACCACAATATTAATTATAGCGATTGCATTCTTTGGTATTGTTATAGCAGGTCCTTTATACGTAATTAACGAAGGAGAACAGGCTGTAATCGTACAATTGGGAAAGATAACCAATGTTGTTACCGATGCAGGTTTGCATGTTAAGATTCCTTTTATTGACGAAGTAGTTCGATATCCAAAAAAGATTATGACTATGGACGGTGCGGGCGCGTTAAGAACTATGCCGACTGCGGAAAGACAGCAGATTCTTGTTGATATAACAGCACGCTGGCGCATTGCAGATCCTCAGAAATTTTATGAGTCTGTAAATAATGTTGACAATGCTTTATCAAGACTTTCAGAAATTATTGATTCCGAAGTACGCACTGTAGTAGCGGAAAATCCTTTAATTGAATCGGTTAGAAACTCCAATATAATTTTGGAACGTTCTTCAAGAGATGAGACGCTTACTATCGGAGATAATGTTGAAGATATGATTGCTTCTGCAACGAGTGAAATGACCAATGATCCGATTACACGAGGACGCAGACAGCTTGCAGGAATAATCCTTGAACGTTCACAGCGCATGGCTCCGGAATTTGGCATTGAGCTGATCGATGTTGTAATACGTCAGATTAGTTATTCTCCGGAAATTACATCAAGTGTTTACGAGCGTATGAAGAGAGAACGTAACCAGGTTGCTATGCGTTATCGTTCTATTGGTGAAGGACGCAAAGCGGAATGGCTTGGAAAAATGGATAACGAAAAACGCTCGATACTTTCTGCCGCTTATAATCAGTCTCAGACAATTATGGGAAATGCTGATGCGGAAGCTGCAAGAATTTATACATCTGCATATAATGCACCCGGCAGAAGGGAATTTTATCAGTTTTGGAGAGCAATAGAGTCTTATCGTCAAACTATGCCAAAGTTTGCCAAGACACTTACGACTGACATGGAATATTTCCGTTATCTTTACACCCCAAGATAATATTTACCAGGGGAAGAAATGGAACAGAGAATCCATATTTCTAATATAGATGATAGTCCGGTTGTTTGCTTTGACACCGGACTAGATCCTCGATCTTTTGCTCGGACAAAAATGTCACAGAGTCTGATTGAACCCGGTTATGTGGTTAATACCGACGGAACGCATGAAGTATGGAGATCTGCAGGTGTAAATGATATTAACGGTTCTATGAGGGTTTATGGTCCGCTGTTTCAAGGTAAAAGACTTGATATTATTTTTGATGAAGCAAGTCAGACTTTGGGAAACAAAGACAAACATTCTGTTTCCAAAAGTTCAATGCAGGCAATATCCAGCTGGATTAAAGCAAAAATGTTTCTTGGAGAGACGCAATCCGCTTTAAATCCTGGTTCATCTTTTGTATCACCTAATGGAACTGTTTTTTTTGCTCCGGAATATCTATCTAATCGCTGTCTCTACATTGAAGGTACTCAGTTAGATCGATATAACTGCCCGGATCTTATGGGGTTGGAGGCATCTGCTTTCTGCGCCGCAGTAATGCTGTATCAGGTTATTACTGGTGTTCATCCTTATCCCACGTCTGATATTTATCAGGATATGAGAGAAGGTGTTTTTCTTCCCATACATCTTGCAGAACCTGAGTTAGATGAAAAAGTTGCAGCGCTTATACATGCTGCGATGCTGCTGCCTGTTGTAAAGAAAAGATCTCCTGTTATACCTCAGGCAAAACCAAAAGGTCTAAATATTCTAACTGATCTATTAGAAATACTTTGCAGCGGAAAGTCCTTGTTTAAGGAAATGCCAAAAGAAAAATACGTACAAGCAGAAAAAGAAAAGAATTTATTTTTAATAAAACAAAACTCTGCTGTTAAAACAAGACGTTTCTTAACCAATAATAAATATCTTATAATTGGCATATCCCTTGGAATATTTTTTATTTTATTTGTTTTGTTCAGCACAACAAATGGATTTGCTCCAAGGCTGACTACTGTTGGAATGGCTCCTGAATCAGTTATAACTGCTTACTATGATGCTTTTAGTTCATTAAACTACGCTCTTATGGAAGCGTGTATTCAGGGAGCAGACAGATCAGATATAAATACAGCTATAAGCCTGCTTGCAGTTTATAAACAAAGACAGGCTTATGAAATGACGTTAAATCCGTCATTGATTCAGGCAAGAGCCTGGAAAGAAAATGGAAGAGAACTTCCAGCTCCCGATGTATTCGGAGTAACGGATTTAACTTTTGAACAAATTGGCGGCAATGAACTGGAAGGACTTGTGTTATTCCATACCAATTACATTTTATGGTCACCTTATGAAGATTTTGCAAGGTATCGAAGCGATAGACTTATGCTAAGACTGGACAGGCGTAATCATTGGCGTATTATCGAGATTGACCGCACAGAAAGGTGATTTAATTTTTAGAACTTCACCTCTTTGGTTTAGATTAGTTTTTAAGTAAACCTATAGTGTTCCAGCTAGCCAGTTGTTTATTATTAATCGTGACAGAGAACCTTCTCCAGGCAGTTCGGGCAGATTATCTTTTGCAAACCATTTTGCATCTTCAATTTCTTCTCCATCAGGCTGAATTGTTCCCGATGCATAAAGCGCTTTAAAACCCAGCATTAAAGAATTGGGAAAAGGCCATGCTTGCGATTTTATATACTCGACATTTTTTACTTCGATGCTTACTTCTTCACGTATTTCCCGAACGACAGTTTCTTCCAGAGTTTCTCCTGCTTCATTAAAACCGGATATATGACTGTAAACCCCTGCTCTGAATCTTTTATTGTGCGCAAGCAAAATTTTATTTTCATTGTTGGTAATAAGCACTATTATAGCGGGGCATATTCTTGGAAACTCTGTCCGTCCGCATTTGGGGCAGATACGCTGCGGCTGAGATTGAACATTATTGTTTTCTGAGCCGCATGTTCCACAAAAACGTGAATCTCGTCTCCACTGCGCTATGTGACAGGCACGTACGATACTGCAGGCTTCGCTGTTTTCGGCAGCACTGAACATGGTTAGAATTTGGCGGACGGGAATACTTTTCCAGTTTTGCGGCAGGGTTTCGTTTTGAGAGATTGATACGCCGGTAATTACTGCCATTGAATCAAGTGATGGTATGTTAAAGATGTCCGGTTTATCGAAAAGGTCGGAAAATTCAAGAGGTATTCCCCTGTCTATATCCGAATCGGGCTTATCAGTCGGCAAAATAAGAGAGTCACCTTTAAAGAAAAATGCCTGTTTTCCCATAAGTAATCATACTAATAATAATGTTGTTATACAATTACTATTATTATATTTTGTATGTTAACATATATCTAAGGAGACTTTCATGATTAAAGATTATTATCTTGAATTACTGCCAATAAGCAGTATCACAAAATATGCCAAGGGTCATCCTAATGATGGTGTTCCTTTTATCGGATTTCCCAGAACACATCCGTCAGATAAAAGTAAACTTATAATTGTAAACGATCCTTTGGGAAAAGAACCGACTGTGCTTGAATTCAGGCTTGAGGATGTTCTTTTTGTGGAAGAAGTTCCTTCTGCTGTAACCGAAGCAGGTGAAGGAGTACCAATGGTAAAACTCTGGATTCAGCGAGGTGCTGTCGGAGTAAAACTTGAACCATTCGAGGTAAAATGATTCGCTCTCCATTATTCATGAAAGGAAAAGGTGAAAAAGTTCTCTGCGATCTTTGTCCCAATAATTGCGAAATAAACAGCGGCGACTTTGGAGCTTGCGGCGTACGGGGCAACAAAAACGGAGCGGGAATAATTCCTTTTTACAGTTTTATTTCCGCATTGGCAATTGACCCAATAGAAAAAAAACCTCTTTATCATTTTAAGCCGGGCTCAAAAATAATTTCTTTGGGGTTTGCAGGATGTAATCTTCGCTGTCCTTTTTGTCAAAACTGGCGCATCTCTCAAAATACTGATATATGCTCAAGTAACCAGGGTAAATGGATGCAGCCTGCAGAAATAGTTTCCGCCGCTCTGCAATGCAATTCCCCTTCTATTGCTTATACGTATTCAGAGCCGCTTGTGCACTTTGAGTATGTTCTTGACTGCATGATTCTTGCTAAAAAGCAAAACATTGCCAATGTACTTGTAACAAACGGCTGTATAAACAAAAATGCAGCTTTGCTATTATTAAAAGAAACTGATGCTGTAAATGTCGATTTAAAATGCTTTTCTGAAGATACATACAAAAAGGTTTTAGGCGGCAGTGTTTCTTGCGGCAGTCTGCTGCAAACTGTTCTTGATTTTATTAAACAATGCTATGAAATGAAAGTTCATTTAGAAATTACAACACTTGTAGTGCCTGATCTAAATGATTCACAAATGGAATTATCTTCTATTGCAAATTTTATAGCGTCTATAGATAAAGATATCCCCTGGCATCTAACAGCTTATCATCCCGATTACCGATGGAATGCGCCGCCTACAGACCCTGCTTTTCTTTTACAAACCGCAAAAGAAGCAAAAAAGAAATTGTCATTTGTTCATACCGGCAATATAAAATGATCGCTATACGATAAGTTGCGCAAAAATATAATACATTGTAAAATAATATATTAATTTTCTGGAGAAATTTATGAAAAGAATGTTTAGTTTTTTAGCGTTAATTGCTTTTTTTTCCGCTGCAGTTTTTGCGCAAACCTATAATATTGGAGATAAAGGTCCTGCAGGCGGTATTATATTTTTTGACAAAGGAGAAATCTCCGACGGTTGGCGGTATTTGGAAGCTGCTCCCGCAGAAACTGAATTTCGTGCACCATGCGGAACATACGATCAAAATGTTCCCGGTACAAATACTGGCGTAGGTTTTGGTAAACGGAATACAACGATATTATTGGCAAAATTAAAAGAGCTGGGAGAAACCGACTGTGCAGCTCAGCTATGTGACAGTTTAAGCCACGGCGGCTTTAATGACTGGTTTTTGCCAAGCAGGGATGAATTAAATTTAATGTATAAAAATTTAAGAGAGAATAACCTGGGGAACTTTAAAACAGAAGTTGACAGAGCTAACAACACGCATACTTATCTTTCTTCATCAAAGACTAACAGAAACACATGGGGTCAGATTTTTTCTACTGGTCTTCAAAGTCTTTATAAAAACGGCGCTTACACAGTTCGTGCCATTAGAGCATTTTAAAGCGTAGTTATTTTTTATTTCGTTTCTTTTCTTGGATCTTTATTGCAACTTGTTCTTGAGCCGTCTTTGCGGTGGTAATCCATACAGGCTTTGCAGTCGCCGTGTCTGCTGCACGGATATGAACATTTACAATCTTTATTTTTATCTGACATAAAACTTAGTATACAATGACTCTCTTGACAATACTACCACACTATGGTTAAGTGGTTTATATGCGTCCATTTGAAGTGGTATCACCATTTAAACCTGCAGGCGATCAAGGCGAAGCTATTAAAGCTCTTGCAAAAGGTGTAAAAGCAGGAGACAAGTATCAGACTTTGCAAGGTGTTACAGGTTCCGGAAAAACATACACCATGGCAAAACTAATCGAAGAAGTGCAAATGCCTACGCTTGTTCTAAGCCACAACAAAACGCTTGCCGCACAGCTTTATCGGGAGTTTAAAGGTTTTTTTCCTAACAACGCTGTGGAATATTTTGTTTCGTATTACGATTACTATCAGCCTGAAGCTTATGTTGCAAGCCGTGATTTATATATAGAAAAAGATGCTTCCATTAATGATGAAGTTGAACGAATGAGGCTCTCTGCGGCGAGAAGCTTAATGGAACGTGAAGATGTTATTATCGTAGCAACTGTTTCATGTATCTATGGCATGGTAACGCCTGATGTATATAAAAAAATGACGGCTACTTTTTCAAAAGGCGAAACAATAGATGTTGATTCCCTCATTCGCCGCTTTGTTGAATTACAATATGAGCGCAATGATGCCGTCCTTGAACGCGGACGTTTTCGCCGCCGTGGTGACACTTTAGAAATTTATCCAGCTTACATGGAAGAAGCGTATCGTGTCGATCTTGATTGGGATCGAGTAGAGCGCATACGCCGTTTTCATCCTATATCGGGTGAAATACTTGAAGACCTTGATCGCGCGCTTATTTATCCTGCAAAACAATTCGTAATGCCTGCAGAGATGATTCAAAATGCTCTTGGCTCAATTAGAGAAGAGCTTAAAGAACGTCTTGAATATTTTAAAGCAAACGGTAAGTTATTCGAAGCCGAACGTTTAAAAACTCGGGTTGAATATGACATAGAAATGTTAACAGAGATGGGTTACTGCCCAGGCATAGAAAACTATTCCTCGCTTTTAGCAAGGCGAAAACCTGGAGAAACCCCTGATACAATGGTAGATTATCTTCCCAAAGAGCACTTAACATTTATCGACGAAAGCCATGTTACTCTGCCGCAATTGGGAGCTATGTATGCAGGAGACAGAAGCCGCAAGCAAAGCCTTGTCGATTATGGTTTTCGCCTGCCGTGCGCTTTGGATAATCGCCCGCTTAGATACGATGAGTTTGTTGAACGGCTTGATAAAACTGTTTTTGTTTCCGCTACTCCGGGAAAAACAGAAATAGAACAGTCCAAGCGTGTGGTACAGCAATTGATAAGACCTACAGGCTTGCTTGATCCTGAGATTGAAGTTCGCCCAAGCGAAGGGCAAATGGAAGATATCTACAGCGAAGTGCAAAAAAGAATAAAAGCAGGGGAACGTTCCCTTATTCTTACGCTAACAAAAAAAATGGCGGAAGATCTTACCGATTATCTTACAGGGCTTGGTTTAAAAGTACGTTACATTCATAGCGAGATAGAAACAATAGAACGTGTAGAAATTCTTATGCAGCTGCGTCAGGGAGAGTTTGATATACTCGTAGGAATAAACTTATTGCGCGAAGGCATAGATCTTCCGGAAGTTTCATTTATTGCCATACTTGATGCTGATAAAATTGGTTTCTTACGATCTCTGACAAGTCTTGTTCAGATAATAGGACGTGCAGCGCGAAATGCCGCAGGTAAAGTTATAATGTACGCCGATCGGATGAGCGATGCAATGGAAAAGGCAATAGCCGAAACAAACCGCAGGCGTGAAATTCAAATTGAATACAATAATAAACATGGTATAACCCCTGCCACAGTTAAAAAGGCAATTGCAGAAATACTTACTCGTCATATAGAAGAAGCTGATGAAGCTGCAGGATCAACAATAGAAGTTCTTAAAAAGTCCTATAATGTGTTAATTCCCGCTCAGCGTAAACTTTTAATAAAAGCGCTTGAAAACGAAATGCTGGAACATGCAAAAAATCTGGAGTTTGAACAAGCGGCAGTAATTAGAGATGAAATACTGCTTATTCAAAATAAAACTAATTAGCTGGCTTCTGTATTAATACCTGACATATCGCTTGTTGCAATTATATTACACCCTGTTCTGCAAATGTTTGATACGATTATTTCGCCTATACATTTTCTTTCTGTTATTATTATTTTTGATAATTTGCGAATGATACTTGCTATTTTCTTTTTTGGAATTTTTCCGCTTGTTCTTACTGACAAAACCGGCATATCCGGAAATGCGGTTTTAACTATTGTTGTAAGAGTGCGATCCGGGGCTGTAAGTTCGTTCTTTGCAAAGCTAGCTCCTTTATTGCATTTATTACCGGTAAAAACCTGCGCTCCGTGTTCAACGTCAACATTAATACGGCAGCTAATAGGACAGTTAATACATGTAATCTGCTTCATTTAATTTCCTTCCAGCTTGAGCCAGCGTGAGTATACAGCCCAATGTTATTTAATCCTTTGCTGTTATAAGCGTTATACAGTTTTTTACTAAGTTTTTGGACTAATGTCATACATACAAATATAAGAAAATATATTTTAAAAAGGTAGGAGATTTTTATGTTTTTTTAGTTTTAATTACAATTTATTTTTATAATTCATAAATTGCATGAAGAAACAAAGAAGCAGCTTGAGACACATTAAGGCTGTCGATATTGCCTGTTCCGGGAATACGAAGCAAATATGAGCATCGGTCTTTTACTTCTTTTGGCAGTCCTGTTTCTTCATTGCCAAGAACAAGAACCACGCCTTTTTTATCAACAATGCTGCTTATGTCGCTAATGCGCATTCTGGCTCTTGTGTCAGTGCCAATAGTAACAAGGTTTTTTGATGCATCTTTTAAAAAGGCAGCAGAGCTTGTAATTCTGCGGACTGTTAAATGCTCCATTCCGCCTTCTGCAATACGGTAAGCGCTTGTAGTAAGGCGCATTTCACTTTCGAACGATGAATCTTTTTCGTTTAATACGATAAAAGAAACGTTAAAGAAAGCAGCCGCTCTTGCTATAGCGCCAAGATTGTGATCGTTTCCAACTGAATGAAGAAGAACGCCTGTTTTCTTTTCGTTTACCCAAAGTTCAAGGTCTTCCAGGCTAAGCGGTTCGATAACAGGCTCTTCGATCATTGCGACCACACCCTGATGGTGTACGCTTTTACAAATACGTTCAAGTTCTTCGTCTTCGCAAATCTTGTAAGGACGCTTGCGTTCTGCAAGCTGTTTGCAAATGGAAGTAAAAGATTTTAATCGATCTTCACGAAGAAAAAGCCTGTTGATTGTTTCTGGATGATGTTCTCCGACTGCAAGTACTGCGTTCATTCCGCAGACAGCAAGTTCATCTGTTAGTTTATTACGCATTAGTTTATCACCGGAAGAAGTCCAACAAGACTTTTAATTTCACGATCGGCAAAACGCATTCCGCCGCCAATGAAAAAATCACGGGAAGAGTTTAGGCTGTTACTAATACCGCCTTTTAAATAAAGCCAGTTCCATGGTTTTTCCGAATCCGGATCAAAGAAAGGATATAAGACAACCGATCCGCGCAGATTTGGAGCTTCTTCGCTCTTAAAATTATAGAGTTCGCCCGATACTCCAAGCCATTTTAGTGGATTTACATCTAAACCAATGCCGCCTGAGTTTTCTATTAAACCGCCTCGGATTGTGATAAGACCAAGGCTTCGGGCAAGCTCGGCATCTATTACAAATACAGAGTATTTTGTTTCTGTTGTATCAATTTGCGTTCTGCTGCCGTCTGTGCTGTAGGATTCTGTGACAGTCCGTGTGCTGTATCCATTTGGTACAGATGAAACGCCAATTCGATACCAGCGATCATTTGATGTTGGTACAAGCCTTAAAGAAGCGCCTGCCTGAACCTGGCTAGCCTGTGTAAAATAATTGCCAAAAGTATCAACCTGAATGCCAAGACCAACTGCACGTTCTACAATAACATTGGCATTATCTATCACAGTGTTTGCATTTACTGCGGCAATATTAATGGATTCCAGCGTTTCATTTAGCCTTGATGCTGTAGTTAATATATTTTTATATAATTGATCATCATATATTGCCTGACCGATATTTCCCTGTCCTCTGTTAATTTCTTCGGTAATCAGCGCTATCGATTCAAGTATCCGAGAAACACGCTCAAGCTCTGCATCGGTTCTGGCATCCAATTTTTGTGCAATCGAGTTAAAAGTCTCAAGCGAGATTGAAAGCAAAGCAAGCTGATTTTTTTGGAATTCATAAAGCATCTGCGAAAGCTGTTCGCTTAAGTCATTTACAGAACCAAACACAGCGTTCATGTCGCTTGTGTCTTTTGCCGAGTTTATTCTGCCGCCAGGGAAAATAATATGAGATGTTGTTTCGCCAGGTTCTATTGTAAGCACAGAAGTTCCAAGT
>Ga0123356_10005786_pt1 | contig 12549 bp, 10 predicted proteins | sample TergutEmb28metaG_2_FD_92546 | JGI IMG/M metagenome (GOLD analysis project Ga0123356, IMG submission 92546) | Embiratermes neotenicus P3 segment gut microbial communities from Petit-Saut dam, French Guiana - Emb289 P3 | ecosystem: Host-associated > Arthropoda: Insects > Digestive system > Gut ... | reverse complement strand
CCATACGATGAGGTGACTTGGGAGACCCGCGATATTGTCATGACCAACTGGCGTGACGGTAAAGTCAACTTTGAGCAAAAGGGCACCGAATTCCCAGATTTCTGGTCCATCAACGCCTCCCAAATCGTTGCAAGTAAATACTTCCGTGGCAAACATGGCAGCAAGGAGCGCGAGAAATCACTCAAGCAGCTCATCGACCGCGTCGTCAACAAATATGTCACTGTCGGTATCGAAGAACAATACTTTGCCACCGCCAAAGACGCCGAGATTTTCTCAGATGAACTCACCTGGATGCTCCTACACCAATATTTCAGCTTTAACTCTCCCGTTTGGTTCAACGTCGGCACCACTGCCCGCCAGCAAGTTAGCGCTTGCTTTATTCTGTCAGTGGACGACGAAATGGAATCGATTCTCAACTGGTACGTCGAAGAGGGAACTATCTTCAAGCGCGGCTCTGGCGCCGGCGTCAACCTCTCCCGCATCCGCAGCTGCCGCGAAGGTCTTTCCACCGGTGGCCGCGCCTCCGGTCCGGTCAGCTTTATGCGCGGCGCCGATGCCTCTGCCGGCACTATCGCCTCCGGTGGCGCCACTCGTCGTGCTGCCAAAATGGTCGTACTTGACATCGATCACCCCGACATTCGCGACTTCATCGATACTAAAGTCCGCGAGGAAGAAAAAATCAAAGTCCTCCGTGATGCCGGCTACGACATGGATCTCGACGGCAAAGATATCTACTCTGTCCAATATCAGAACGCCAACAACTCTGTCCGCGTCAACAACAAATTCATGCGCGCTGTCGAAAGCGATTCAGACTTCGACTTAATTGCCCGTACTACCAGTAAACCACTCGAGACAGTCAAAGCTCGCGCCCTCTGGGACCAACTCGCCACCGCCGCATGGGCCTGTGCCGATCCTGGCATCCAGTACGACGACACCATCAACGCTTGGCACACCATTCCTAAAGACGGCAAAATCACCGCTTCCAACCCCTGTAGCGAATATATGTCCATCGACAACTCCTCTTGCAACCTTGCTTCAATTAACCTCCTGCAATTCCTCCGCGAAGACGGCAAATTCGACATCAAACGCTTCATCACCGCCACCGAAATCATTTTCACCGCCATGGATATCTCAGTCACCTTCGGCGAATTCCCAACCGTACCAATCTCCGAGAACACCAAGAAATTCCGCCAGCTCGGCATCGGCTACGCCAACCTTGGCGCACTATTAATGGCATCTGGCGTCGCCTATGACTCCGACGAGGGTCGTGCTGTCGCCGCTGGCATTACCAGTCTTATGACCGCCGCCTCGTACCGTCGCAGTGCCGAAATGGCGCGCGCTATCGGGCCATACGAAGGTTATGCCAAGAACGCCAAAGACCACGCCAAAGTCATGAAGAAGCATGCTGGTGCCTCCGAAGGCGCAGCTAGCTCCTACGATCAGGTCCAAACCGCTGTCAACTTGTCCGATATTTTCGAAGCGGCCGGCGAAGAATGGGATGCCGGCAACGCACTCGGCGCCGAATTCGGCTGGCGCAACTCCCAAGCCTCACTACTCGCTCCTACTGGCACTATCGGCTTCATGATGGACTGCGACACCACCGGCATCGAACCAGACTTCAGTCTCGTCAAATTCAAGAAGCTAGTCGGCGGCGGCTCCATGCAAATCGTCAACCAAACCGCCTCCCGCGCGCTCGCTACCCTCGGCTACAGCGAACAAGAAATCATCGAGACCACTGCTTATATCTCAGAGAACGGCCACGTCGTCGGCGCTCCACACCTATCAGAAAGTCACTACCCGGTCTTTGACTGCGCAGTCGGTGAGCGCGCTATTCGCCCGATGGGTCACATCCGCATGATGGCCGCCGTCCAACCATTCCTCTCTGGCGCTATCAGCAAGACCGTGAATATGCCAGAGAACTCCACAGTTGAAGAAGTTAAGGAAATCTATTATCAAGGATGGAAGCTCGGCCTCAAAGCCATCGCAATTTACCGCGACAACTGCAAAGTCGGCCAACCGCTCAGCGACAAGAAAGATGATGACAAATCCGAACATACTAGTGCCATCTCCACCGAGACAGAAGCTGTTCGCCGCCGCCTTCCGCGCAAGCGCGTCAGCACCACCTACTCATTCGAAGTCGCCGGTGCCGATGGTTATCTCACCGCTGGCAGTCACCCAGAAGGCGACCTCGGCGAAATCTTCTTGAAATTCAGCAAACAGGGCAGCACCCTAGCTGGTATCATGGACGCCTTCTCAATCTCCGTCAGCCTCGGCCTCCAGTACGGCGTGCCCCTCGAGACCTACGTCAAGAAATTCGTCAACATGCAATTCGACCCATCTGGCATGACCAACGACCCAGACATTCCGTTCGCCAAATCACCAATCGACTATATCTTCCGCCGCCTCGCCTTGGACTATATGCCATTCGACGATCGCTCCGACTACGGCATCTATTCCACCGCCGAGCGCACCCGCGCTGTCGAAACCGGCATCTATGAACCAATTGAAACTAGCGAGCTCAAAGACGAAGTCGAGTTATCAGAGCCGACTCCCGAAATAGCCGCTGACAACCAGCTCACCCTCGTTGACATTAAGCCCGATACTAAACCCCGTTCCACTGCCGAAATCGCCGACGCCAAGTCCGGCGACGACACCGACGCACCCTACTGTATGAATTGTGGCACCAAGATGCGCCCGGCCGGCAGTTGTCATATCTGTGAATCGTGCGGCAGCACAAGTGGATGTAGTTAATAACTAAGTAAATTAATAAGGAGAATAAAATGCCTCAAAAATCAAAAGGACTATATGGAATCGTGGGAGTCATCCTACTTGTCGTCGTAGGATTCGGCGCCTGGTTGGTCTTCGGCAACAGAGCCGGAAACGAAACTGACCTCACCAACGACCCGCCAATTTCTGGCGACGTAATCTGTGAAAAAGTCGACGAAAGCACCATCACCTACCAAGGAATCAACGGCAAAACTGCCCTCAGCATCCTCAAGGAATGCTTCGGCGACGGTGTAGTCACCACCGAATATCCTGGTATGGGTGAATTTGTCACCGGCATCGACGGCGTCGAAGCCGACGACAGTCACTTCTGGGCCTTCTATATCAACGACGAGATGTCCATGGAAGGCGCTAGCACCTACAACACTAAATCATCTGAATCAATTAAATGGCACCTGGACGAACTAAACTTCGAATAAACCAATGAAAACTTCACACAAACAAATCATCCTGCAACTCACCATCGCACTCAGTCTAGTGCTACTAATAATAGTAGCCAGACTTACGCCCCACCCAGCCAACTTCACGCCAGTAGCCGCCGTCGCCATCTTCTCCGGCGTCTTCTTCCGTAACCGTTGGGCCGCCCTAATTCCATTTGCAGGTATGATAGTTTCTGACCTTTTCCTCCCAGGCTACGCCATCACTCACCGCTTGATTATCTACACCGCATTCGCGCTCGCTTTCGGCATCGGTTTCATCATTCGCAAACATTACAATTTAGCTACCACTGTCGGCGCCGCACTCACCAGCTCAGTGCTGTTCTTCCTAATTACCAACTGCGTCTTCTTATACGGTTCCGGCGCTGGCCCGGTAATGTACCCACATACCATTCAGGGACAAATTCTCAGCTACACCTATGCACTACCATTCTTTAAATGGACCCTCCTCGGCGACCTCGCCTATTCCGTCGCCATATTCGCAGTTTATCGAACACTCACCAGCGCCAGCTTGCGCTTGCAACTTATCAAACTAACACGGAGGGCGGCTTATGCTCGAATTAAACAAAACTAACTTTGGTACTACCACCAGTAAAGGCGTGGTTATCGTCGACGCATGGGCCCCTTGGTGCGTCCAATGCAAAGGCATGGAGCGTGTCATTGACGCCATCGCCACAGAATTAAGCGGCAAAGCCACTATCGGCAAAATCAACATCGCTGACGATATGGAATTCGCCAGCACGCTTGGCATCACCAGCCTGCCAGCCTTTCTAATCTTCAAAGACGGCAAGAAGGTCGACCAGCGACAGGGTATGCTCAGTAAGAAAATCTTCAGCGATTGGGTCTCTGCCTACGCTTGAGATTCAGTATCAGAACTAGAAGTCGTCTTCACATTGCGGAAGACGACTTTTTTGATACGATCCATCACTGCGTGCGCTTCATCGACTCCCATGATATATCCAGACACCAGATATGCCAGCAAGCCAGACGTCACAATTAGCGTGAACTTAGGGAACACCGCGAGGAAACTGTTATCTGTCTCTAGGAACGGCAAGAATCGCACCATCGAGTACGTGATGCAACCAGCAATAACCGAAGCAATCAGGGTCTTCGAGGTCTCCTTCCAGAAGAGGTTGTTCAGTAGCGTACCCTTAGATTTCATCTGCAGAATCGAGAGCAGAATAATGATTTCCACTACCGCACCGATCGACTGCGCCATCGCCAAACTTTCTGGCCCCCAACGAAATACCATCGCGAATAACACTGCTAGCCCAATATTCAAGCCAATCGCAATTATCGACACAATCATCGGAGTTTTCGTATCCTGCTTGGCATAGAATCCGCGCGCCGCGATATGGAACACCGAGCGACAGAAAATTGAAATTACAAACGCACCGAGGATGCTCGAAATCAGCATACTACCGCCGTTCTTAATGAAACTCACGATATACCCTCGCGCGAAGAACGCAATAATTGCCACCGGCATCGACAGCCAAATAATCGTGCGCAACGCCACCCGCAAGGTATCCGTGAACCTCTGTTCGCTGCCCTCACCAATATCCTCGGTCAGTTTAGGGAAGAAGGCCGTCGAAATCGCCACACCAATCAGGTTCACTGGCATCTGTTGGAGGCTAAACGCCTGATTATACGCACGAATCACACCTGACCCCATACGCGACGCAAGGTTTACGTTCACAATACTGTTTACATAGTCAATTCCTTGGTCCAGAGACCGCGCCGGCAACAGCTTCAAGACTTGCCTGAGTCCCAAGTTCTTAAGATTAATTTTAAACTGATAATCAAACCCAAGCCCCACCACACCAAGTAGAGACACAACCAACTGCATCACCGCACCAAGCACCACACCCAACGCTACACCCATGATTCCGCCATCAAATATTTGCCACCCGAACAGATTGATCCCGTTAGTGAACCACAGAATACCTATCAAAATACCAATGTTGTATAGCGCCGGCGCAATCGCGAAGAACACAAATCTCCCCACCGCCTGCTGAATACTCGCGAGCACCGTCGACACCGCGAACAGGAATGGATTAATCGCAATCACGCGCATCATATTGATAGCCAACGCCATCGCCTCCTCATTCAGCCCCGGACCAACCACATACCGCACCAACGGATCCGCAAATATCATAATCAACACCGACGCCACTAGCATCACTAGCGCCATCAGATTCAGCAGCCCACTCGATAATTCCCATGCCGACTTCTTGTTGCCGGTCGCCAACCTTTGGTTGAACACCGGGATAAACGTCACCGACAGCGCCCCAGTCACCAGAATGAAGAACATAAAGTCCGGAATCGTAAACGCCACTGTATAAGCATCAATCCCCGCCGGGTACGTATCAAGATACAGGGTATTCAACCATCGGTCGCGAAAAATCCCCAATAGCGCCGATAGTAACGTCGAGCCCGCCAGAATCAGCGCCGCCCACTTAATCGGAAGCTTCCTGTTCGCCAAACTCACTACGCTACGGAATTTCAACGCCATATATTTATTCTACCACCGCCTCGCTTACTAATGAAGTTTCGCGCCAGCCGGCAGCTTCGCGTCCTTCAGAATTTCCTCGACTTCTTCAGCTTCCAAAGTCTCTCGCGCCATCAACTCATCCGCCATACGGTCTAGCAACTCTTTATTCGCTTCAAGCACATCTTCTGCACGCTTGGTCGCTTCTTCGGTAAGCGACGACACCTCTTTATCAATCGCTTCCGCAGTCTTCTCAGAATACGTCTTGTTTGTCAACCCCAACCAATCATCCACACTAGTCTTGAATACCCGGTTTCTGAGTGATTTACCCATCCCCTCATCAGTAATCATACTACCCGCAATCTCCGCCACAGCCTTAAGATCCGCACTTGCACCAGTCGTAATCGCATCCTCGCCAAAAATCACCTTCTCCGCCACACGCCCGCCCATCGCACGCGCCAAGATGTCCTTCAACTCATAGATATTCTTATAGCTTCTATCCTCTGGAGGCAAGAACCAAGTCACGCCACCAGTACGTCCGCGCGGGATAATTGTCACTTTGTGCACCGGATCAGAATCCGGCAACACATGCCCCACCACCGCATGCCCCGCCTCATGATACGCCGTAATCTTGCGCTCATATTCGCTCATCACCTTGCTCTTGCGTTCCGGGCCAATCGCTACTCGCTCAAACGCCTCATCAACATCCGCCCTCGTAATCGTTTTACGTCCAGCTCGTGCCGCTGTGATCGCCGCTTCATTCGCGATATTCGCGAGATCAGCACCACTCGACCCCGGCGTCTTCCCGGCCAAAGTATTCAGATTTACATTACTGTCCACTGGTTTGTTCTTGAAGTGCACCTTCAAAATCTCCAGGCGGTCTTTGCGCTCTGGCAAAGTCACATTCACATGACGGTCAAATCGCCCTGGTCGCAATAACGCCTTATCTAGCATATCCACACGGTTGGTCGCCGCAATCACAATCACACCAGTCTCATTATCAAATCCGTCCATTTCCACCAAAATCTGGTTCAACGTCTGCTCATCCTCACGTCCAGACCCGCCGCGCGCGTCGCGCTTGTGCGCTACCGCGTCAATCTCATCGATAAACACAATTGACGGCGCATTCCTGCGAGCCTTACCAAACAAATCACGCACACGAGAAGCGCCCACACCCACGAACATCTCAGCAAACTCCGAACCGGAAATCGAGAAGAACGGCACCTTCGCTTCGCCCGCCACCGCGCGCGCCATCAGAGTCTTACCCGTACCCGGGTCGCCCGCCAGCAAAACACCACGCGGAATCTTCGCACCCAGCGCCTCATATTTCTTCGGCTTCTTCAAGAAATCCACCACTTCCCACAAATCCTGCTTCGCTGCTTCGTTTCCCGCCACATCATTAAACGTCACGCGATTCTTATCGCCTGTATAGGCTTTTGCCTTTGCCCGCCCGAAGCCCATCGCCTGATTATTCATCCCCTGAGTCTGCTTCATCATGAAAACCAACACACCAATAATCAACACCGTCGGAATTATCAAGAACGCCGCATCCAACACAGTCCCCCAAGCATCCACCGGATCCTCAATTCGCACCTGCACCAAACCGGCAGCAATCACATCCGCGAATCCCTGATCCTGCAGAGTCCCCGCTCCATCCTTGCGCGAAGTCAACTTCGGCAAATCCACACCCTCTCGCGGAATCACCTCGAGCGCATTCCCGCGCATAATAATCGTTTCGATCTTCTCCTGTTGTACCAGCACCAGAATCTCGGTCAGGTCGCGTTCTTCGGTCGGTTCGGAAGGGAACAACACGTTCCCAATCGCCACAAATATCACAATCAATAGTCCCCAAAAAACCGCCAGTCGCAGCATATTTAAAGGGCTTTTTTTCGCAGGTTTTTTGCCAACAGAATTATTCATCAATACTCCTTTTCTTCACCTATTATACCACGATACCACCCCATAAAAAACCGCTAATACTATTGACTTTTATAGTTAAGTGTGCTATAATGATAGTATAGGGTCCATTTCGGACCGTTTTTTGTACTACATCTTCTTCAATAACTTCATCGCCCACTCATAATGACTAGAGGTGGCAGAGACCATATATTGACCGAGCGAGGTCGTGCCGGTCCACTTATAATATCCCTTGGTGAACAACTCCTCATCCGTGTGCTTCTCGGCAATTTTCATTACTTTCTCATGGCTCTCCTCAAGCATCCCCACAGCCGCCCCAAGCGGTACGTCTTGATAGCTTTCCCAGAACTCCTTGTTCAACTCTGGCGTGGTCTTCCACGTAAACCCTTCCGGCAAGAAAGCCGCCTCGTGCCCCGCCATATTCGCCTCATACCACTCTAGAAATAACTTATGCCACGCATGTAGATGCATCACCAAGTCGCGGGCATTTCTGTCCTGCGTCCCACACATTATTTCGCACCTTTCTGTTTCAACATCTCCAGCAGTTTCGCCAAACCCTCATTCGCTTGCTTGATTAAGTCTTCTTTGTTTTTTGGTCTGCTCATTTTCCTCCTTATTATCTCCAATTATCCGCTATCGTCAGGGCATCAAGCGCGCCAGAACCAGTAAATGTGTAAGCGCGAGCAGCCGGCGTAATTCCACCCAGCTTGTTCGTGACAAAGCTCTGCGCATATCCAGTAATTGAGCGTGCATTATTGAACGTGTAATAGAATACTCCGGTCGTACCACCGGCAAGCGCCTGAGTCACCTTGCCCGCGAAATTTGCGTTAGTCCAGATACTCAAGACGTCCGTGGATGCGGTAGTGTTTGCATATGCGAAGTTCTCGAACGCTCTCAAGAACATGCTCGTCAAAGTTGTCACGTTCGTCAAGTTAATTGAATTCATCAACCCCGCTGGAATCACCGTGGAGGTGGAAGTGTAAGCGAAGCTTGAGAACGTTTGATAAAACATGTACGCCGTATTCGTAGTCACACCAAAGTCCAAAAAGTTGAATAGTCCAGCCGGCACTGCGGCCACCTGGGACCGGTACCCAAAGTTCTGGAACGCACCATAGAACATATACGTCATATTGGCCGTCTTCGCGGTATTCACGCAGCTAAACAATCCGGTCGGCAATGTCGCAACCGTAGAGTTATAACCGAAGCCCATAAACGTCTGATAGAACATATACGACAAATCCGTCGCACCAATCGTACTAATGTAGTCAAACAATCCAAGCGGCACATTTGCAACCGTAGAATTATAACCATAATTCGTAAAAGTATTACGGAACATCTGCTGCGCGTTTGTACCGCTCGCATTTGACCCTTCCAAGAAGTCAAATAATCCGCTCGGAATTGTCGACACAGTCGAGTTGTACGCAGCGCCGTTGAACATATTCATGAACATATACGACAGGTTCGTGGAGCCAGTCATATCTATCCCATCAAATAGCCATGCTGGGATCGTCCTTAGATTCCTCGTGCCATCAAACATATACGCAAACCTATAAGTCGCATTGCGCGTGCGCATCAAGTCGGTTATCGACGTATCAATAGTCTTGATCTTGTTCTTATTAGCCGCAGCTGCCGCGCCAGTCGTGCCAGTACCAAACCCAAACGCATCCAGCCACCCAGCAGTCGCCCCGCCATTTGACATGATAGTAATCTGATATTCGCCCGCCCCGCCAGTGCTAACATAATCATGTGTAATTCCAGCCGCCGCTCCAACGCCAGTCGCAGTCTGAATCGCCGATCCATCTCCCCAGTCAATCCTCCAACTATATGCTTTTGTCATATTCCCACTCACAAAGCCTTGCGTCGGAATTATGAAAGTTGTTGCTGTGCCAGTCTGATACCCAGCATTAGTATCAATCACATCCGTCAGCTTCGTATTGACCGTAAACTTGAACTCTTGCGGCCAACCAAACGTCGGCGTGTTCTGATTAATATGCCCAAACACCGAAATCGAAATCGCTGGCAACACACCCACCGGACCAGTCGGCGCCTCGCAAGTCGCCGTAGTGTCATCAACCACTGCTAAATTATCGCAATTATATCCATTGAACAACACTTCATAGAGATAATCGAAGTTCGTCCCAGTCAGTGTAATCGGCGTACCCGGATCACCCCAAGTCGGAGAGATGCTCGTTATCACCGCCAGCGGTAGCGGTGTCGTCACAGCATTCAGCACCATCGTATTTCGATAATTTCCCGGTATCAGACTCATATCGGCTTTCACGCCCATCCTCACAGTAGTCTCTTCGCCCTGCACCGAATTAGTCGAAGTCTTGACGTTCCACGAAGCCGCATCGCTCGCCGGGACCGGATAATAGACGTCAAAAGCCCCCCGACTGGCGCCCCATGAATTCACAGGGAATGATGCTGTAGCCACACTTGGCGTGCCAATCGGCCCAATCTTATTCTTGTCATCCAGCCCCGAACACGCATCGCCAGCGTATACAACTGTCCTCAAACATTGATCGGTCGTGAGCATATTCAGAGACAGCGTGTATCCAAGCGGGTCGTTCGTCCAAACCTTCGCAACCAAATTACCAGTCGCCAACGTCGAATCAATTGCGTTTGCCTCGCCCATGTATACATCATTAGTAGAAACTTCCAGGATGATAGCTGATTCTACCTCAATTTGCACCCCTGCATCCGAGGCATTGCTCATATTTAGCTGGACTTGCAGCACTTCGCTACCAACCAACAACCCCGCAATAAACATCAGGAAAAACGTCGGCAAAGCATACAGGTAACTCCTGAATTTCATATCATAATTATATCACAAGCGAGATGAGGAAACACCGGACCACGCCAGCTAATATTTCTGCTATAATTACTCCATCTATGCCGTTTCTTCAGAAATCACTATCAACACAAACCAAATGGCAAATCGTACTCGTCTCCGCCGCCATTGTTGGTATCACCGCCCTACTCGCCTGGGACGTATCAGTCGGCGGACCTCTTACCAGCCTGTTCCTCAACCGCGACGAAATTACCGAGCTCGTCCGCTCTGCGACCGTATTAGGACCACTAATCTTCGTGTTGATCTATATACTCTCCGTCATCATCGCGCCTGTCCCAAGCCCAGCCGTCGCCATCGCCGGCGGATATATTTTTGGCTGGTGGGGTATACTATGGTCACTAATCGGCTCCTTCGTCGGCTTTTATCTAGTTTTCGCTGCCACCCGTAAATTCGGCCGGCCATTTGTCGAAAAAATCCTCAAGAAGGAAGCTCTTCACCGCTACGACACCCTGCTTGGCAAAGGCGATGGCGCGCTCGTCTTTATCCTTTTTCTTCTCCCAATATTTCCGGACGGATTCCTTGCATACTTATCTGGCCTAACAAAACTGTCAATTCGCGACCTCATGTGGATGGCGATGCTCGGCCGAATCCCTGGAGCCATACTCAGTATATACGTTGGCAAAAGTCTCGATGATGCCAACTATTGGTCCGTCGCCTTCGCCGCTGTCACCTTAACCGTCTTGACTGTGCTGGTTTATTTCAAACGCGATAATCTCTTGAACTGGGCCCGCAAAACCTTCAAGAAAAAGCATGAAGAATAAGAAACTAGTAGTAATCGCGTCCATAGTAGTCCTGATCATAGCCGGTATTCTTCTTTTTTTCATGCTCCGCGACCTCTGGCCGCTCATCACTGGCATGGTTGAAGGAGGAAACCAAGAGATCGAATACTTCAAAACCTACGGTTACAAAGGCATACCCATTCTCATCGGCATCGAAGCGCTGCTCGCCATAATAGGCTTCATCCCAGCCGCACCAGTCCACATTCTCGCTGGTCTCGCTTACGGCCCTTGGCTTGGCTCTTTCATTGCAATCTTCGGTGGAGTCCTCGGTAATACCGCCATTTTCTTTATCTTCATGCAATTTCACAAAGTCTTCAATTATATCTTCGAGCCCAAGAAAAAGTCGAATTTCCTCGGCGTCGAAACAGTCCGCAAAATGAAATACCCAGAACTTATCACCGTCGCCGCATACTCAATCCCGGGTCTTCCAAACCTCTTGGTCCCTTACTTATTCTCTCGCGCTGGCATCCCGTACTGGCGCTTCATTCTCGGCGTTACGCTTTTCGGCGCACCAGGGGTTATCATGCTCGTCATAACCGGCGACGGCATTGCCCACGGCGACTGGATGGTGGTCGGAACCATCGTGGTAATCATGGCCATCTTCGGCATCATTATTGCCACCAATGGCAAGCGCATACTCAAGTTAATCAAGAGTGACAGATGAAATCAGAATCGTTTACAGGCAAGGTCGAAGTGTTTCCAGACGGCTGGGTCTATATTCGAGTCCCAACTGCGAATAGCAACCCCTACCTCGAGTACCGCAAAATTGGCAACGTCCCGATTATTGCCAAAACTGGTAATTCAGAGTGGTCGACGCTACTATGGGCTTTCGGAGACGGCATGTTCTTCATTACCCTCCCCGCCAAAATCCGCACCAAACAAAAAATCAGCGCTGGCGACAACATCACAGTGCAATTCAAACTCAGAAATAAATAATCATCCAAAATGCCGTACGTTTTGGTTCTTGGGCTTATTCCGCCATCTGAAATAAATAATCTCAGTCCCCACCTGCAAGACTAATAGAATTACCCATAGGATATTTTCTAGGGTCTCAACCTTATTATTTCGCAACGCACCAGCAAAACACACCGCATACAGCAACGAAAACATCATCGGCATCCATCTCTGCCCGATGTCGATTTCCGACATTTTCTTCCCAGCGTTCTGCACCAAAGTCACAATCAGATTAATCACAAAGTATCCAACGCTAATCATCAGGATACTCGGCAAAACCTGCTCAAAAAACTCAACCCTCGGCGTATAGTACGGGTTGCTGCCATACATCAAATCAAT
>Ga0123356_10005785_pt1 | contig 12551 bp, 6 predicted proteins | sample TergutEmb28metaG_2_FD_92546 | JGI IMG/M metagenome (GOLD analysis project Ga0123356, IMG submission 92546) | Embiratermes neotenicus P3 segment gut microbial communities from Petit-Saut dam, French Guiana - Emb289 P3 | ecosystem: Host-associated > Arthropoda: Insects > Digestive system > Gut ... | reverse complement strand
TGTCCCCTCGCAGGATTGTCCCCTCGCAGGATTGTCCCCTCGCAGGATTGTCCCCCCGCAGGATTGTCCCCTTGTCATTAAATCAGTCAGTGAATGCAGTGTGTTTGAATTTGTTTACTTTCGGGGGTGAAAAATTCAAACACACTGTATTCGCTGACCACATTATTACTTATTCTCCGCGATAAACTTGTCCCATTTTTCGAGCCTGTCCTTTAATAGGGCAGGTACTTCTAAATTGTAGGGGCAGCGTGAGACGCAGGCGCGGCAGGCGGTGCAGGTGCGGGCGGTTTCCATTATTGAGCCTGCCATTTCTATTGAGCGGTAGGCGGGCAGGCGTTTCATGAAACTGGTGGTGTTCAGTGCCATGCTGATGCCTATTCCCTGCGGGCAGGGGCGGCAGTATTCGCAGCGGTGGCACCAGTTGCTGCCCATTTCTTCTTTGACTTTCTCGATGGCTGCAGCATCTGCAGCGGTGAAAGGTTCATTTGCATTAGCTATTTTAACGATCTCTTCCATCTCGGATAACTTCTCGATGCCGGGATCGGGAACGATGTTGTCAAACTGGGCAAGATAACGGAAGCATAAACCTGCGTCATCTAGCAGACCGCCGCCTAACGGTTTCATTGCTATGAAGCCCATATCCAGTTCTTTGGCGAGCGGGATCGCTTCTTCCAAAGCCTCAACATCTATAAAATTGAATGGCAACTGCACCGCGTCGAATTTGCCGTCTCGCATTATTTGGATCGAAGTGCGGACACTGTGGCTTGAGAAAGCAGGGAAACGTACTTTTCCTGCCTGAACGGCTTCCATCAAACCGGCAAATGCGCCATCCTCTCTCATCACCTCTTCGTAAACTTCCTGTGATGAAACCCCGTGGAGCTGGTAAAGATCGATATGATCAACACCTAACCGTTTCAATGAAAGGTCGACATGTTCCAGAAATGTCTTCTTATCTCTTGCGCCGGATTTTGATGCGATGACAAGGCTGTCTCTTGGAATATCCTTTATGGCTATCCCGATCCTTTCCTCACTGGTTGTATATCCGTTAGCTGTGTCGAGGAAGTTGACACCAAGATCGATCACACCGCGCACAACAGATACAGCGTCCTCTGTACTTAGACGCTGGATGGGGATGCCTCCGAATGCGATTTTGCTTACGAGCAGTTCAGTTTTTCCAAAGCGTACTTTTTCCACTTGATTATCCCCCTTAATAATATCTAACCGTCAGACCTTTATCCTGTGACACTTTATTCCGAAAGCCTGTTGATTATCTCATCAAAATTCATAAGCTCGGTATTTTCCCTGAGCCAGACAACAAGATCATTATCAGAATCGTAAGAATAAATCTCCAGCTCTTCAAGAGCTGCGTCAACATTACTCATTTCATAGTCCTTGCATGCCTGGAGCAGTCTGTTTAGTATTTCCGGGTCAGGCTTGCTTTTCTTTGGCTTTTTGTTATCTGCATCTATCTCTTCAAGGATTTTTTCAATTTCTGATATAAGGGTTTCAGTTTTCGCAATAAGGATCGAATTATTAGCTATTATGTGATCATAATCGTTGTTGATAGATGATTTTTCCAATGATTCTGCAATGTCGGCGATTTCACCTGCACATATTCCGCCGCTTGAGCCTTTTAATCCGTGTACTGCTGTTGTATAGCCGGAAAGATTTTCACGGTCGATTTTTTGCATTTCCTTAAGAAGAGGAACGGTGTTTTTTGCATATGATCGCAAAACATCAACATATGCACTTTTGTCATTGTAAAAACGTGATAATCCTTTTTCGATATTTACCCCGGGAATGCCTTTTTCAAGAGCTTGCCAATTTTTATCATCATTTTGAACGGGTTGATCCAAATCCTCTGTACGGCAGTACAATTTCTCGAGTTCACTATCACGGATCCACTCACGTATGACGTTATCCAAACTCGCTATTTCAATGGGCTTAGAAATAAACGCCTGGAATCCTTTTTGTAAAAACATTTCTTCATTACCGACAATAGCGTTTGCAGTAAGAGCGATAATTGGTATATCTTTCGCATAATCGGAACCTATTTCCCTGATCCGGCGTGTTGCTTCGATCCCATCCATACCCGGCATCATATGATCCATAAAAACCGCGTTATACCTTACACGTTTATCAAGGATCGCTTCGATCGCGTCCTGACCGTTTGTTACACAATCGATCTGCATATTGTATGGTTTCATCAACCCTCTGGCTACGTCGAGATTTGTTATCACGTCATCAACGATCAATACCCGTGCGTACGGCATGTTAAGCCTTGTCAGACTTCCTTTCTGCTGTCGCTTGATTTCCGAGTAAGTCAACTGCTTCAAGCTTTCAATGACCTCCGGCCCGATCATTTCGTCGGTGACATGCTTTTGAGCAAACCGGACGGTGAAAACACTTCCAACCCCGTACTCACTGACGGCATCGATATGACCATCCATCTGCTCGACCAGCCTTTTCGCAATGGATAAACCCAGTCCGGTTCCTATTATCCTGCGGTTTGCAGACATATCTACCTGAACGTAATCCTTGAACAGATTATCCATATCTTCCTGTCTTATGCCTATACCGGTGTCCCGGATTATGAAGGTCAACCAGTCTATATCACCATCACGGTTGCAGCTAACTGTCAGTTCAACTGTCCCCATCATGGTATATTTAAAGGCATTTGACAGTAAATTGTTTAATATCTGTTTTATTCTGAGTTCGTCACCGTAAAGATGAGTCGGCAGGCTTTCGCAAACGTTCATTATGAACTCGATCGGTTTATCTCCCTTGTGTAATATGCTTTGCGTAACAGCATCATTAATCATGCTGGGAATATCATATTTTACAGGGACGAGTTCAAATTTACCTGCTTCGATTTTAGAAATATCAAGGATATCATTTACAGTACTGAGCAGCGTTGTACCTGCGTTGTTGATCTGAGCCAATCTGTAGCGGCTTTCTTCATTTAAGCCGTCGTCTGTTTCCAGAACTAAATTTGACAATCCGATGACCGCATTTAAAGGTGTCCGTATTTCGTGGCTCATATTGGCAAGGAAGACACTTTTAGCCTTATTGGCTTCTTCCGCTTCAAGCCTTAATCTTTCTATATTCGCAATAGTATTTTTCTCTTCGGATATATCCATTATCGTGCCTAATGTACGGATCGCCTCGCCGAACTCGTCGCGGATGGATTGCCCGGTAGCGCGAACATAGACATACTCCCCGTTTTTCTTCCTTGCCTGATATTCCGGGTCGAAAGGTGTTTTTCCTGTTGGATCTGCTATATGGTTATTGATCTTGTCCGTAACCATTTGATAGTCGTCAGGATGCAGGCAGTTGTAGAAACTGCTCAGCAAATTTGGGAAGTCGTCCTCGTCGTTATATCCTAAAATCTCTCTAAATTCGTTGGAATATGTGATTATATTTTTGATATTCATCGGATCGTCCCGTATTATCTCCATGTCCCAGACACCGATCCTTGCCGCTTTGTTGATCAGGTTTATTTTAGCCAGCTGCAGCTCGTTTATTTCATAAGCACGCATGATGCTCTGTTCACGCTTGCGTGTTTCTGTCAGATCCATCAACGCACCGGCAATGCGTATCACGTTGCCTCTGTCATCGCGAATTGCTTCGCCGCAAGCACGGAAATATGCGTATTCACCGTCTTTTCTCAGTAACCTGTATTCTGCATCATAAGGCGTTTGACCGGTCGTATCTGCGATATGCTTTACGACATCGGTGATCGCGATTTCTTTATCATCGGGATGCAGGTGCTCTTTCCAGTTGTACAATGTGTTTGGAAAATCGGTCTCGTCCGTGTACCCGAGCATTCTTCTGAATTCATCAGTGAAAATAACAGTGTTGTCCGGATGGAAGAAATTGTTTTCAAAAATCTCCACGTCATATAAACCGATCCTTGTGGCTTTAATGACAGCGTTCAGTTTAGTGAGCTGCAGTTCGCTTTCTATTTGTGCGCTTATGTGTTCCCGTTCACGCCGGCGCAGATCAGTGATATCATGTGCATATCCAATTATAGCGATACTGTTTTCATATGGGATTTTCCTAAACTCAATGTCCAGGATTCTTCGGGTATTTCCTAAATGAAACTCTGTTTCAAACTTATCTACACCAACCTTTGCGGCTGTTACAAGTCTTTCCTGTAATGTTTTCGTAATTCGACCGTCCGGCTGGACTTTAGGCAGGCTTTGCGCAATACGCGCAGCAAACCCGGCAAACATTTCTTCTTTTGTATCAAATCCCATGAAGTTCATTGCAGCGGCATTGCAATCGATCACTTTAAAATCTCTGTCGAATAAAATATTTATGTACGGGCTTGCATCGAATATTGCAAGAGTAGTGACCTGTGATGCTTCCAGATCGCGCATTATTTGCTTTTGATCGCGCAGGTCGCGACCGTATCCGATAGCAATATAGTCACCATCATATTCAATGCGTGTGAGTGTGACTTCCATTGGTATCAATGAACCATCCAACCCCTGATTCATCCACTCAAAAATGCATTTACCTTCAGTGAACGCTATGTTAAGTAATTCACGGGCTTTAGCAGCCGTAGGCTGACCGTCAGGTTGAATTGCAGGAGCAAGCTCTAAAAATTTCTCCATGTATTCAGCTTTGTCCTGCATATCAAACAGCTTTAGAGCTGCTTCATTGCAGTCAAAAACCTTGCCGTCCCTGCTCCATAAGTTGCAAATGAGCGGCATAGAATCCATCATAATCTTAAAGCGTAAAAGAGCGTCATCTGCGACATATTTCTGCCTTATCGCAATGTTTTTCTTATGTTGGGCACGTATCAGAAAATAACTAAGCCCGGCAGCAATGAGTAACCCGGGTATGATCAAGAACCACCACATAGACGCCTCCAAAATACATGCTTAAGTAATTTCGTATTACTTTACCATATATTCATTCATAATTAAACATATTTTTCTAAGTGTTTTGTTGGTTCTATTACAGTTATTGCACACAAGAATACAAGCCGGCGGTCGTCTCGTTGTAAATATGCAAAAAAAGATACATATATCGGGTTTTTATGATATGCTGAGATTACGCACCGTTAGCTGTCAATAAAAAGCAAAAACTGAAATTTTAACTAAGAGGGTGTATCTATGTACTTAAGTTCTGATGCTGTAAGGATCACACAATTTTTCGGGTTTGACTGGTTTTTTCGTCATGCGGATATGTATGGAGATGAACCCGGTGAAGGTTTAAACGGTTATGACCCTGTGCAGTTGCCTCATGACTGGAGCACAGAGTATCCATATGATGAAAATGCTGCCACCTTCGGTTCAGGAGGGTATGTAAAAGCAGGAGTCGGTTGGTACAAGAAAGTTTTTCGTGTTGCTGATACATGCAAAGGAAAGCATATATCGTTATTATTCGACGGTGCTTATATGAATGCAAAAGTGTGGATAAACGGCGTTTTACTTGGTGAGCATGTGTACGGGTACACACCGTTTGAGTTTGAAATCAAGGATGTTCTCAACTATGTTGGAGAAAACGAACTTATTGTACGTATAGATAACTCATTTCAACCGAATTCACGTTGGTATTCAGGCTCCGGTATTACTCGTGATGTCCGGTTAAAATGTGTCAATGAAAGTTTTATTCCTACTTATGGTACATATATTACTTCTAAAATAGTATCGGAAGACAAGGCGGAAATTTCTATTACAACAGAGATAAGAACCGGGGAAAACCTGACATTGATCACGACGCTGACTGACGAGGACGGCAAGGAATGCGTTTGCTCGGAAATTGACTGTGCGGCAATAGATTTGTCAGATAAAGGAGCGACCAAACAAACATTATCGCTGCATGATCCAAAGCTTTGGTCGGCAGAAACACCATATTTATATACTGCAGTATCGGTTTTGAAAAAAGGGGATAAGATCCTGGATGAATACAAAACCGTATTCGGAGTGCGTTCAGTAATCATGGATCCCGAACGTGGTTGTCTCATTAATGGAAAGCAGGTGAAGCTGAACGGCGTATGTCTCCATCATGACGGTGGTTGTGTAGGTGCAGCAGTGCCCGTAAAAATATGGGAACGGCGTTTGAAAAAACTAAAGGAGATGGGATGCAACGCAATCCGTTGTGCACATAATCCACCTGACCCAGGACTGCTTGATCTGTGTGATGTATTAGGCTTCTATGTGCTTGATGAGGCATTTGATGAATGGGAGTTGCTCAAAGGGAAGACGGCAGGCAGTAATACACACGAGAGCAGAGGTTATTCGGAGTGGTTCGAGGATAATCATGTTGCTGATATCGAAGCTATGCTTTACCGTGACCGCAACCATCCGTCTGTCATTATGTGGAGTATCGGCAACGAAGTGCCGGAGCAATCCGTGCCGGACGGGCATGTATTAGCAAAAAAACTGCAGGACATCTGCCATCGTTTAGACCCGACTCGTCTTTGTACTCAAGCGAATGATCAGATATGCTCCGAACCGCACCCTGCTACCAAAGAATTCCTCGACACATTGGATATCGTGAGCTATAACTATACACCACGCTGGAGAACACGCGCAGAGACACTTTATGATAATGATAAACGCGCAAATCCCGATTGGCTTATCCTTGGAGTGGAGAACATGTCAGCGGCGGGAAAACGCGGAGATTATCGCATAGACCTGCCGGCAGGTTATTGGCGTCGTCCGTACTTTTCTGCGGTAGTAAACATACAAAGGCTCCTGCGATATACAATGACACATGACTATGTAATGGGAGATTTCATGTGGACGGGAATAGATTATCTCGGTGAAGCTCACTGGCCAAACAGGAGCACAATATCAGGTGTTCTTGACACCTGCGGTTTTCCAAAGGATCATTACTACTTCTATCAAAGTATCTGGAAGAGAGATAAACCGATGATACATGTTTATCCTCACCGCAACCTGGATCTGCCGGAGGGACAGGTGATACCTGTGTTATGCTACACGAATTGCGAGTTTGCGGAGCTTTTTACCGGTGGAAGATCATATGGTAAAAAAGCTTACAGCTATCCTCTTTACGGCATGACAGAAACTTACGGGCACTGGGATAAACCGCAAATAGCGGCGAATACTGACGATATGTTCCTTAGTTGGGACGTACCGGTCTCGCGGGATACAATAGAAGTGATCGGTTACATTAACGGGGAAAAGGTATGCTGTCACAAAGTAGAAGCCGCAGGCGAACCGGCGGCGATCCATGCTGTGTGTGATAGTGATGTATTACAGGCTGATGGCAGGGATATAGCGCATATTGAAATTTCGATCGTTGACAGTGAAGGTGTGATCGACCCGGTTGCAAATAATGCAGTGACTGTCAAGGTTGAAGGAGCAGCGGAACTGATAGGTATCGACAATGGAATGCCCGATTCTCACGAGTCTTTTAAAGGCAGCACCATGAACGCTGGCTGCGGATTGCTGCTTGCGATAGTCCGTGCGAAACGTGAACCGGGAAATGCGGTGATCACGATTACATCGGAAGGATTAAAGTCTGCAGTTGTTAAGCTTTGCGTTTTTTTGCCTGCTTAATCGTTCTTTAATAAGTTCTATGAATGTATCCGGTGAAATCACCCGCAGATAAGGACCAAATGACAGAACTCTTATTAGCAGCTCTGTTTCATCAGCTTTGTTATAGTGCAAAGTCATTTGATAATGCATTTCATCGAACTTTACTGTTTCCTTCTTCAAATGGGAGAAGTGCAGCATTGCGCGCTCAAGAGCATTTCTTTCATCGATAAGATCAAGAACAAGAGTGCCGGTGTGTATTTTTGGTTGCTGCGGTATCTCACGAGGTCGATGGACTGGCTTAGCCGAGGTAACACGACCCATATTGATCGTCAAAGTGCTTTTATTGTCTGTGACACACAAGCGGAATTTATCGTCTTTTGATGAATATTCAAGATACCACGGATAACATATATGCTTCTGTGCCTTGTCTCCTCCGGCAATTGTGCAGATCTCTAAGAAACGTTTTTCTTTTATTGCCTTCAGGGCAGTTTGAAAATGGGATATATATGATAAATCATCGAAGGGGTCACCATTTGTGTAACGGTCATAGAAGTAAAATGTATCAGCATCGTACAAAGGTTCAACATCCTCAAGCCCCTCATCGGTCACATCAAAAAGTTTGATCCTGGGATCGTTCAGCAGTGCCTTCATCCAACGTTTTTGCAATATTGTCAGCGGCATGGCCGGTATGTGTTTGACCGGAGTGTTCATATCATCTGTCAACAATGACCAGTCGCTTTTTAAGGCGTTGGGTATCTCAAGAACACTTTCGTCAAATGCCTTTTTACGGATGATCTCATTCAGTTGCTTACCGGTGAGATCGCCTTTGCACGCCTTACTAAGTACATCGGCAACTACATTAAAGTAACTGCCGTATATTTCATGAAACAACATTGTTCTCACCTCCTATGTACATCGTATACATCACATCGAGGTCTTCAAGAAATGTTTTACGTGTGTGATCGCTGGTGGTGTCGAAGGACACAATGCGTCCAATAAAAGTTCTTATCCAGGGGAGCATTTCTGAGGTATCATAGACATCTGCACTGAAACGATACAGGTTGCCGCCGATCTGTTCTACACTGCCGCAGCGTTTTTCGCGATTTAAACGTTCCACGATAAAGGCTTCATCCGGCTCAGCACGTACAATGAACTCTATGTGGTCGAGGTGGATGTCAAGCCCCGATGATACGCCCCACATGTTTTCGAGGAATTTATATGATTGAGTCAAACGTTCATTAAAATCATCATCCGGTGCACCGGCTTCAGCTCTTCTTATAGTATCCAGTCTGTAGAGGTTTATCCGGTGCGCGTTATGAGAATAAGCCATTATGTATCTTCTGCCGCTTTGAGTGCTGACCGCTATCCGCAGCGGAGTGACAGTATGACTTGACGGGCTGTCACGTCTGGGGTTGAATATGTGGATTTCTGCCATGCGTTTTTCGTTGATTGCCAGGAGCAGGGTGTACAGCACCTCGCTTTCAGGTGCATGCAGTATGTAATGATGTTTATATCGAAAGTGGTCAGGGGTATCGGGCAGCTTATCGAGCAGATAAGAACCTACGACACCAAGCGGGTCTTCCTCCGAATAGAATGTAACAGCGTCTGCCCATTGCTGCAGCGGGACATTGTCGATATTCTTGCGATACCGGAGTTGCTTACCGTGCTTTTCGGATGTGAGCAGTCCAAGTGATTCATACTCTTTGAGCTTTATACGTACTATAGCTTCATCCAGAAATACCGGGGTTTCAAACATCGAGATATACTCATTTCCCAGTACATCGACCAGTTCGCTGACAGTGAAAGCACTGCCGTTATGCAAGGCATCGAGGATGAAGAAGTTGAGCATTATATCTTTGGAGGTGAAGCTTTTTGCTTTGAATGCCTTGTAGAGAGGGTTGTGCTTTATTTCGCGGCTGTCGATCGATATGAAGATCCTTTTACCGTCCGGACCCTGCCGAAATGACATATATTCACCGAGCCAGCTTTCAACACGCCTGCGTTCATTATCATAGCTGCGTGCACTCTTTGCGTTATACTCGTCGCGGCGTTTGAAACCGTAGACATAGAAATCACGCAAATAGTCCCTGATACGGTCGAAATTTTTGATCAACTCGCTGTACGGCACCGGCAAACCCACCTCTCTTTGGTAAAGTATACCCAAAAACCTAATAACCTGCAAGGAAATCAAAAAATGAAAATCCTTACTGATGAAAAGATGTCCCAATAATGTCTCACGCTTCTTGTTATACTCCAAGCCAAAGAGAGTTATCAAGGAGCGTGATTTTATATGTTGTTTTACAAAATCGAAGCTGATATCGTTAACGCAAAGACTTTTACTGTGTGCGGCAACGGCAGTGAAACAGAGAGACCGGGTAAGCGAAAAAAGTCCAAAAAATTCCGTGACAGCGACGAATGGAAGAACTTCAAGGAATTTTCTTCGCAGCATTCCGATGAGATTTTCCGGAAAAGTGATAATAAAGTATATATCTTCACATCCGGAATAAAACAAGAGACGGCTATTCAAATAGGCATTATTTCGCGGTGTGATGTTGACACAGAGAAACTTACAAGAGAGTACTTATCACTGATCGCTGCTAAATTCAAGAAACCCGTCATCGAAGAAACTACTCTGTATTCGATCATCAATATGCTGCAGATTAGCTGTAGAAATGATCTTGTCAAAGATGATGATGTTGTATTGGAACGCTTTGATCTCAGCGATTTATCAAGACGCAGCTACAGAGGGATCGATTATAGCGAGGTAATACTTACTGATGAGATACGCGAAAATGCCCTTATCAGCAAAGCAGGATCGTTGCTTTGCAACGAAACTCTGGTGCCCGAAATCGAAAGGATCTATCAAGTTCCGGCAAAGGATGCGGAAAAGGGGCATCCTGTCCACTACATGATCCAATGCAGCGACTCTCAGGTAACGGAGCAAATGACAAGAGTCTTGCTCTCGGCACTTTATGATAACAAGAGGATCCGCAGCAGACGCAGCTGTACCGTCACTTTTGATAATGATTTCGACTTCCCGGCGCAGTATTTCGAATCATTATGCCGTTCCTGTTTTGGCAGTGTCATGGTTTTTAAGTATGGCGATGATCTTGATGATGATGATGAGTACGCAAAGCCGGATATGGATGTGATAGAGAAGCTGTGTGACACGATAAAAAAGTATAAAAACGATATGCTGACGATTCTTTGCATTTCCCGCAGCAACGAGAAAGTAAGAAGTGCATTGTTTGAATCCCTTGGTTCGGTGACGATCGTACCTCTTAAAGAGGACGTTGTGTTCGGGGAAAAAGCAAAAAAATACCTGCGTCAGCTTGTAAAAAACCAAGGTACAAAAGCAGATAAATCTCTGTATGGCGTTATTCGTGATAACGAAAAAGGATATCTTGCAAGCGATTTAAACAGCATTTTTGATCAGTGGTACAGTAAAAAGCTGAAAACCCGGGTTTTTCCGCAATACGCGGCTTTTGATTCAGCAAGTGCTCACGTGGTTAAAGAAAAGCCGAAGGGTAGTGCTTACTCCGACATGGAAAAGATGATAGGTCTTTCTGAAGTAAAGGCAGTGATCAATCAAGCGCTGGATTTCTACAAAGCACAAAAGCTGTTCAAGGATAAAGGGATACCAATGGAAAACACAGCTATGCACATGGTTTTTACAGGCAATCCGGGTACAGCAAAGACTACTGCCGCACGCTTGTTTGCGCAGATAATGAAGGACAACGGACTGCTATCGGAAGGCAAGCTATTTGAAGTCGGGAGAGCTGATCTGGTAGGCAGATTTGTCGGCTGGACAGCACCGATCGTAAAGCAAAAGTTCAAGAACGCAAAGGGTTCAGTGTTGTTTATTGACGAGGCGTATTCACTTGTTGACGACAGGGATGGTCTATATGGTGATGAAGCAATAAACACGATCGTTCAGGAGATGGAGAACAACCGCGAAGACATGGTGGTTATATTTGCAGGATATCCGGATAAGATGGAAGCGTTTTTACAAAAAAATCCGGGGTTACGTAGCCGTATTGCTTTTCATGTTCCGTTTAAGAATTATGATCAGGACGAGTTGTATCAAATCACACAGTTGCTTGCTGAAAACAAAAAACTCTCCCTGGCGGCCGACGTAAAGGACAAACTGCTGTCAGTCTTCAAAGAGTTTAAGGAGCAAAATGACTTCGGCAACGGTCGCTTCGCCCGTAATATGCTTGAAAAAGCACAACTAAAACAGGCTTCTCGACTGGTCGCACTGGATCCTGAAACAGTTGAAAAAGATGATGTCTTAACATTGGTTGCAGAGGATTTTGACACACCTGATCTGCCGGGTGTGCAGAAAAAGACTATAGGGTTTGTCTAGTGTGCCATAACACTATGTGCACTCTCTATGACATAGCTGATATCATCGTCAGTGATTTGGCGGTGAGTTACGAGGCGGATAAGGCTTGAGTTTCTTACATCGCAAAGTATGCTGTGCTTTTCTTCCATTTCTTTTCCAAAAAAACCAGCGCTGCGGGCTTCGTCTAAAAAACGTAAATACACGATATTTGTTTGAACAGCTTCCATATCAATAGAAATACCATCAATAGCATTAAGCCCTGCAGCAAGGGCTTTTGCTCTTTTATGATCGTCAATGAGTTTGTCTGTCATCTGGTTTAGCGAAACGATACCGGCGGCAGCGATGATCCCGACCTGACGCATACCTCCGCCTAGCATTTTTCGTGCTCGTAATGCATCTTTAATAAAAGACTTTGTTCCGCACAGCATTGAACCTACCGGTGCACTCAACCCTTTGGAAAGACAGAATGTGACACTGTCTGTATATTTTACTATTTCTTTTATATCAATACCCAAAGCTGCTGCTGCATTAAATACTCTCGCACCATCCATATGGAATTTTAAGTCAAACTCGTCAGCGATCCTTCTGTACTCTTTAAGATGGTCGATCGGTTGGACAATACCGCCACAGACATTGTGCGTATTCTCTATGCAAATCATTCCCGGTGTCGGAAGATGCACATCCTCAGG
>Ga0123356_10005784_pt1 | contig 12552 bp, 14 predicted proteins | sample TergutEmb28metaG_2_FD_92546 | JGI IMG/M metagenome (GOLD analysis project Ga0123356, IMG submission 92546) | Embiratermes neotenicus P3 segment gut microbial communities from Petit-Saut dam, French Guiana - Emb289 P3 | ecosystem: Host-associated > Arthropoda: Insects > Digestive system > Gut ... | reverse complement strand
TTCTTGGTCTGGACGTACTTGTACTTGCCATAGTCCATAAGGCGGCAAACCGGCGGCACAGCTGTCGGCGCTACCTCTACCAGATCGAGTCCGGCTTTTTCAGCCACCTCGCGGGCTTGATACAACGGCATGACACCCAATTGCTCGCCCTTGTCGCCCACCAGACGTACCTCCCGGCCCCGAATCATCTGGTTAACACGTAACTCTTTAATTATACTGGTAACTACCTCCGTGTAACTATCATTGTGCCGTTGTAACGGCACAATTGGGAATTATACCCCAATTTCTTTAGCTTTGTCCACAATGGCTGCATGCAACGCCTGTTTGAAATCAGCAAAAGGTAAATTATTCTTTTGTTCGCCATTTCTTAAGCGCACAGAAACCGTACTGCTATCAACTTCCTTGTCGCCTACTATGAGCATACAAGGCACGTGGCTCATTTGAGCTTCGCGTATTTTGGCATTCATGCGATCGGCACGTGAGTCCACTTTCAACCGCACGCCTACATTTTTCAACTCGGCATCCAAGCTCTCAGCATATGCCACGTGCCTGTCAGTTACAGGAATTATAACTGCCTGCACCGGGGCAAGCCATACCGGCAATGCGCCGCCGTAATGCTCTAGTAAAAAGCCTATTAGGCGCTCGTGAGTGCTCAGCGGTGCGCGATGGATTATGAGTGGCCGTTCCTTGCTTCCGCTATCGCTTGTATACTCCAGATCAAAACGTTCCGCCTGAGCAAAATCCACCTGATTGGTAGCTAGGGTAAACTCACGCCCAATGGCACTTTTAACCTGCACGTCAATCTTGGGTCCGTAGAAAGCTGCCTCGTCCGCTATCTCAACAAACGAGATATCGTTGACTTGCATTACTTTGCGCACCATGTTTTCCGTTTTGAGCCACATATCGGGGTTATCTACATATTTTTTTCCAAGCCCGGCTTCCCCATGCGTGCTAAAGCGCATAAAGTACTCGTCAATATCCAATACCTTGAAATATTCCAAGTACATGCGTATGACCGCCATAAACTCCTGCTCAAACTGCCCTTCCGTACAGTAGATATGCGCATCATTCATCTGCATGGAACGCACACGCATCAAGCCGAATAATTCTCCGGATTTCTCATAGCGATAACATGTGCCATACTCCGCCAGTCTGAGCGGCAGGTCGCGATAAGAACGCGGTTTACTGGCAAATATTTTATGGTGCATGGGACAGTTCATAGGCTTGATGTAGTAGCAGACGCCTTCCAGTTCCATAGGCGGATACATGGAGTCGGCATAATAAGGCAAATGCCCGCTGCGCTTAAACAGCGTTTCCTTTGTGACATGCGGCGTTTTAACGCGCACGTAGCCATGGCGCAATTCCATATCCTTTGCCAGCTTTTCAATTTCCTCAATCATGGCGCCACCGTTAGGCAACCACAGCGGCAGACCGGGACCCACGTCATCATCAAACGTGAATATTTCCATTTCACGCCCCAGTTTACGATGGTCGCGTTTGGCGGCTTCTTCCTGTTGCGTTATGTAATCATCCAAATCTTTCTGAATGTCAAAAGCCGCACCATAGATACGCTGCAGCATGGGACGATGCTCATCACCGCGCCAGTACGCGCCGGCTATGCTTGTAAGCGTAAATACTTTTATTTCGCCGGTTGCCGCAACGTGCGGACCGCGGCATAAATCCACAAATCCCCCCTGACTGTAGATACTGATATTTTCGCCTTCGGGGATTTCATCCAAGAGTTCCAGTTTATAAGGCTGGTTGGACATTATTTTACGAGCTTCGTCTTTGCTAACGTCCTGTTTTATAAACGTCAAATTCTGCTTGATAATCTCCTGCATCTTTCGGGTAATAAGCGGCAGGTCCTCCGGTGTCAAAGCACGCGGCAACTCAAAATCATAATAAAAGCCATTTTCAATAGCAGGACCTATACCAAAGCGAGCATCCGGAAACAGTGTCTGCACTGCCTCGGCCATTATATGCGCTGCGGAATGCCGCATGGTCTCAAGCCCAATATTCTCTTTATGCATATCCATCTTACATACTCCCTAGAGCAAACAAAAACCTCTGACCAGCTTGAGTCAGAGGAACAGACAGGCCATTTACTAATGCGCCATTATAGCAACAACGAGCCGAAGCTTCAATCGCCATACGTAGAGCAATATGACTGAGCTTTATTACCGCGGAAGAATTGCCGATAACATGACCGCCGCAAATATAGTGCATAAGGATGTGAGTATCAAAACAGACATCCACATACCTGTAGGCAGTCTCTTAATGATGGATCTAACAAGCGCTTCCTCAGACTTAGCCAAAGCTTCTTCGGCGGCTTTTTTGGCGGCTAGGGCAATTTCTTCAGATCTGACCGTGGCTTCGCGTGAAGCATGGCTGGCATCCTCTGCCCGTGACGTGGCTTTCTGGGCAGCTCCCATGGCAGTTTCAGCAGCTTCCTGCGCACCTTTGGCTACAACCACGGCACGGGCTGCCGCCTCTTCGGCTCTCATAGTTGATTGTTCTGTAATAGCCTTCATGGCAGCTGCCATAGCCGCATCACCGGCAGCGTCACAAGCCTCAGCTTTCTTTGTTGCCTCAGCAGCCATCTCAGTCGCAGTAACAGCTATTGACTTGGCTTCTTTGCCACTTTCGTCAGTTTGTTTTGCCTTGGCACCGGAAATACGCGTAGCGGCGGCAACGGCAGCATCCCCTGCCATATCAGACTGCTCTCCCTTGCGGGCACACTGCTCAGCCAAGCAGAAAGCCACTGACGCGGCCCTTTTAGCCTCACGCTCAGCCTCATCAGCCTTGCGGGCAGTATCATTGCCGGGCTCAGCCAAAGCCCTAGCAGCCGCCTCAGCGGCAAGCTTAGCCTTTTCATCGGCAAGACTGATACTCTCCTGAAGCTGCTTAATCATTTCGGCAGCTTCGCTCCTTGCGGTATTGGCACTCTCTTTTGCAAGGGGCCGACGCTTTCTCAAAAGCACTGGTATCCACCAGCACAGCCTCGCGGGATGCCAGTGCAGCCTCATCCGAACGCTTGATTGACTGCTCCGTAATCGCTTTCATAGCAGCTGCCATTGCCGCATCACCGGCAACGTCACAGTCCTCAGCCTTCTTGGAAATTTCCGCAGCAACATCAAATACTGTGACCGCTATGGACTTAGCTTCCTTGCCGCATTCATCCGCCTGCTCAGCCTTAGTACCGGAAATACGCATTGCGGCGGCAACGGCAGCATCCCCTGCCATATCGGCCTGCTCTCCCTTGCGGGCACACTGCTCAGCCAAGCGGAAAGCCACTGACGCGGCCCTTTTAGCCTCACGCTCAGCCTCATCAGCCTCACGGGCAGTTTCATTGGTAAGTTCAGCCAAAGCCTTGGCGGCCGCAGATGCGGCGAGTTTAGCTTTTTTATCGGCTATACGACCACTTTCCTTGGCCTGTTTTACCGTTGCGAGAGCTTCGCTTTTAGCAATAGCCGCACTTTCCGAAGCCAGCGCAGATGTTTCCTCAAAAGCACGGGTAGCCACCAATGCGGCCTCGCGTGATGCCAAAGCAGACTCATCAGCCTTGGCGGTGGCTTCATCCGCGGCATATTTTGCAGCACGTGCAACCTTTTCAGCATTCCTGGCCGCTTCTTCTGCCTTGCTTGCGGCTTCCTCAGCCTGACGCACAGCTTCGCTCACCAGGGCAGCAGCCCGTCCGGCGTCTTGTGTGGCTTTTTCGGATGCACTAATGGCATCCTTGGCAATTCCTTCGGCTCTGGTAGCCGCATCATGAGCAATAATAGTCGCGTCTTTGGCAGCTTTTTCTGCAGCGCTGGTGGCTTCGCCTGACGCTCTGGCAGCAATGGCAGAGGCTTCGCGGGCCGAAACAGCTGCTTCCTCAGCCTTGCGGATATTGACTTCCATTTCATCAAGGATTTGAGGTAGCGGCTTGAGCATAACCTGAGGACCTGGCGCGGCACCTGCCACGGTTACTTTGATGTTGGTTCCTTTATCAGGCTTTGGGGACATACGCTCCTCCTTCACGCTTTAAAAACGGATTATGCGGCGCTTTGCATTCACTAAAATATTCGCCATACAAAGCTTAAGCCCCAAACGTCCGGCTGTCAAGACACTTTATATTAAAAAATCATTAAATTTTTACCTAAGGCACACCTTGTTCACATTTAAAAAGCATGAAAAATTACCAGGCAAGTGTCAATGCCTTTAAATAAGGTAAGATAGCTATATCATAAAATATTACCCCTGCCACAAGCCCAACAATATACAAGATACCGGATGACCTTCCCTCTCCAGCCATTACGTGTTGTCTGAAAGGACAGCCTTCCGCCATCACAGAGAAATAAGCCATTAAAAAAGCACCTATAGCGCTAATCGGTATAAGGACAACAGGCGTCACATCCACACCATTGCGTAACATTGGCATGAACTCCCATTCATCGGGATTGTTAAAGTAGTCAAGTGAACCACCAAGCTTATTTACCAAAGCGAACCCTAAAACACCTCCTATAACAATTCCGATTAAGCCCTTCAGTCGATAGCTATCCTTAACCAAGAAAAAGTCTCGTATGCCCGAAATAGTGCAAAAACGCGAGCGTTGACCAAGATACCCTACAACCGCGCCAACCACCAATGTTGCCAAGCCGATTTTCCATGACGCCAACATTAGCTTGCCCTCCTTACTTTCCACTTAATATACAGACAAGCTGCCACAACGCCCAATACCATCATCCCAAGTATTAAGACAGCAAACCACATGCCATAGGAGGCTAATATTGCCGTACGTATAGGACACGACCCCCAAAGCATGCCAACATTGATAATGAGAAATCCCAATATGAAAGCCAGCATATTATCACGTACTGGTCCCCGGCGGAACTTAAACTCCTTATTGCGAACCGCAGCTATAAAAGACCCCAAAATAAACCCAACCGATGTCAACACAGGAACAGTAACAAATATGTCATGAGTTACAAAGTTAGTACCAGCGATTTTATCCACAAACCAGTTAACGAGGTCCGCCGGATGGGAAATAGCACATATGCCCTCGCCAGCCGGCGGCTGCACGCCAAAATAAGCTTGTACTACCGCTGCCAGCACTCCTATAGTAATCCCTGTGATAAGTGCCAGATTGCCGCTTAACTTGATACTCGGGCGCCACATCATCCAAGAGCGAACCTTACTGCCGATTGTTCTAAAATTGGGGAGCCACTTAGACACCCTAGCTATACGACTTTGATTGCCTTGCTCCATGTTGAGAATCTCCTCTTTCCGCTACAATCACTCCAAGCAAATCAATAACCAACGCAGATTATTTACCTAATACCTTTTTTACCGCCTCCCCTATATGTGGGATAAACTGAGCAATTGTAGTATCCGGCGCAGGACGAGCCAATTCACCAGCAGTACGATTAATCTTACAAGCAGATATACATGCCTCAACCACATCCATGCCACTTGAAATAAGCGCTGACACCTCACCAGTGATTGTGTCTCCGGTGCCACCGATAGGTTCCATCGTAGGAACATTGGGCTCGTTTACGGTAGCAACGGACATTCCTTCAACTATCACGTGATCAATAGGCGCTTTTACGATCATAAAACGTGGAGCATCACCATGGTCGTAGGCATCTTTGCTCAGGCGAGGCACCTCAGTCTGGTCAACGTTAAAGATGAAATGCTGCACATATGCCGGATGCGCCGCATCAGGGTCGGCAAGAAAACTCAGCTCACCCGGGTCAGGCGTGAAAAGATCGAATTTTGAAGCTAGCTTAACCGCCTTGGCATTAAGTAATGCGCCCGCATCAGCAATAAGAAAAGGTCTCTTTTCCATGGTATGCGCTGTGTTAACAAAGTTCATAAACAGCTCACGCGTGGGAAGGATATAATGCAGTGTGACAACCTTTGGTGCAAGGTTGGCGAGCTCATCAGTAAGGAACTTGAGGATTTTCATTGTCCCCTCGCCCATGCCCGTATCTCCCATTACCAAAGCATATGGCTCGTCAGCTCCAATGGCTTGGCACGTAGCAGACGCAGCAGAAATCATAGCTGCCGTACCCAAGGTGACATACTGACCCTCTAACGTATAATCCCCGATAGTAAGCCTATCAGGCTGATAATGTACAGGTCCATATGTAAGCGGTAAGTTTTCAATAGGTACTGTTCCTACTAGTAAAAGCATATCTATTTCCTCTTCTTATTCTCTTTTTTGAAGATCTCCAGTGCTTTTTCATACGCATGCTCAAGGGTATAAGCGCATATGGTTTTACCCAGCGTGCGCGGTTTCGGTCCCTGACCAATAACCGTGCCGTAGAGTTTCATGCCAAGATACGGGATGTCAGGGCAGCCGCCGCCGGAAATGTTTACTATCCTACCACTGCCTTTCTGATAAGTAATTTTCATATTACCGCAGCGCACCATGACAAAGTCGCCATAATCTACGGTTTTCATAAGATTGGTGAGAAACACTGGCACAAACTCAGAGCCTTTTGGCATGAATAGAATATCCAACATCATCACGCCTTTCTCTATAAGCACATCCTCAGCAGCATCCACGTCCGTTGCATCAATTTCAACTGCAAGGTCGCAGCCCGTGCGATATTCCACAGGTGGAGCCACTTCGCGCGATTTTAAACCAGCCTCTTCGAGAACCGGTTTAGCTCGCATTGCATGAAAAATATAATCGAAAACAATGAGGGCCTTGTCTTTTTCTTCCTCCGGCAATTTGTTCACCTCCGGTTAAATTATAGCTGTGGATTAAGCATCTGTCAGTTTATTACGTAACACAAAGTGCTGTCAATATTGATGTATGGCTCTAAAAATATATGCGACAGCCTTATTCGAGCAAAATACGTCTTTAATTGCCTCAATACATATGCTATCCTAAGTGCATAAATTCAGTTTTCAGCGAGGCAACAATATGCATCCAAGAGAGCTTCTTTACAGCGCAGACCATGTCTGGTGTAAAAAAGAACCCGACGGCAACATACGCCTTGGCATGACATATTTCTACCAAGAGCAGCTAAAGCGCATCGTATACTTGGATTTACCCGAGAGCGGTAAGTCCTTAAGCAAAGGAGACCCTATCGCCTCTTTTGAGTCGTCTAAAATTGCCTCAGACCTTATCAGTCCCTTAAGCGGCACGATTGTTGAGAGTAACAGCGAGTTATCTGATAAGCCCGGGCTCGTCAACAATGACCCCTATGGGCAGGGATGGCTGCTTTTGATTAAGCCAAGCCAGACAACCGAACTTGATGGTATGCTTTCATCCAAAGATTACATCAGCCTGATTTTGAAATAGTAGCGTATGAGCAGGATTATTACTGATATCGCCGTCATTGGTGGAGGTCCGGCCGGATATAGTGCCGCAGTGCAGGCTTTCAAGACAGGAGCACGCGTTGTGTTGCTAGAAAAGGCATCCTTAGGCGGAACATGCCTAAATCACGGCTGCATCCCCACCAAAACCATGTTGCATTCAGCCAATCTACTACGCTCCATACAAACAAGCGCCCGATTCGGCGTAGTTTGTAACAACAGCATCCTCGATATTGAAAAACTAAAAGGGCGATGCGATGAAGTCATCTCTATTTTGCACTCCAGCATGGCAGCACTACTGGAAGAGCATAAAATAGACATCTTAGCCGGGAAAGCCTCTTTCCATTCCCCATACGATATAGAAATACAAGCATCAGATGGCTCGGTCACAATGCTGCATGCAGCTAAAATCATCATCGCCAGCGGCTCAGCGCCGCAGAAGCTGAGCGTGCAAGGCGGCGACAGCCCAAACATTCTGTACTCCAGCGATTTGCTGGAACTGAAGTTCATACCAGCCAGACTGGTTATAATAGGCGGTGGCGCCGTTGGGCTTGAACTGGCAGCAATTATGCACAGTGCAGGCAGTCAGGTAAGCGTCGTGGAAATTGCACAACACATACTGCCTTACGAAGACAAAGAGATAACATCGGTTCTGGAACGCGCGCTCAAACGCGACGGCATACAAATTCACACAAACTCCATAGTGCATAAAATAGAAAGCAGCGCCACAGCTGGAAAGGTATATTTCAGTCATGCCGGAGTCGAAACGGCACTGGAAACCGAGGCTATTTGCGTATGTATCGGGCAGCAACCTGAGTTTGCGCATTTAGGACTGGACGCCGCCGGCGTCATCTGTGACGAGCGAGGCATCCAAGTTGATGCGTATATGCAAACCAGCGCACCATACATCTACGTCGTCGGTGACGTGACAGGAGTGGGCATGCTTGCATATGTGGCCTTATCCCAAGGTCGCATAGCCGTTATCAATGTTAGCGGACGCATTCAGGCCATGGATTATACCGCCATACCACGCTGCGTTTTTACAACACCGGAGGTGGCAAGTGTAGGGTTTGATGAAAGTGAAGCCTTAGCCAATGGAATTGCTGTGCGCATTCTGCGCTCATCTTTGGCATCCAATCCCTATGCAACTATACAGGGAGAGCGCCGCGGTTTCGTAAAACTGGTAATTGATGCGAAAAGCGGCAAACTACTTGGGGCACAGCTTGTAGGTAGTGGTGCCGCAAGCCTGATTTCCGAATGTGCTCTGGCTATAAAATTGGGTGCCACCGCACGCGACCTGTCGCATACGTTGCATCCGCACCCGTCGCTTGCAGAGGCTCTGCAGGAAGCTGCCCTGTCGGACATTTACTAAAGTTGTCTTGCAATGAGCCCGTCCTAAGCATCGGCGGAATAATGATGAAAAATTCCATCTATTAACGGAGAGAGAGAGTGGAAGAACATGACAACGGTTGCATATCCTATGCTGCGGGAAATTATTGACCAAAGCAATAGAATTGTCTTTTTCGGCGGTGCCGGAGTTTCAACGGAAAGCGGCCTGCCCGATTTTCGCAGTCAAGATGGTCTTTATAGCCAGACATATGACTATCCGCCGGAAACTATATTAAGCCATTCATTTTTTGTCGCGCATATGGAGGAATTCTATAGATTCTATAAGGCAAAGCTTATATGTCCAGAGGTTAAGCCTAACGCAGCCCACTATGCGCTATCTCAAATGGAAGAAGCCGGGAAACTCATCGCAGTGGTAACACAAAATATTGACGGGTTGCACCAAATGACCGGCTCTCGCACAGTCTATGAATTGCACGGCTCGGTCCACCGCAACATATGCGCAACATGCAAACAAATGTTCCCTATGGAAATAGTTATAAATTCTGATGGCGTTCCCCATTGTCCATGCGGGGGCATCATTAAGCCTGACGTAGTACTGTATGAGGAGCCTCTAAACCAAGAGACCATCGCAGGCGCAGTAAATGCCATTAGCACAGCAGACACCCTAATTGTTGGAGGAACATCCCTAAATGTATATCCGGCAGCTGGGTTAATCAGGTATTTTGAGGGAGCACACATGGTGCTGATTAACAAAGAACAAACAAGCGCAGACTACCATGCCGAACTCGTAATTCGCGACCCAATAGGGCACGTGCTCGGAAGCTTAACTATCATAAAATAATATGCCACCACGTTAACGGCGGCGGCATATAAGAAAGTCTTGCCAGAACTAAATCTTTATAATCTTACCAGCCTCAAGCAAAACATTAACTATGTCATACATGTTGCCGGCAATGCCAAACTTCAGCTTATCAACTATGCCGTAATAGTTGAGACACGTCCCGCAGGAAATTATCTGCACACCATCTTCTGTTAGCGCCGCAAGACTATCCAGCATTTCAGAACCTTCTGTACTAAGCTTGACACCATTGTTGATAAAAATTATTTTCTCAGGCTTAGGCTCGGAATCGTGCAGAGTGTTCAGGAATGCTTTCATCAGTATTGTGCCCAAACGCTCGTCGCCTTCGCCCAACTTATCGGTTGTAATAAAAACAACCACACCGCCGGTAGTAGGAGCACCGGCAGCCGCAGGCTTATTAGCCGCATCCGGATTCGGCGTAATATGCATATGATATACTCCTGCGCCCTTGTCCTCAATTTCTACCGTATGTCCCTGACTCTGTACGAAACGCCTGACATTATCACGGCTGACAATACTGTCAACTATTGTCACCAATTGTTCGCCTTCGGCCTTCTCCAAAGCCTTTTTAGTATTGACTATAGGCCAGGGACAATCCTGCTTGCGGCAATCAAGTTCAATAACCATAAAATACTCCTTAGGTTTTAGGGGTCAACTCTAAATGAATCTCACCATTTTTTTCTTCGGCCTTAACGCTATAACCCTTGCTCTCAGCAAGTCGCGTTACATGCTCTTTGGGAGTAGCCCCGTCCACTTTAACCAATAATACCTCACCTGCATGGGCCGCTATGGCCTTTTGCACACGCACAACTGGTATTGGACAAGCCAGTCCTAAAACATCCACTTCAAACATATAAACCCTCCTTATTTGCCTGCATCGGTATAACAGATTCCAGCCCAAGAGCAATAATTCTGTTTGGCGACTACAGGAAACTGATCAATTATTTGTTTTACCTTGGTAGCCGGCGTAGGACATGCCATCTGCCCTGCCACACGGTTTGTACGGCAGGCATAAACAGCCGCATCCTTAGGTTCCAATCCGGCATATACAAGCGCTGAAACCAAACCCGTAATAGTATCTCCCGTGCCTCCAATAGGCTCAAGCATAGGCACATTAGGCTCATTAATCGTACTCAGAATCTGTCCGTCTGCTGCCACATAGTCCGTTTTTCCCTTAACCAGCAATAGCTTGGCAGCACTTTTATTGGCAAAAGCGTCGGCTATCTGTCCGGGAATTTTATCGGCATCGCTTGCGAATAAATAATTCGAAATATAAGCCGGATGAGTAGCCTGCGCATCAGCAAGAAAAGCGATTTCTGACGGATCAGGTGTAAAAATATCAAACTCGGAGGACAGCCCTGCACCCTTAGCAGCATACATAGCACCGGCATCAGCAATCATAAACGGCCTATTAGGACACCCCTTAACAGTTTCGCACAGCTTACGAAGCAAAGCCATAATCGGCAGGCTGTAATGCAACGTCATTAACTCAGGCGATAATTCTACAATATGCTCAATTAAATACTTGTATATCTCACGCGTTCCCTCGCCGCCGCCAATGTCGCCCGCCACCAAAACGTGTGGCGCGTCCAGTTTGAAGTAGGAAGTGATTGCAAAGGTAGCACTAATCATGGCGCCTGTGCCTTGAGTGCGTGAAAAACGCCGTCCGCTGGCACAGAGGTAATCCTCATCCTGACTCACCTGACCATACGTAACCGGCAAGTTTTTATCGGGAACAGTACCACATAAGAGCATCATTGGCGGCTTCCTCCGTTATAATTGCTGACAGCTTCTTCATAAGCACGCTGCAACATAGTCGCACACAGTGTATAACCCAACTCACTGGGGAAAGGAGCCTCAGCTAATGTTTTGCCAACCATCTCAGCATTTAAATATGGTATATCAGGACATCCTCCGCCCGATATGTTAACTATGATACCAGTCGCTTTCTCAAAAGAAAGTTTCATATTGCCGGACTTAACCATGATCCACTCGCCAAAATCAGTCACCTTAACAATATCGCACAATTGGGACGTGCCTTTTGTAAGTGGCAGGAAATCCCGATATGGCACATCCTTTTCCTTGAAAAGGCGCTCTATGCCGGTCTGCTCAACCAGATTGAATTCCAACGCAAGATCGCACCCCATACGCATCTCAGGCGGCGGGGCCACCAACTTGGATTCATACCCGGCGGCACGAATCACGCGATCGCCTTTCATAGCACCTGCCACGTCACGAAAAACGATGATGCCATCTCCTACGAATTTTGACTTATCCGGTTTGGCAACTTCCATAATCTATCACTCCTGAGAAAAAGTTTGAGGGGACTTACCAATAACGTCGCATTTCAGGACATTATAGAGTAAATCCCCTCAAACTTTCTATGCGGCTTCTTTTTCCCGCATGATAAAACCAATTGCCAAACAAATTACCAAACACACAACCACGCCCCAGCTACCATATTTCCCCATACCGCCGGTACCGGAGGCAAGGAAGAAATTCATAGCAATGGCGCCGCCGGCGATGTAACCCAGCAAGCTGATGCCTGCATCCGTATCACCCTCACCGGCAAGGATGGTGTTGCGCAATGGGCAACCGCCCATAAGGGTAGCTGCAAGACCAACCAATGAGAAGCTGAGGAAAGACCAAATGTATTGTGACCAAATAATACCGCCATCTGCATCAGCATAAGGCAGGGCAATAGGCTGATTGGTGAATCCCCAGTGATAAGCGATGTCACCATGATTGGTTGAAACCCAATTCCATCCAAACAGACCAGCTTCGCCGAAATTACCCACAATGTAATTAGCAGCTATTACACCAATCAAGAAAGCTGCCACGCCGCTGAATAGATGGAAGTTTTTGACAAGGAACATATCGCGCCAGCATCCGATGGAACAAAAACGTATCCGCTGTACGATGAAACCAACAATCACGCCTAACCCAAGCCCCAGCCACGGATTATCATGCTGAGAACCGGGACCGGAATCGGAGAAAGTCAAAGCGCCTGATTTGATGATGAGGAACACGAA